>Ga0116231_10007155_pt1 | contig 20704 bp, 14 predicted proteins | sample S1TSphgellanicum_2_FD_89695 | JGI IMG/M metagenome (GOLD analysis project Ga0116231, IMG submission 89695) | Host-associated microbial communities from peat moss isolated from Minnesota, USA - S1T2_Fd - Sphagnum magellanicum MG | ecosystem: Host-associated > Plants > Peat moss > Unclassified...
AATATAGAGGGATTCCCTTTTTTTTTTTTTTTCCTACTTTCATATCTAGTATGCTGCTAAATCTGGCTAAATTGTTTTCTGGATGATTGCCACTTTGGCTACTACATCACAAATTCCTTAAAAAAAAAAAAACCCTGAGTTGTTTGCGACCCAAATAAGTTTTTTTATAAAAGAATTATTTTTTGGGTATTTTTCTCCCATCTACAATGTACATACATTCATACATACGAGAGTGAGAGATACTGTACACTAGCAACGTACGCAACGTGCAGCTACTGTTTGCTCTCCTCTTAACCGCCGCTGTTCAAAGTTGGCGTGCATTTCGCAGATGTCGTGTCGAGCATTTTGCTCTCGTGCTTGTTGTTTTCTTTGCCTTTTGTTTTGTGTCGATTTCAACTTTCAAGCTCTCTTGCCGCAATCGTTTCAGCTGTTGCGTCATATTTGTTTTCGATTCTCAATTGCACGGTAATCTTGCCTCTTCCGGACTGTGTTTTTTTTTCCCCCTGTAAGGCTGGGCAAGAGTGGAGTTTGGTCGCGCCCTAAACTCGGGAGTCTGTATCACTTTTTAGCTGCAATCTCGCTTAAAAACACGGCCCTTGTAGCGGCAGGCAGGACTGAAACAAAAGCCAGGAAGGTTATTATCATCGTTAGTCTGCATGATGAGCTTGTTCCGAAAGCAGGAGGAGGAGGGGCTTGGTTCTGGAGTATTGGAATTGGAGAGGTTGAGCAAGGAAGGAATTCAGGAAAGTTTTGAGAACAAGAAGTGTTTTCAGGAGAACGGGAGGATGGAGTGTGAGAGAGTGCAGGGAGAGGAGGAGGAGGGGATAAGGGTGATTATGCCGGTGTCGCCGGCGTTCACCATGGATACAAGTTTTGCTGCCAGGCCGGACAGTTCCATGGCTGTGCCGATGTGTGATTTAAGCGTGGATGCCACTCTTCCGGACTCCGCTTTGAATTTACAAGTCAGGTCTGGCGGTTTGACTCAGTTTTGGGTCTGGATCTGGTACAAAGAAGAAGTTTGTTGGGCAGGAGGGAGGTCCTCTCTGTACACTGAGTACATCTGCACAAGAGATGCAATGAGAAAGAAAGATTTGTCGAGATGAGTGAGATGGTTTTTAGGACAACTGAGCGTATATCCCCTTTGTGGCCGTAGAGGAAATCCATATACTGAGGATGAGCAATGTGTTAGTAAAAAAAATGGTGCACAAATCTTGAGTGCGTTTCATTCGTAGTGTCCAGGGGTTTGGCTTACTGCACAACTGTGAGAATCTTTTCTCTTTAAAAACTCACGGCTTATTTTTGTGACATGTGTGCAGAGGAGTATGCAAAGCACTGTTGAGAAGATGGACAGATGACATGGACGTCTTCTCACTTTCCATCACCAAAATATCTGGCGGTATCACCAATATGTGTAAGACTCCTTCAACCTCTCTAATTTGGACTAGCTAGCCTAGCCGCAAAGTTGTCTAATATTCCGTCCAAGAATGTTGAAATCACAGGGTACTTCTCAAACAATTCTGGTGGATCTCCAACCTGGTTATACAAGTTGCTCAAAGTCTTGGACACATGATGAGCAAATGAACCAGTTTTGAACCTGGTGGTAGCAGCAGTTGTCCAGAATATCTTCTCCCATTATAGAACTGGATCTGATGTCTGCTGAGACTGTGTGAGCTTAATTACAGTAGCTTGTTCCCTATTTTGTTCTTTCTTCATGAACTTTATTTGTCAAGGAGCTGTGCCGCTTAGAATTCAAATATCTGTCTATGTGATAGGATTTGTGGAAGAACACCAATGTCTTCACAACGCATGACTACAGATTGGAGAAAGCTTTTAACATAATATACACCTTAGTTACACTAAATGTCTGGGTTCTCACAGAGGGAGACAATTAAGCTTGTTTGGACATCACTCAGGAGGTGCCTTCTCTTGTTATTAGGGGCTCAATTACTATCACCACTTGAAACTTTGACAGTCCTTTTAAGTTAAAGAAACAAATCATGAGCACCTGCTACCATTACTGGCAGATATTATATTTGGTACATATCCATAAGTGGCAAACCTCTGTTATTTCTGAAGCAATCAACATATGGGTGTGCAGTGTTGAAGGTTGAGTTGGAGGGTGAGAATGGAAGCCAACTACCACCGGTAACAGTTCGTGTATTTGGGCCCAATACAGATGCTGTGATTGATCGAGATCGGGAGCTTCAGGTCTCAGACTGTCTTGCCAACTGGTGATATGTCACCAACATCCTCTTTCCTCTTCTGATCAGATATAAATATCCATAGATATTAGGCTCACATACCATCTTCTGCAAGGTGTGTGAATGATTAAAAAATATGAGGGAAATGAAATCATCCTGGTCAAACAGATCTGATTGCTCTTGGGACTGTTGAAAAATTGAAGTCAAAAAGGAAATTCTTTGCCTTACCCCTGAGATCTCAGAACAACAATAGGAACAGACTTTTTCCAAATAGCACTATACATTATTCAGTAAACTATCTGCAGGTGCATTGTTTGCAAACATGCTCTGCCAAGCATCTAAAGGTTGCAAACGGAAGTAAGAAGAAGGAATATTCTACTACAGCTGAAAGCCTGTGAGTGGGAACTCCAAGCCTCCAACTGTCTTTGTGTGGCAGTGTGTTCTGGTCCCTGCATACCGTCATTATGCCAGATGAGCAAAAGCTTTGATAAACTTTGAGTACTTTAGGGTTGCCCATATCTCTGACCGCCATTTGGAAACTGATGGCATTTAGGAACAAAATGTGAGGACATAGGCATCATTGTTCATTCAGTCATGCAGGCTTATGGCTCTGCAGCTGGTATCAAGCAGAACTGTAGAAAAATGGAAGGTATGGAAGGAGGAGAATGACAAGGAGGAGAAACTTTATATGTCCGTTGAAGCCTGGATGCCTTATGAGACAAATTTAGAATCAATATCTATTAGCTTGTATGCTATCTGCAACTGTATTTTCCTTGCTGCCAATATACTGTGTTGTTAGGCTTGTTATCAAAAAAGAAACAAAACCACTGTCTTACAATGCATGACTAGGAGCAACAGGTATCCAACAAGCTTTGAGAGGAATGTAAAAGAGGTGTAAGTAGTTTTCCAGTTTGAGTTTCAGGAGTAATCACAGATTCCTTGATGTTCATGACTTAGTTGCATATAGTTGATAGACATTTGACCTGTAATACTTATTTGAAAGAGGCCCTCCCTGGAAGCACATCAGTATGTAATGCCCATCTCTTTTGTCTACTCCGGTATGAAACAGCCCCAGTAATGCTTGAAATAGTTTAAACTAAATGCAGGCAATAAACTACTTATCCCTAGCTGGGTTTGGAGCCAAATTGCTTGGTGTATTTGCAAATGGCATGGTTCAATCCTTCATTTTTGGAGTTACACTTGAACCCAGAGGTATTTTCCTGAATTCAGGCTACTGTTTTGATTTCGAGTCAATTCCAATGTGTCAATGGTGCTTGTCAGTTTTTTGAAGGGTCTGTTTTGTTTTCATGTTTATAGGTGTTGGTTTATCACTTTCCTTTCCAGCATCCTATGGTAGTTGTTCATCATGATAAGAAGGATGGCAGGATAGTCCTTTGCGTTTGCCTGACAATCTGTTGCAGCATCCACTGAAAGATGAAAAATTCCATGTTCTGTGTCTGCATTCTTTCACACACTTCTTTCTTTGCTTTTAGGTGTTGGCTCTCCTCTTTCTCCTTTCCACTGGTATGCTGTCAGATCTTTATTATCTATAACAATAATACATTATTATTGGGTCATCTCTCAATGCTGTCCAGGTTGACTTAAGTATGGAGAAATTTTGATACTTATGAAGATATCTTTCATTTGCATCATGGTGTGAGTAGACAATTCATGGGCATACATCTTTTTTGTGGTGCCTGAGTGTAAGTTTGTGTGTGATGGTCAATAGATATGCCAAAAACAGAACTGGTGCCACTCATAGCTGCTGAAGTTCGAAGGCTTCATGAATTGGATATACCAGGATCCAAACAACCACAACTTTGGCATGACATCTACAAGTTTATTGATAGAGGTTAGGCCTACTGCTATCTCATCATTTTGAAGGGTGTTTTGAGACATGCACATCTACTTTATGGATACCAGTTGACTATGGTGGACTAGAAAATGTTATAATCAATCTAGAAATTAGATGTTTGGTTTCAGGTCTGCCTGTATCATTTTGAGTGAAATTTTGAGATTTGATCAGTATAAGTGGGTGTAAAGTTTTGCTCCAGCATGTTTTGATTTATTGTATAGTGTGTTCTGACCTGTCATTTCCTTTCATGGAAACCTGCAAAGGTGCTGGCATTCCACCATTGGTTTGTTCTTACATGGAATTGTCTTGAATGGTGGATCTCATGTGTGCAGCATCAGGATTGACATTTGATGACAGCAAGAAACAAAAGCAATATGAGACCATATCATTTAGTAGCATACGGTCTGAAGTTGAAGAGATTAAGGTTTAGTTCCTAACAACAACTGGGTGTATCTTCTTTGTTTGTACTTTGTGATTTGGTGATATGTTGTGAGCAACATTTGATACTGCTTGTGAATGCTTTTCTCCTTCTCTTTCAAAGTTGTCATTTCGACTTTTCCGGACTTTCAATGGTTTTTTGCTAACAAAACAGAGCAGAGAAGTGCATTGTTCTGACAAAATACCAGTTAAACTATAATTCCACCCATATAATTATTATTGCAAGCTATCTGTTATCTCACACATTCTGCTGTCATGTTATTTTCTACAGGAGATTAGTGACACCATTGGTGCACCTGTTGTATTTGCACATAATGATCTTCTTTCTGGAAACCTGATGTTCAACGAAGAAGAAGGTTGGCCCTTGATTTTGCTGGAGTTTAGATGGAAAATACTCAGTCTTTGCACTTACTATGTAAAATGCTTGGTCAGGCAAGCCTGTCATTTTGAGCTCTATGAGGTTTTCTTCTTCCTGGACAATCTGTCTACTAGCTTTTACTTGGCCTATCTGTTCTGATTTTGATTAGGTAGCTTTCCATTTGTGTTTGTGTCAGCCAAGCTTCTCTAGCTTTAATGTCTGTCATATCCATATGTTAAGGTGGACTGCCTCACATGGATGTGTCACTTAGTCTGTGTGATGTAGAAACTGAACGTTTGTGTATGCATGCAGGGAAAATCTACATAATTGACTATGAGTATGGATCTTACAGCTACCGAGGTTATGACATAGCCAATCACTTCAATGAGTATGCAGGGTTTGAGTGTGACTACAGCTTGTATGTTCGTTCTTCTCTGCCTATTTTTCTTATGCATATATGTACAATTGGATTTCATTTTGCATTCACCTTTTGGCTTGTCAGTTCAATGTTATTTGCTGTACCTGTTCTTGTATTGTATCTTCCTGCACTTGGGGCAGGCAGAACTCATGCCTTGTATGGTTTCCACAGAGACTGACATTGTCACCTAAATGTTACAATTTGTGCCAGGTACCCAAGCAAGGACAAACAATTCCATTTCTTTAGACACTACCTAAGTCCGGGTAATCCAGAGAAGGTGAGAAATATATTGCGAGGCTGAACACCTAAGGATTCATTAGTGCACTTCAATTTTTTGGTGCAGCAGCTTTGCTTTCCCTTTAGAAATAAGTTATCAGTTGGAGACTTTTCCTATATGATATGAGAATAGGAGGCAACACAATTCACTGCAGTGGAACTTGTGCCTTTGTAAGCTTTGAATTATTTTTTTGTTGAAGCTTGTGTTTTTGGATTGTGCCAGGCAACTGAAAGAGAGTTGGAGGACTTATATGCTGAATGCAACTTCTTCTCACTTGCATCTCACATGTATTGGGCTATCTGGGCTATTGTTCAGGTGCTTTTACTTAACACACCCTTTTATACCCCCTGTTGAATGCATCATGGATGGCTAATGTCATAGATATGTAGTAGTGCCTTGGTTTCTCCTATTGGGTCAGTCATCTCTGTATAAGGACATTCTTTGCTTTGGACAGAGGAGAAAATTCTGCCATTGTGAAATTACAAGCCAATAAGTTTTCTTTGGGATGGTGGTCTAAGAACCGTTCAATGTGGTTACAGGCAAGATTTTCTACCATTGACTTTGATTACTTGGCGTATTTCTATCTGCGATTTGATGAATACAAAAAGTGCAAGGAAGAGGTGCTCTCTCTGACTCACAATTATCTAGCTAGTGGAAGGATTTGAAGATTTGATGAACACAAAAAGTGCAAGGAAGAGGTGCTCTCTCTGACTCACAATTATCTAGCTAGTGGAAGGATTTGAAGATTTGTCTCCAAAAGGGTGCAGTACCCATGGAGGATTTGGTTTAGCTTTTGGTAGAATTATATTCATAAAGTCCTCTGCGACAGCCACAAAGGTTATGAACTAGGTTAGAAAATCCGGCATCAATAGTGAAGTCACACACCTCCTTAGTATCAGTTTCTTCATTCAGTACTTTGCAAGATCACTCTGCTAAAATTGGGTGTACATAACTGTACTGTGTTCTTTTTGTTGAGCTATCAGCATCATGACTGAATCTTCTGGTGAATGCCAGTCTTGTGACAAAACTCAGTACATTAGTTAATGTATAATGTTTACCTGGTCAATGCCAGTCTTGTGACAGAACTCAGTACATTGGTTAATGTATCATATTAACCTCCATCCCCTGCCAACTGATGAAGTCAGTAAGGATGTAATGAGCTGGTCATTACCATACACAATGCTGTTGAAGGTGTCTGAATGTGCATGTGACTGTTGCTCTTCAATCTCTGCTCAGATTTGTTTTTTGCCCATCTTCTTCCTTCCTGGGTGCTAGTATGCTGTGCGTAGATCTGAAATCTCTGGAACTTTATTATTAGGTCATCTCTCAATTCAGTTTGACTGATTCTCAGTACATATGAAGATATATTCTCTGCGATTGTTTTCTCTGCAGTCTCATAGCTAAGTCCATTCACATCATTAAAACTCTGTGGAGCCTTTTTTTCCTGACCTTTGTTCTTTGTTTTTCTGGGTTTCTTTTTGGGGCGGGCGGGGAACTCTGTTCATCTCAACTTATTATCTTGTAAATATTCTTATGTCACCACATTTCCTGTAGTTAATTATTGGCAGCTTATTCAAAATTAAAGGATGGTGACCAGGTCAACTTTTCCAAATTCCTGTGAAGGTGTTGTGTGCAAGACAGGATCACTGCACTCGAAGATTGTCTAAAAGAGACAAAACTACAGTAAGGGCGGCAGTACATAGGAGACAAAACTACAGTAAGGGCGGCAAGACATAGGAGGAGCAAGAGGTGCCGGGAAATGTGGAGAGACAAGTTGCTATCACCTAACCCAAGGACATTTACTCAACAAAAATAAGCCATGAGGTCTTCTTCACATCTGGTGAGGAATTTATTCTCATTGTCTCCTCTTGTTTATCCTCTAATTTCTGATACTTTGATGATGGCTCTGCATTCCAAGGCAGAGTGATATGGACTTTCAAAGCCTTAGCATTATTATCCCTGAGCTTAATAAGTTGTGACACACATTCAAGGATGGACAGTAGCCATTGTGGGTTGTGTAGTCAGAATTGCTTAGCTTTACCAGTTCTTACCTCACTTGAACAACTCAAGTTCTTACCTCACTTTGAATCAATGTGTAAGGGTGTCAATGACCCTACATGAACCAATGAACCTACGGTCTCTTGTGGTGACCCATTACAACTATGCAAATTCTAGGTGAGCATACACCACCCCCCACTCCCATTGCATAACCAAGACCAGAAAGGAGTTTCCTACATGTAGGGTAAACACACCTATGGTAGAACACTTAGTGTCTTAGTGGTTGCCAAAATGTAAAGGAGTGCTCCTTTCATTTTGGTGACTAAAAACAAAATGTGCCCTTGATGTGGGTGCACCCATTGCACTTTAAATTGTCAAAAATAGCATAATATGAATGAGATATGGTGATTTGAAGAGAGAGAGAGAGGTCAAAAATCAAAAATTAAAAAGTTTAAAACACATGATAGCCTATGGTTAACAGCTTTTTTGCCCATGTACAAACAATATCCAATGTATGATGGTTTGTTACCTACTATTTTCAGTTTGTAAATGAAAAGTGTCCAAACGATTATCTTTTAAATGATCATTTTACAACCCATGATCAAGATCCTCCCAAGAAAAAGATAAAAAATCCAATGGCCATAGGCATAGCCAAGTTTAATGTAGGGTTTAAGATTGCATGCACTTGGGAGCGATGCAAAACTGTGGGTGGAAGTGTTTTTTTTAATTTAATTTTGTCATGTAACTAAAGGTGACATTGCATTCCAAATATAAGTTAGCCAAATTTGTCAACTAAAAAATATGAAAATAAAGATTTTGAAGCCTTCTTCTATATTTTTTGCAACTTATTAGGCATTAGTGTAGCAATTGGTGACATTTAACTTTTTTTTTTTAAAAAATTGACATTTGGCTATTTAAACACCCAAATTTCGCCATTTTGAAATAAAAATTTGACACTTGGCAAAATTTCAAAAAGAAAAAAGAAAAAAAGTCATTAGTGGGCAATCCTCATGAAGCTTGATGTTTTTAGCCTATTTTTGGGGAAAATTCTCCCCGCAACCTCCTTTCTGGTCTTTGTGATCTAAGCTACTTTTGGAAAAAAATAATTATCCTTAGAACCTTTCTAGTTTCTGTGATGTGATCTATTTTCAAAAAAAAAAAATCCTCCCCATGAAGGTCCTTTTTAGTCTCTATGATGACATTCTTCAACAAAGCCATGAGCTCCTCCTCCTTCAAGTTTTGGGATGATGTTCCTCTTGCTCCAAGTTAGTGATGTTCTTACTCCTCTTGCTTATGTTTTCTTAAGAAATATCAAAGTCATGATAAATCTCTTGCTTATGCTTCTTGGCAATGTAGTTATTCCAAGCTATTATAGGTGAAAGACACTACATGGTATCACATTGTACTGTTTTCCAAGGGTGTCCATGTTTGAACTTCAACCATGATAATTTTGGAGGATATTTTCCCATAATTTTTGCATAATATGGTAGACCATAACATAAAGAATTCAATTGAAAAAAAAGTTCCTTTTTCCAACTTATATTGTGTGATTCCAAAATATATTTGTGGCAAAAAAATGTACGTCATTGTGTACTAAAACATGCAAATATACTCAAAAAAATAATTGACATGATTTTTAGTATTTATGAAATTTGGAATGTCTATTAAACATTGTGATTCCATATGTTGGAATAAGTTTATGAGTCATGTGGAGAGTTTGATAATTATCATATCACAAATGAATGTTTTCGGGGGCAATGACCATATGTATGTGGTAAATTAACATTTTGACAAACTATCGTTTTCAAATGGAAGATGACAAGATATGTGAGGTGGTTCATTTTTTGAATTTTTATTTCAAACATTTTTTGGTTAATTAATTCAAACCCACACCTAATGTAGTATTATATTGCATATATACTTGTTATTCATTGAATTTTTTTTTTCAAATATTATTAAATGTTATTAATTTTGTGAAAATCAAAATATCAAGCCCAAACACCAAAAACGAAACCCAAAATAAAATGCAACACGTTTTGTAAAAATATACATTACATACATGTCATGAAAGTGCCCTAAATGACCCCCCCTTAGGGTCAATGCAAGTTATGGTGGTTCATTTTTGTGATGAAACAATGTTTTTTCCCTAGGTACCCTTTATTCAAATGCTTGTGATGATTAATATATCCTTAGATCTAGTAATTGGGACTTGGATCTAAACTAACAACTTCATTATGAAAAGAATTGTGTGCTTATTTATTGATAAAAAAAAATTGTTTGTTAATAGTAATGGACTTTTGAAATCGAAAAATATGGATTGGTCATTTGATTAGAACATCAAAAAATGGAAAACAAATTATATTGATTTACATTCCAAATTTGTTATTGGGATTCAATATATAATGTAATATAAGATGATAACACTCATATGAAAAATCTTTTCTTTGAAAACCTCAACCATTTAATAGTTAAGGACTTTCGAATGGGTAAAATTTGACCATATTTTCATAAGTCCATACAAGTTGTAATTTTTGTTTGTTTTTCAATTTTTTTGTCCCAAAAACATATTTTTTGAAAATTTTATATGGGGCATTATTCCTTTGGACTTTATGAGTTTTTCTTTTAGAACTTCCAAATCAAAAAATGACGTCAATTACATTAAATAATAGTTTTCATATAAATTTGGGAAGGTTTGTAGGCGATTGAACATGTCTTATTCAAATATTCAAATATTAATATTTTTTAAAGTAACAACCATGTCTATTTGAATCATTTTAAAGAATCTTGTATGGATTTATAAGGAGTATTTTTTGCCATTTTTGAGTGATTGTACCATGCATTCACCCCGAAGTGTGCTTTCACCTTTATGTTTTTCTTACTAATGTTGCCCAATAGTCCAATTACTCCAAAGCCACGATGTTCTTCTTGCTCCTCTTTCTTGGTAGTCCAATTGCTCTAGAGCCATGATGCTCATATTTTTCAGGCTTTTCAAGATGTTCCTTTTGTTTGTGCTTCTTGGCAACCTAGTTGTTATAAGTTGTGATGTTTTTTTTGCTTGTGCTTTTTGTCAACCTAGTTGATTTAAGTTGTGATGTTCTTCTTGCTTGTGATTTGTCACATTCCTTTTTAAAAAAAATTTAATGTGATGTTCTTACTCCTCTTAGTGGTAGTCCAATGGCTCTAAGCCATGATGCTCCTCTTGCTTATGCTTCCTGGTAGCCCAATTCCTCTAAGTTGTGATGTTCATTTTGCTTTTGTTTTTACATGATGCTCTTGCTTTTCTTATTGGCAGTCCAATGGCTCCAAGCCATGATGCTCTTCTTGTTTATGCTTCTTCGTAGCCTAGTTGTTTTAAGTTGTGATGCTCCTCTTCCTTGTGATTTTTGTCATGCTCGTTTTCTTAGTATTCCAATGGCTCCAAGCCATGACGCTCCTTTTGCTACTATTTCATAATAGTCTAGTTGTTATAGGCCTATGATATTAGATTGTTTTTTTTTCCATGATGCTCTTCTTTCTCATTTTTTTTTTGCGATGCTCTTGAACTAATGTTCTTGCCTATCAAAGTCATAGTAGTTATGATCCTCACCCATTTCCCCCCACTTCATGTTCATTCAATTATGAGTTTAGTGGGTGTAAACGTGCTAAAACATGCCCATTTGCTTGTTGCCTTGCCATTGTTACCTATCTAGCACCCGATTGCGCCTTTGTTGTGAATCCAAGGTTCACACCCCGGTATCCCAATGGGTGTGCATGTTAGCCGAATTGGAGTTTTTTGTGGAGGTTGTCTCTTGCATTTTTGATTGTTATTGTAGTCTAAGTTGTATCAAATTGGGCCTTTGCATGTTGATTAACTACTTGCTCTTTTGTTTACTCTATTGCAACCATCACTTATGTTGTTTTTTTGGCTTTATTTTCTTCCTTCTCCTTTCGCATTGCTTTATTGTGTTCTTTTGTTGTTGTTTTGTCAATTGTTTTTTTTGCAAGATTCCCAAATACTCAATAGAGGTCACTACATGTGATCTAAAGTAATCCATTAATGGTTCTCTACCTTGTGTAAGTTTTGAAGGTAGACAAGGTAGGGCTAGCAAGTTATGCAATTACATTGCTTTCTTGAGTGAGGTTTGCCAAGGTGGGAACATCTTCCTATTGAGTTACTTTAGTTACGTTGATTATTTCTTCAATTACTTCAACTAGATTTCAAGGCCTTTGCACGTAGTATCAATGCTCCCCTTGCTGTGTAGTTATAGGATCATTTGAGGCCTCTATTACAAAACCTAAATTTGTTATGTTAAGTATTTCTGCAACAACTTTCTATTCTTGTTCATTTTGACCAACTTGGTCACTTGATATGTAATCCTCTTCACCTTCACCTTTTCATTTCCTAATGTTGCTATTCATGTTGTTGTGTAAATGGTTAAAGGTGTTATTTGATTGTCCATTGCTCTAGGGTTTAATTGCCATATTTTAGTAACTCTAAAACCAGATTTAATGTTTTGCAATGTCAAGGATTGGTCCAAGGCTTTATCCACCTAGCCAACAAGTGTAATTTTGTCCGGTTCTTGATATTCGTTTTTAGCCGTAACTACATCCATTTCTTCTTTAAATGCAATTTTGAATGGCTTAAAACATGAAACATCAAGGGGTTGGAGTGCATGTGAGGTGTGCAAGGGTAAGGTTATCATGTCTAAACCAAAAGCCATTGCTTGTTCTAGAACTTTTAATGTAACATGTGATTTGTGACCATCTAAAATGAATAAATGATGATTGGTTTGGGAGATCCCACCTTGAACATAATCTTTGAAAAATGAGAGGAATTCTTTGAAGAGAAAACTTGTCATTCACGCCTTTGTTTGCATTGCCATACATGTTTTCTTGGTTTGCATTGTTTGATGTAATCATCGCATAATCTTTTTCCTTTGAATTTGTAAAACCTTAGTAGAACTCACCCAACAACATTGACATCACAATTTACCATTAACCGCTATCAAGACTTGGGTATGGTATTGTAAACTATTTATGAACCCCTTTTTGCCAAAACCCTAGTTCCCGCTTGCCTACCTACTTGAATCCCTGTTTCATCTAAATTCCAAATGTGGTCTGGCTTATATTTGTGTTGTTGGTAAAGGGTTGCCAAGTTGGAGTAGAAACATTTACATGAATTAATAATGAATTATGCTTTTGAGACTTTTAATCCTTCTATTTGTTTGATGTTTATGTTAGGATGCCTTTTTTGGAACCATTTCCACCAAGAATTTTTTGGAACACCATCCTTGAATGGTGTTGGTCTTATTTGTGTGAATTTTACAACTTTCAACTTTAGCTATTTTATGGGGATGGACAACCCACATTCCTACATAGTTAGTGCCCATTCAACTATGGCTTTGTCTTCTTCCTCTGTTAACACACTTGTTGGTCCCATTTTTGATTATTTTACCATTTAGATGATCAAATAGGGAAGTAAATGGTATCCCCCATGACTTGCTTGCTTTTTGTTGGGAGTGGATCCCTACTTCAAGAACCTCCATTGCTTCTTCAAGAGCTTGATCAATCCATGTTGATCTCTTTCTTTTGGTGGGTGCTTTATCCTGATTTGGCATTGTGTGTGTGGTGTGTTTGATGTAAGTGTTGTTTGTTGTATTTCTGTAGTAAGTGTAATAGGTGTAGTAGGTATAATTTTTGGCAGTTGGTTTTCCTTATCTGTTGGTTAGTCCAAGAAAGTGGATTAACACCTCCAAGGGACAATGAACATCATTTTGAGCTAGCCCTTCTTAGACCAAACTTCCAATTGGAAGAGCCTATGTAGTGCTTTTCCTCTAAAGGTATGCCTTTATTCTTTTTGTAATTGCACCAAGACCACACAAAGTTTGTTAAATTAGGGTAGGTTTCAAAAACAGATGCTTCAAGTTCACCCATTGAGATCATGAGTTCATAGAACCTTGAAAAATCTTCCCACACTAAATCCTTGTTTTTGGTTTTTATGCAAGTTTTTGAGATAAATTTATATGTGTGATTCACCCATGCAATTTGATATCTTGGCTTCTTAGGCCTTGGATCTTTAACATTAGACCTAATGGACTTTTGGATCTGGAATTGAAATGTGCAAGTGTTTCTTTACCTCCTCCCTTGTCTCATGCTTCTCTTCCTTTTTTTCTATCATGATTGTTGGTAAAGTTTTTAGAAAGTGGGTAAACATTGAAAGTTGCTGGTCTACCTCTCCTTTCCCCCTTAGATTTACTTGAGATGCATGCTACTCTACCTTGATTGATGGAAATTGAATTCTAGATGGTAATTCTTGACTATCCTTTTCTACTTCCAGCTTATCCTCTCCTCGACCTAATGTGATCCCATAACTTGAACATAAACCCTTTGATCATTGTCTCAAAAATATTGCATTAAGACAAAGGAACTTTAAGAAATGTTGCAATTCCTCTTCCAAACTGCTTGGTAGCTTTGACATTCTTAGCTTAGAATGAGCTTGGTGAGAATGAGAGAGAAACTCCCAACCCTAAACCTTACTCTGAATGTTTTTTTGTGTTTTGGCACCAAGTTCGTATGGGGTGCCAATGTGTGCCCATTGTTGGGTGTAAATCACCATAATGTGCTAGAGCTATTCTAACAAAGTTTGATTGTTTTGGGAACATGTGCATTGGAACACTAAACCTTACTCTAACAACTATTAGTTCCTTCCATTATTTTCTCACTATGAACCCTAAATAACCCTATAACCAAACACAACATTCCTTGTGATGATTCATTGTTGAAACCCCAAAATCCCCACCCTTTCCCAAGAGTAAACACTTAAAAAAAAAAATTGGGCACAAATAACATCCATATCTGAACACAAAACAAAATTTTCGAACACAAAAGAAAAATATATGAATAACAAAGTTCATTTTGTGAGTGTAGGGTGTAAATGTCTGAACACAAAAGTTTATGGGCAAATGTTCAGTCACAAGGAAAAAAATTGAACATTGAAAGGATTAGAGTTCCATTGTTCATGGGTTTCTTTCTGAACATAATTGATGTTTGCTTATAGGCAGGCGTGTGTTCACCCATAGGTGTGTTCACCCTAGTCAAACCTTCAAATGCATAACAAAAGGATTTTGTACTCTTGTTGCACATTGAATGTTACAAAGCCCCTGCTCTATTATTTTTTTTCCATGTCTTGCTTATGTAGGTGCTTCCACAATAGTAGGTATTCTTCTGAAAAAGTAGTGAAGTGCCACCAATTGTCACAAATAATTGTAGGTAAACACATGCTACTTTCTTACAATCATGGAAGTTATCAATTGTCTTGTCATTTTCTGGCACACAAATAACATTTTCTGGACCACCTTAATCTTATCTTCCAAGGAAGTAAATCATTTTGTGCTTTAGATGCGTATAAAAAGAATTTATTGCTTACTGACCTGCACCACAAATGTAAATGCATAGATGGGCAATTCAGGTCACGGCCAAAGGATAAATATATTAAGTTTCTTTGCAACCATTGATGTTAATAACATCATGTCAATTTCACTGCCACAGTGAAATGGTGTATGGCCAGGTGATATTTACATCTTTATATATCCAGTTCACATTTAAACTTTTGTACATTGCTTTGTGTGGAAACATTAGGTGGTTTTAAATGCACAAGAATGATTACAAAAACCTGATCATCAGTTTTTGCAACATATTCAGCAAACAATTTACTGGGACACCAATGCTTGAACATCATCAAAAGGATCAGACTGCAAGAAACATTCAGCAAGCGTTACAAAAGGGATCATAGACTGCAAGAAACATTCAGCAAACGTTACAAAAGGGATCATTGACTGCAAGAAACATTCAGCAAGAGCTACAAAACCCAAACATATCCACATAGCAAAATCATATTACAAACAGACCAGTGTATTATCATTGCAAATGTAGACACCATACAATGCCTTGAACTATCCAGACTCCCAATTCAATTTGCATTGGACATAATGATTATACTCTTGCACCATCTTCTGCAGTAGACTCTCTTCTCAGTATTCACTCTTCAGTACTCTTCACCATCATCTTCACCACCGTCTTCAGCAGACTCAGCACCAACTTCCTCGTAATCTTTCTCCAAAGCAGCCAGATCCTCACGGGCTTCTGAGAATTCTCCCTCCTCCATACCCTCACCCACGTACCAATGCACAAAGGCACGCTTCGCATACATGAGATCGAACTTGTGATCGATTCTGGAGAACACCTCTGCAACACTAGTGCTGTTGGAAATCATGCACACAGCCCGCTGCACCTTGGCGAGATCTCCACCCGGTACAACAGTTGGGGGCTGGTAGTTGATGCCACACTTGAAGCCAGTGGGGCACCAGTCAACGAACTGGATTGTCCTTTTGGTTTTGATGGTTGCTACTGCAGCGTTTACATCCTTTGGAACGACATCACCACGGTACATCAGGCAGCAGGCCATGTACTTGCCGTGTCGCGGGTCGCACTTCGCCATCATGGAAGACGGCTCGAATGCCGAGTTCGTGATTTCAGCAACAGAGAGCTGCTCATGGTATGCCTTCTCAGCAGAAATAACAGGCGCGTAAGACGAGAGCATGAAGTGAATTCTCGGATATGGCACCAAGTTTGTCTGGAACTCAGTGACATCTACGTTCAGAGCGCCATCGAAGCGCAATGAGGCCGTCAACGATGAGATGACCTGAAACAAAATCGTCACAATGCATAAGTAAGCCTCCGACATTTCCACCTCCATGAAGAGATCACCCGCCTTGAAAGACAATAATACGAGCCAAAAAAATGATATAGAGATCCAGAAAACAACATTTCAAGAAAATGAAGCACCAGAAACAGCGAAGTGCGAAGCGTACCTGAGACACAAGTCTGTTCAAGTTGGTGTAAGTAGGGCGTTCGATGTCCAATGAGCGCCGGCAAATATCGTAAATGGCCTCGTTATCCAGAAGGATAGAGACATCAGTATGCTCCAGCAAAGAATGAGTGGAGAGCACACTATTGTAAGGCTCTACAACGGAGGTAGACACCTGGGGAGAAGGGTACACGGTGAAGCCAAGCTTCGACTTTTTTCCGTAATCCACAGACAGGCGCTCTAGAAGTAGACTGCCAAGACCAGATCCAGTACCCCCTCCGACGGCATTGAACACAAGGAACCCCTGCAGGCCAGTGCAGTTGTCCGCAAGCTTTCGAATACGGTCGAGGCACAGATCCACAATCTCCTTGCCGACTGCAACAAAGAGCAGAGATCGTAAGTAAAAATGAAACTGGGACCACTGAAACAATGGAGCATACAGATGTGAAGTCATACATTCCGAGAAAAAAAAACACTCTGACATACTCACAGAAACAAAAGATAATGCTGCGTTTGAGATCACAGAAATGGTGAAACTTAGAAGCGAAGACTTCGCCAAAACAGTCCAGGCGAAGAGAAACTTACTGGTGTAATGACCACGCGCGAAGTTGTTAGCGGCATCCTCCTTTCCAGAGATGAGCTGCTCCGGATGGAATAGCTGACGGTACATGCCGGTGCGAACCTCATCGATCACGGTGGGCTCCAGATCAAGGAAAACAGCACGGGGAACATGCTTCCCTGCGCCGGTCTCAGAGAAAAACGTGTTGAAGGCATCATCACCGCCTCCAGTAGTCTTATCACTGGGCATCTGTCCATCAGGCTGCAGACCGGCGGTTGGAGAAAAGAAACAAGAACCTAATGTAAGAACAATGAGATACATATACATTTATAAAAAGAAAAGAAAAGAACCACAAGACAAGTTCAAAGGAAACCAAGAAAGAACCTCCAAGATCGCAACAACAGCACGACCCTGTAACATACCTGAATGCCATGCTCGAGACAATACAGCTCCCAGCAAGCATTTCCGACCTGAATCCCGGCCTGACCGATATGGATAGAGATGCACTCCCTCATTGTCGCTGCGCTTCTGACACTTTCCAAAAACCGCTTGTTGAAGGACGAGAACAGAACAGAACAGATCTGAGCCGATAGGTCACCAAAAGCTTCAGAACTGGGGTTCAGAGAAACAGCTCCTTGACTAGAACTGGCACAGAAAAGGCAAGAGCGAATGAAAGGGGTAAATCTTCGAGGAAAGCGTGTGCAAAGACGCCTCCGCGAAGTGCAAGAACGAAAGGAAGGAAGAGCAATGGCTATGGCGGCTGGTTCTTTGCTCTCTTTATCCCCCACTCTCTCTCTCTCGTTCCTCACCGGGCATCCCGGTCACCTCGCATTTCCGGCCTTTTTTTTTGGCTGGCTAGATATATGGCCAAGTGTGTTCTGAGGTTTTCAATAGCCGAAAATTTGACCAATTTTTAAAAAATTCGCCAGATTTCAATACAGTTGTTCAAGTGGGTAGCCAAAATAAAAGAGAGAAGCTTTTAAAAAATTTACAGGCATATTTAGCTATTAGCCGAATCTGGCTAAATCTTCCCGTGGATTATAGCCAGTTTTGGGCTACACAACAAAATTGACCCAAAAAAATTTGGCGGCACTCTTAATATTTCCTGCGCTTAGGTGACCGGTTACAACCAGTCTCCAAGCACCGGTCAGCCTACCCAGGCTGCAGCCAATCCCTGCGGTTGGCTTGAAAGCCCTAAAGCGGGAAAGCGTTACTAGGGCGGGCAGCGATTGGTAGGTAGGTAGCCAGGTACGTACGTACTGCATTTTCAAATTCAGGTTGGGAGGTATGTAGTCCGTACAACATGGCTGTAAAGTAGGTACGCGGAGCTTTGAATTTCTACCTACCTACCTACCTACCTAGGCACCCGCCGAAGGTAAAAAAAAAAGCAACCGCAGTAAACCAGCGCCCACCAGCGCACCATCCATTGGATGCCCGTTATTACTCAGTTGTGGATGAACCTCAACTTGAGTTAATATTTGGTTTCACCTTGGTAACCAATTTCGTAGGAAATAGGTCTCAATATATAGGTAGATAGGTAGGAAAATAGGTAACTACCTAGGTAAGGGCTGTTTTTACTACCTACCTACTAACAACCTGCTTGTGAGTTATTAGTAGGTAGGTAGGTAGAAAGAAGAAGAAGCAATGGAACTAACCACCATGATTAGCGAGTGAACTTGAATTCAACAGAAAACTGTTCCTGACCAGTTATCATTCATCCTTCAGGGGTACACTGGTGGATGCTGGTTCACTATGGCCAATAAAAAAAATTGGCACTTGATTTTTTAAATTCTAACTTGCCCAGTTGAAAAATCATGCAAATTCTTAATTTTTATAATTTTTTTGGCACAAGTAATAAATATATATATTTCAAAAATTTGGCAAAACAACAAATAATTTAATTTATGCCAAAATTGTTTAGGTATTATGGTAGTCCCTTTTTAGGGTTTAGAAAATTCTCACAAACCCATAATAGCCTATTACACGTTTGGGCTCCACACTACAATGACAAAGCATTGGTATGTATTTTATTATTGTTAATAAAATTGTCAAGGAATTGTTTAGGAAATACTAAAAAATCCATATTGATATTTGACTACAAACCTCAAGCCAAAAGCGAAATTGTTAAAAAAAAATGTTCCAACCATCAGCCATGATGCTAAAAAAAATTCTAATCCTAAAACCAAAATGATAACCAAAATTCTAACCTTAAGTCATATTTAAAAAATAAATTCCAACCTTAAATCGACTCGACGTGCCCAAAAGATATATTTCAACCCTAGGGCAATATGCATATGCAAAATTAGTTTTTGTCTTGGGATAAAACCTTATTGGCATGAGGTTTAAATTAAGCCAATATATTTGATAAAAAAAATTTGTGTAATGAATTTTAAATATGGGGCTTAAATAAAATTTTAACCTTAAAACAAAAATATTAAAAAAAAAATCTAACTTTGAGCTTTTGTGTTTAAAATATTTTAACCCTAAACCAAATTTCTTTTAAAAAATTAAACCTTGGGCCGCCTAAATAGATTTTAATATTTAGGCCCCAATAGATTCTAACTTTAAAAAGATTTAAAGTTCAAGTTAAATTGCTAAAAAAATTCCAACCTTAAAGCCACTTTCATTATGTCTTTGGGGTGCACAATACTTGGTCCAAAACCAAGTATTCTTTTTTTTTCTTTCATCATATGGAGGTGATAGGGTGGAAGCATAATTTTGCTCACAACTATTATTAAGGTCTTACATTTATTATATTTGTGGCTACCTTCCCCATATTCATACCCATCCCAAAAAAAATTCATTATGCGCACAAAATAAACAAATATAAATTATTGTATTAAAAAAAAAGAACACATTGCAATACCATCAAGATAGTTAAAGATTATTAAAGTATTTTTCATCTTTATAATCCAAAATAAGTGAAAGGAATGTAACCTATGATGTCAAGAGAAAATTGTGAAGCATCAAGTTGTAATAACAATGTGTGTTTAATTTTCAAGTTTTGAGTAGTTAGTAATTGTCTTACTAATTATTACTAAAGTTATGTTTGATCACAATTTCTTATTCTTCATGTTCAATTTTTAACTTTCCCAACTTCATGGGCATTAATCCTTTTCATTTATTTGCTCTTGTTCAAGAGGTAGCATCTACGAATCACACATATTCATAATTGTATATAGGTACTAGTATGAACCTCGTGCCTAATGCACAGGTGTGTGTATTTGCCGGTACATATTACAAAATTTCAATTACAAACTACATTTTTCCAAAACCTCTTTATATATGACATTCCACATGTATCCATTGGGACCCTGGCCGCTTAAAATCTTGATGTTTGCATTGCTTGTGACCCCTGAGATAGCAACATGCAGCTGACCATGGAAGTAGACTGGAGACAGCAAATATACCCCAACGTTGTTCAACTTGTAAGTAAGTAGTAAGTTACTTATTTAGTAGGTATCAATCCGTTGAAAATTATTTCTTTGCTTTTGTATGTTGATAAGTTCCAGTATCCAGACCCCCTCCCTGTTCATAATGGTTAGGATTTCTGGTGCAGCCAATTTTCACATGCATCATAATAATACCTTTGGCATCCAGCATATTATTATTGGTGGCAATTTTTTTTTTTTTGGGCAATCTGATCATTGCAATTACCAATATATCTATTAAGTTTGTGTGCTAAAATGGCAACTGACATCCATTGCCATTATTATTATGGCAAATGCAAGCCTTGAAATTGCCAATATCTAATA
>Ga0116231_10007156_pt1 | contig 20697 bp, 17 predicted proteins | sample S1TSphgellanicum_2_FD_89695 | JGI IMG/M metagenome (GOLD analysis project Ga0116231, IMG submission 89695) | Host-associated microbial communities from peat moss isolated from Minnesota, USA - S1T2_Fd - Sphagnum magellanicum MG | ecosystem: Host-associated > Plants > Peat moss > Unclassified...
CCTTCTTTTCTTTTCTTTTTTAAACCCTAGGAGTTTGATTTTGCCTTGCCCTCCCCCCTCAACTTAGTAGTTTGTTTTTTCTTTTCAGAAAAAAAAAAAAAAAAAAATTATTTTTTTTTTTTTTTTTTTTTTTTATGTGAATAGAAAAAAAAAAAAAAAAAAAAAATTTTTTTTTTTTTTTTTTTTTGAAAGGAAAAATCAAACTACTAAGTTGGGGGGGGAGGGCAAGGCAAAATCAAACTCCTAGGGTTTAAAAAAGAAAAGAAAAGAAGGTAATGCAAGAAGAGTAGAGAGAACAAGCAGTTTTAGAGAGAGAGAGAGAGAGAACAAGCCGTTCCTAAAGCCCTTGCTTTCTTCTTTGCTCATCAATTGGAACTTTACAAATGGAGATGATGACGACTAAGTCTAGCTAATTGCAGAAATCCATCCCTTGAGATGGAGAAGAATTGAATCTTTTGATTTTGGGTTTTGGGTTTTGGGGTTTTTTTTTTTTTGGGTGGGGTCATCATCATCTTCCTGTGTCAAGAAGGAGAAGAAGAAGAAGAAGAATCGTCGTCGTCGTCGTGGTGTTTTTGTAGGGCATATTACAACGACGGATCGAGCATAAGAACATTTACTAAGTGTATCGGTAGATCCAATTTGTTGGACCATGGATTTGGCGAAGGCAGCACCAACAGTGCCTGATTGTCAGGCGGCGGCGGCGGCGGCGGCTCCTGCACGTCCTGCTGCTTATGATACAACGCTGGATCATGCGCCTTTCGAGACCATGGAGAAATATTACCCATGCCCACAAGCAGGTATCTCCAGGAGTCTGATGACAGGGGATGTGAAGGGTGCACAAGTCTGCACTACCATACGCGATCCCTTAGATCCCATGGTAAAAATCAAAATCCTTGATGGACTCCCTCCCTCCTTCCCTCCCACGGAGACTTATCAACATCCCAAGTTCTCAATCCCATCAGGAAAAACAAAAACAAATTCAGAACCCATCTTCTTTTTCTCCATCACAATTGTGGGAAACCCAAAAAACAAAACAAAAAAAATAGAAATCAAACACATCTCAATAACTCAACCAGGAAAATTAAGATTGGATCAAAAGAGAAAATGAAGATTGGATCCAGCTGAAGAAGATACACAAAGGAAATTGAGCACTGAACATGAATCAACAAGCTGCAGGACACTGAAAATCTCTTATTGGATAATATATCGGCTTTTGGCACATGAAGATAGATAGATCCTCGTCGTTTTTTTTTTTTTGGGGGGGGAGTGCTATGCAACAAATTGCTTCAGTCTCTTTTTTTTGGGGCCCCCCCATGGAAGTGTGATAACTAGATCTGAGAATTCTTCTTTGTGTCTTCTTTCTGGTGCAGTGTTTGAACAAACCATATCCTGGAGTATGGCTGGAGGGAATAGTAGATAAGAACAAGAAGCCTTCACGCACTTTGCAAACCAATCGCCAAACCAGCCCTTTGGACCCGCTCTACATTCTACCAAGTGGCCCCAGCATCATGCCTTCTGGTGAAAAAGTAAGCACCCAAGTCCTTCCCTTCCCTTCCCTACTGCAAATTTCTGATCGATCCAAGATCAATCTTCTGTCCAATTTGGAGAAATTTCAGATTGTTGTTGAATTCCATTCTGTGACTCTATCTCCAAGGCTCAAACACAGCATGATATATGTGCACTGCAAATGCCCTCTGTCATCTGCATATGAAATTTGTAACTCAGTAGGTAGAGATTTATATTTTGTGACAGAAATTTTCCGACAGAACTTTCAATATGATGCTGGCGACTGATGACATTTGTGGAGCAAAACCGCAACCATTGTACAACAAGCCATGCAGATGCTTACAGGAAGGAGATCCTGTTGAGGAGATCAAAGGCAGCAAACCAAAAAAATGGACTTGGCTGTATGTCCTCTCTCCTTTCTTTCAACAAATACCCATGTTACACTTGATGTTTCTTATATGAAAAATTTCCAAAGTATTGCTGAGCTCCAAATTCCTTGATTTGATTGCACTCGGTGTGACATGGGTTGATTTCATCTTCCTCATCTGTGACTTCACTGCATCAGTTAGTCATTTTTTTTGCATCTTCAGCAAAAGTTCTTGTGAGTAGCCTGGCTGAGTGGAGTTTCCAAATTGTTGAGGCTTCTTCAGGCGGAAATTGGATTATTGGGGACACAACAATGACTTGTGGGATATTGATATTGGGAAGAGGCACAAGGGATTTGTTCGAGCAAGAGAATCCAATCCACTGGAACCTCTATACCCAACTGAAACTGTTGAGACTCACGAAATGAGTATGATATTCTTCTTGTGACTCTCATGAATGAACAAACAAACCCCCACAGCACACCTGACATCCACCGTGACATCCTTTGATGGACTCCCACATATAGTCTCTTGCTGTGGATTTTGATGACTAGTGTTTTTTTGACGACTTACAAAAGGATAGTTCTCACATTATCTTCAACACCAAAAAACACCAAAAAAATTGTTGGGTGTCAAATCAGAATATAAGAGATTGAAGTTTGCAAAACTGCCGCCAAGGAAGGAGAAAACTGATGTTGGTGAAAGGCTGTTGGACAATGTAAGTTTGTTTGTGCAATTGCACTTCTTTTCATGATCTACCACCCTTCTCGTTCTAAAGACACCCATTTCTTCACTTCTTTCTTACAAGAAGTCTCACACCATGGTCACACAGAAGATTGTTGTCTTACTGGATTGATGATCCTGCTCCTTTCCATATTTTTTCCGACATCATGGACAATGAATTTTTTTGGCTCAGTTTCTATCTGATTTGATTTATATGTGCACATATTGGATCAGCAATGCACACTGGGTCACAGGCACTACGGATCTGTGAATTGGGTGTCTGTTTCCACTCTCCAAGTTGGAATGAAAATATTCACATTATCGATTCCAGTATGGCAATTTTATGTGAAGAAACTTGGGTTGTTTTTGTCATCATGACAGATGTATTGGAGGGCAGAGAAACTCTATAACATGTGTTGGCACTGGGGTCAGCCTCAACCCACTGCAAATACCGTGAGTGCACCCAACAAAGGAAAAAAAAGAAAAGAAAAGAAAAAAACACCCTTTTATCATTCTCTTCCATTTGAGTGAATATCATGTTTAAATTGTGCACATTTGGGCTGGAGTCCAAGTCGAGACTTATGTTCATCTCTTTAAATTTTCAGTAGCATTTTCTTAAACCTTCCAACTCAAATTTGTTACTTGGGCAGCTACTCCACTTGAAGGATTAGTAGTTAGTACTAATTAGGCGCTTGCATGTAATTATATTTGTGGGGGCAGGTCACTTATGATGTCTTGCGCTACAGCTTGGAGAAATTTGGTTTCTATTGCACAGATAAAGAATTTGAGAGGATTATTCAGTATGCAGATCCTTTCAAAATAGGCAGTGTTCGGTATGTAGAAAACCATTTTTTTCTGCTGTGACTGACTGTTGAGAGCTCAGTAAAAAATCTTATTGATTCTCTCTGAGTGTCATGTAGTTACACCTCTTTCCATCCAAATTACACTTTGAATGTCTTCTCAAATAGCAAAATTAATGTGGAAAAATACTTTTCTCTCTTAATGAGGAAGACGTGTGGAGTATTTAGCTTTGCAATCTTGTAGATAAAATGTGTAGCCATAGCCTTCTTCCTCCATGATTTGCATCAAATTTTTGTTTCTAAACTTCTGCATACGTGTGGGTGGATTTTTTACATTTAACCTCAAAATCCTTAGATCTGGAACTTCATCTTCTCAATGATGCAATTTTACTGAGTGAAAATGATTTTTTTTTGCAGTTTTGGAAAGAAAGAAGTAGCAAAGATTTTCTGAACTAATAACTTTTCTGGTCACATCTGATTGATGATACGGTGGGTTTGTTAGGTACTTGAACTTCTCAAGGGCCCTCAGGCATTGTGATGGGTACCATTCCTTACACACATCTCTTCCCCCTTGGACCCATCAACCTTAACTTAATACCGATTCTCTGAAGTTTATACAGGTGGTCTCATTCCGTGAAAGGGGCTTTATAGATTTTCATACTTCCAATTGGAAATTCCTCAGTGTATGCTGACCGTGAAATCTGTTCAGTTGTTCAAGCTAGATTTGTTCACATGGGTAGTAGTGGCCCCCAACTCTCCAACTACAAATTGTATTTTGAGGAGCCAGGGAGAGCAGAGTGGGCAGGGTTGAATTAGCGCAAGAACTTTGAGTTGAAGGGAATCGAATATGAATTTCCCATTTGAGACTTTTTCCTTGATTGTGTAATTGTTTTGGGTATTTTCCAGGTTAGAATTGGACATTCCACGGCCATTGGGATTTGATGTCGGATATTGGGGAGAACCTGCAAATTTAGGGCAAGGAGGCTTAGTACTTGAACCAGTTGCGAGATACGGGAGAAGCACTGTGCTGTGGTACAAATCATATACATAATTTTACCCTCTTTGTCTTTAAGCCCCTTTTATCTCCTTGCCATCTCCAAACCATGAGAGCCATTAATTGAGCAAATATAATCCTCATTGCCTCAAATATTTCAGCAATGTACTTATGGTGCATTTTTAGAAATGAATTTGTGAAGTGAAAATGCCTAAGTTGTAGTAAATTAATAATGCACTGAGAACTAGGACATGTGTATTAAACTGCAATTTCCCATGCAAAATTCCCATGATGCAAAATTCTCATGTTATTATGTGGAATTGATTCTAATATGAAACTCAGGACAGAGAATGAGCCTGTATATAGCCCCCTCACAGGTTTGCCAGTTTCACAAAACCAGAATCCAAGGATACCCTTGGACAAAGAAACCAGTGGCAAAGCACTACAGAAATACAAGTATGATATGGCACTTTACACCAGAATCAATCTTGCTCTTTTTCAAGATTGCAAAAAGACTTGCCACCCACGGAGTGCCTACTAAATTGTGAACTTCAGCTGAAATCTTCTTTTGTTAACATTTTCTTTGCCATGCTGCAAATGGGTGGACCATTTTAAGCATGAAACCATCTCTAAATGAACACAAAACTGCCAAAATTCAAAGTGCTTGATTTGTTGTAATTGCATCATCTATGTAAGCAACATACACATCCGTGTCAAAGATGTCAGTGAACTCATTGTGCATGCAATATGGTGAATCGATTGTCATCATCCAAATCTCTTCTAAATAATTAGCAATAGTTGAGAAGAAGAAGTGTAAATAAATAACTAACCGTTACTAACAAACGGTTATTAACTAACACTTAATGTTAACCATGAATGTGCAGTTACTCAGAGCTCAAAGCAAAGCTTGATTGTGATGACCGCAAACAAGGCCAGCAGCAATATCAGTACTTTCCATCACCATCCGAGCTACCCAAAGAGAAGAAAGTACCGGTATTGCCAATAAGGCAGATCTCCTTGGCTTCTTCAGCAGAGCAAATCAAAAGGCCTTCGACTTGCCAGGTGCATAATCCCCCAAGTTGAAGTTTCGGTCCTTTAAAATGAGGATTTCCTTCCAAGATCAAAAGAGGGTGGTGATTTAATACTACCTACCTACTACCTATTGAGTTCTGAATAGTGTAGAGAATTCTAAACTTTGAGGTCAAAATGTCCCCAGAGATGATGAAAGATCATTCATGAAGAAGCATCCCATTCAGCCATTTGGGCTTTTGTTTAATGAATTGGATTTCATTTCTACCATATGTATGTATGTATGTATGTATGGCTCGTGAACAAAAGTTGAACCTTGATCACTAGTTTTGGCAGTTGATCAAAAGTGGGTACTTCAATCAATTGAAGCTCCAAACACTTGATAAGCCAAAACCGTGTTGGATTTGTAATGTAATCCCCACTCATGGATGTTGTTTTTGCTGAAACCAGCCAACGAATTCACACCGACTTTCAGCTCTTGACTTGCGCACATGTGAGGTGAGTTTGAAATTTCTTCATCCAAAATGTTTACAACCAAATGGAAAAGGGTTAGGGTTTAGGACATAACCTTGTGCGACAGGACATTTGTTGTTGGCCATGCCTACCAAGGCAAGGATATTATCTGAGGATTTTCGAAAGATGATATTTTGGCTAGTGTTGAAACGTTGAGATTAGTTATAATAGAGTTATAATATATGGCAAGGCCAAAGTGTGACACACCCCCTTGTTTTTCATATAATGAATGTGAATAGAGCTGATTTTTTCTTCCTCCTAACATGAAAGGCTGAATACATGGATGCAGAAACCTTCAGACCAAAGTGCAAAGCTAGCAGTTGTACAAACAGCAAGAGAACTCGGAGCAATGGTGAGAAATGCACCTCAAGTTAGAGAGCGGGCCTATTCAAAGTACCCACCATTGTATACGTATGTGCACTAAACTGCCCTTCTTCTCTTTTGTGTCCTCCAATTGTGCAACTGGAACTTAATCCACATAACCAGAGTAGGTTGCGGGTATTAGATATTGCACCAAAATCCATGTCGGGTATCAGGACGGGTATCAAAGTTGAACAATCACACAATAATTTTCAAAAATAAAATACCCAGTTTTTATTATTGTTATTATTGTTATTATAACCGTAGTTCTCAATTCTTTGAAAGAATCAAATATCCACCAAAAAAACTTGTTAGGTAGGTCTTTGTCAGTTCTTTCATGAAACTCAATGAAAGAACCGGTGGTTCTTTGAATCTGAATTGTTTTCAAATACCCAGACCCAATGGTTTAATTGATTTAACCTAACACTAATTCACACTTAATTGGCTAAAACACTAAATGATGCATTCACATGAAGTTAAATCAATGTTAAATGCAAATCTAGGTGGCATCCTAGGTGGCACCCAATAGTAAATGGGCAATAGCTTAATGTAAATTGAATGCTGGTTCAACACAATAACTAAGTTCAATTCTTACATGACTAGTATGGTGTGATGGGACTCAACACTAGGGTCCCTAACAACACCAAGTGTGAACACACCTTTATACCAACTAACAATCTTGACACCCTTGTCTATTGAACTTGTTTGTTGAGTACCATTTTGTTGCTTGGTTTGATTGGAAGCTTAACTAACTCTTTGGTGCAGGGCCATGCTCCCGACCAACAATCAAAGAGGAAGTCAAGTGTTGTGGAAACCTCGAGCACTCTTTAAACCATTTGTGCCATCAAAAGTCCGAGAGCAATGCTACCATCGTACTCAGGACATTGAGGCTGTTAAAGGTCTTGTAAACCTCTAAGCCCTACTAAGTCCCCGGTACTCAGAATTGCTTAGTTTTTAACATGTGGCCTGCAGATATGTTAGAAGAGAATTAGAGTGTTTTGAGCACAAATGAGCTCATGAATTGCATTGTTTGTGCCATGAGAGAAGGTCCACTCACTTGCTACACTAAGTAAAAATGGCCTGTTCACTGTACCATGGTTATCAAAAAAATCAAAATACCTGGTTTTAATGTCTAACCATGGTTATCAAAAAAATTCAAAATACCTGGTTTTGATGTCTAACCATGGTTATCAAAAAAATCAAAATACCTGGTTTTGATATATAATCATTGTTATCGAAAAAATCAAATACCTGGTTTTGATGTCTAATCGTGGTTATCAAAAATCAAATACCTGGTTTAAATATATAACCATGATTATCAAAAATCAAATACCCTGTTTTGATATATAACCATGGTTATCAAAAACATCAAATACCCAATTAATATATAATCACGGTTCTCAATTTTTTGAGGGAAAAAACCATCCTTTTTCCAAATACCCGAACCCACCAGGTCTTGATTCTGAGTTCCTTCCAATACCCAGAACTGGTGGGTATCACCACAATCAAATACCCGCCCTCACACTGGTTTCGACCCAGAACCTCAGTTTCCAAAACATGAAAAGAACCACTCAACAAACCTAACCTAAATTTTCCTTTTGTACCTGAGAGCATGATCTTCTTAAGAAAAAAAAAACCCTAGCCAAACCCTAACTCAGACTAGGGTTACTAAGTTGTCAGACTCAAATTATGTCAGTTTTTACAGTTGGGAAAGGAAAAGGCCACATGGGTAGGTATACTAGTGTTGCTCTCTGGCATGGGAACTTGAGCTACCTCCCCTCATTCCCATACCATAGTAGTAGCCCAGGGTTAGCTTCCACATTGACAAAACAAATAATTCATTTACAAAAATATTTTTTAAAAATTAGTTCATGTTTTACATTTTTCAAAATATTTATTTTTCAATGATTTACAATAATCTACTAATATATTATTGTCATATGAATATTGACATTTTTTTTCGGATTATATATAGCCAACCATAATTATGAAGATTTTCAACACCTTTATTTTATATTTTCACAAAATTTTCAATTCAAAATTTAAAGGATTATTTAATGACAAAAGTGACCCTGGTTAAGGTACTCTCAAACAATAACAAGACTAGGTGGAATTTTGGGGGTAATGGGTGGGTAGGTGGGTGGGTAGGTGGGTGGGTGGGTGGGTTCTAAAGCAAAATCTACCCTCCATAAAAAAAAAGGAGATTTCATTTCTCAATTGGGTTATTTTGTGTAAAGTAAGGCACTACTCTAAGGGGTTGCATAGGTTTTTGCCAATTGGGTTATTTTGGGTAGAATAAGGCAATATTTTGAAGGGTTTTGTAAGTTTTGGCCTTGAAGAACTCAAGCTTCATGTAACAACTTTGATTTTTATTTTATTTTTATGTGCTTTCTCTTTTTTTTTAGTTTCTTTTTTTTCCTTTTTATTATGCACATTGTTTTGGTTTGCCATTTTTCATTTTTGTCATTTTGTGTTTGTTTGTTATTACAATTTTTTTGTTATGCATCATTGTTGTCATCATGGAATTAAATGTTACATTCTCTTTTTTGTTTTGTCTCATTGTCATCAACATGGAATCTAATATTTTATCAAAAGCAATGAGAAAGAAAGTGCAAACAACATCTTCTAGAATGTTTTTTGGTGGATTATAAATACTTACATAATTCTCACCTTTCAAAATTGTTCCTACTTTATTTAGTTTGCATGTACATGTTGATGCATCATTATTTTACTCCCTTTACAACTGTAAAGTCAATTGTCAATGAACTTTTCAATGTTAAATCTAATGAGATTTCTCCATTAGTGATCAATGCTTTTGTTCCAATTGGTGATGATGTTGACAATTCAATGTATGTGTTTTCAAGTCATTTGATTCAATTTGTCTTTTTATTTATGATATTTTTGAATTTGACCCTAACAATGAATTTGATGAAAACAACAATCTAGCAAACATTGACAATGTTGAAGAGTAGACATGAAACCTATTTTTGGAGGTTATAAGTTGTAGTTTGGTCTAATCAACAACATCGAGTTACACAATGTGAAAAGTGAAAATTGCCAATGTAGCAAAGTTGTGAAAAAAGTGAAAGCTCTTGTAATGATTTTGATGAACAAAGACAATTTGAAAGTGCAAATTGGATCAAACGATTAAGGCCTTTGAAAGATAAAGAACATCATTTTTTAATTAATATGCTCTAAGAATTTATATTGCAAATCAAGAAAAAGGATAGTAGTTTGTATCCATTTGCAAGGTAATTTTTCATCACCAATTGTCTTACTATTGATTGTCAAATTAATTTCATTGTTTAAATTTAATGATGTTATTTTTTCTCCATTTTTTAAGGTATGTTATGCATGATCAATTGCATTGTGCGTTCAAAATAAATGGAACATTTAACATTGACCAAGAAAAAAATCCACCAATTCATATGCTCACAAACCCAAAATTTTAATGAGTAAAGATTGCTAATGATAAAGTTGCAACAAGAGCTTGCATAGTAGGAATTGGTAAAGAAACAAAGTGCAACAAGGTTTTTACATCATTTGAAAAATTAAAAATGTTAGTTCAAGGCCAATGTTAAATTACTTCCCCAACTAATGTCAATTATCGGTTTGCATGATATTGTACAAAGTTGAAAGGTGATGTCAATGTTGATTAGATTTACATAGGTGAAGTTGAAAAATTGGTGTGCCAACATAATTTGATGTTCTATGGATCAACAAAGGGAGCTTGTAGATTGTCCAGTCAAAGAAATGATACAAACATACAAAGTTTTGATGTCTCATTAACCTCAACGATTATTGGAAGATTTAGGATTGCACCCTTTGTTCTTAACACCACGAAACAAGTGTAAGCAATTAAAGATGGAAGGTAAGAAAAGGTGGTTATATGTACACCTCTCTACCAAGTTGGGCAATGGGTTACACATATGTGAACCTATCACCACCTACGTCACATGTATAAACATCCTCAAAAAAACTCAAAATTGTTTATTTTGTATGGTGGGATTTTCAATTTATAGGTGGGGCCTAATTTGTTTAATTTTCTTTAAGGCAGGATTAAAACATTTGAAATGCCTATCATTTACCCAATAAGTCAGGATAACATAAATTCATGTGTGAAAAAAAATTGGTATTTCAAATACAAATACAAAAATAAAATAAAAATAAAAATTGGAACTAAAATTGGTGTTCAATTTCAATTTTTCATATAGGCAAAAAGATATTTCATTTTAAAATGTGATTAAGTATTATTCTCTCACATGTATTAGTAAAATGTTTATTCATTTTTTGCATTATATAGTCATGGTCACCTCATAATCTATCAATTCAACATCATTTTATGGTGTATGAATGTTTAATTCATGATTTATCTCATATTTTACATCAAGTTAACACACCCAAGTGAAGACATTCATCAAGTGAGAGGTTAGGCCTAACCATAGTTCGATTAAATCATCCATTTCCACCATTAGTCCTCTCCAAAACCCCTTTACCTTCCACATGTTAGGGGTGATGTTATTGCGCACATAAATAATTAGTGGAATTTTTTTAGTTCATGTGAAAGTTGTTTTATCTTCAATAAATTTTTTTCCTCAACAAAGGATGGCCCTTTCCATGCAAGGTTCTTCAAAATAAAAAACTTTTTAAACAAATGAAATCATAACCATATGTTATTAAAAAAATTGTACTAAATATTTGTATGTTAGGTAAGGACCTTAAAGGGGGTTATTTTAGGAATTTGGATTGAACACTTAGCTTCCACTTCACACCATGCCCACATCCCCACAACCTTTTTCTTGGTGAAAGATGTTGAAGACTTGCCAATAAGTTATGTTCAACACATTTCTTGGGTGATATTCTTGGGTGATAGTGTTCAACCTCGCGTGGAGCTACATGGTTCTACCATAGGGTTTGGATTGGTTTGACCTTATTGGTCAAACCTAGTAGAAATAACCCAATAAACTTTGACTAAAACATTTTTTGGGTGGTAATGTTCAACCTTGTGCATCACCACATGGTTCTATTGTAAAGTTTCATTGATTTAACCCTATTTTTAGGGCAAATTAAAAAAAATGATTCAACACATAAAATTATGGTGATAGGTATTTTCATTTTCTCCTTAGAAATGCAAGGTTCAAAATTAGTGTGGAATTCACTTGAGATTGTAAAACATGCAAAACAAAAAAAATTGCAAAATAAATAAGATCATGAAATCACATTGCATTATTCTATGCAAAACCATGCATGGCATTGATAGACAAGTCTAAAAATGTGTTAGATAGAATTTTGTTGGAGGTATTTAGCAGTATTGGCTAGTCTTAGATTTTAGTAGAATCATCAAGTTCAATTTTAGAATTTTCATTTTGAAATTCAAGATTGTCAATTCCAGTTATGAGTATTTTTTTAAAATTAAAACCCATTGGTTATGGATTTGGATTCATTTTTAAGGAATGACAATTCTAGGTTGGACATGTTTTCATTTTTTCAAAACCTTTAGGTTTGGTTCAAAAGTAGGTCTAGGTGTGAGAAGTTAGGGAAGCACTTCATACATGGTTCATGTTTGTAGTCTAAATTGCATTTCTTACATTGCTAAAATGATTTTATAATTATAAGATTCATGTTTTTTTTGCCCAATAATCAAAACAATACCCATGTTGGCACTTAACAACATCATTTTTGGGTGTTCTTGTCACAAAAGGAATTTAATCCAACTAGATAGAAAAAACCCAAAATAATGAATGTTGAGATCTTGTAGTTAAAATTTTATTATTGGCATGCAACAATACACCTAGGCTAGACTAGGACCCTAACCCCTATGATTAGACCTATGACTCGGACCGAACCAAAAATCAATAAAACCTGCAAATCATATCCAAGGTTGGGTCTTACTAGAGGTGTGTTTTGTTAGGCCAAGTTTGGGTCCAGTTAAAAAATCTTGTTGGACCAAGTTGGGTCTAGGGGTAGTTCTTGCTTAAGGTTGAACTGTTGGGTCCAAATTTTAGAACCTAATCTAAATTCAGACCCAGACCTTAACCCAACCCAAAAACACATACCCAGCCAACACTAGTATTTAGTGCCTTCCCTTTTTGGTCCTACTCCTTACTATTACCCTACATATTTAATCCAATTTTTCCTATATGTTAAATATTGCACCGTGTTAAATGCCAATTTATTGGAAAGGACACCTAAACACATAATAAACCCCTTAAACCTTAACCTTAAACCTCAATCGATGGGGCTTATTACAAATGAAGCATAGTTAGGGCCATTTTAAACAAAGGTTTAAAGACCAATTTGAAACAAATTGAACCTTGAATTGGACCCTTCTTCACATTTTTTAAAAAAAAATCTTAAGGCATAATGAGTGTGTTGAAAGGTGTGGGGTCCAATTCAAAAGTTCAATATATAAAATGTGTGATTAACATGTGAAAATATTAGATTAACCTTTGGTTTTTTCTGTCTTCTTTTTTCATGGTTTTTTTTTTTTCTTCTTCTTATTTTTAACTCTTATTACACACATTGGATGAACATAGGCACAAGATATTAGTGGTTCTTGTTTTTACTATGGTGATGCACCAAGTGATTGCACAAGTGGTACATTGCATTGTAGTGAATAGTTATTGGATAACATTGGAGTATCATGAGTGCATTGTTGTTTTTCATGGAGTTTGTTGACATGGCACCAAGAGTTCACAACATGTGGTATGAGGGTGGTGGGATACACGAAGAATCAACTTTTGGGGATTTTTTTGAAAGAATGTTTTGGCAACGAATAAGGTTAAACTATGACACATTTCGTTCATTGATTAGGGTTGTGGGTCCAAGTCTTGAATGAAAATATATACACACATGAGATAAAACATCCATGTTGAAATTAGAGTAGCAATGGCTTTTACACAACTAGGTAATGGAAATTTTTTACAAATGTGTGGAAAGGTCTATGGCATTGCAAAAAGTACAACATCAATTATAGTGAGAGAATTTTATTCAAAAACATTTGAAACCATTGGTGATCCTTAAATTGACTAAAGACAAGATGAAAGAAATCATTATTGGTTTTGAGAGCTTGCATGGAATTCCATACATTCTAGGTGCCATAAATGGCAGTCACATTTCAATTGTTGCACTTGAGGTAAACCCAAAGTCATATTATTGTTGAAAAGGGTTTTACTTCACATTGATTCAAAAAATTGTAGATGCAAAGTACAATTTTTGGGATTATGATTATAGGTGGCACAAAGTATCCATGATTAGGCTCTTTTCCAAAAAATAGATGTAAAAAGCCATGTGATGAAGGATAAATTTTTACTTTACAAGTTGATAGGAAATGTTGTTTATCCAATTTGGCCACAATTTTATTATCCCTTCAAAGGTGAAAAAGAGGAGCTACCAAGATACAAAACACATTGGAATTTTATACAATCAAGTACAAGGATGTCAATGGAAAAAACTTTTGAAATGATGAAAGGTAGATTCAAAATTTTACTAAAGAAAGTAAATATTCCATTGCACCACATACTAGATTTGGTCATGGCTCACATACATTCACACAACATGTGCATTGCTAGTTTGGATGGCTTTGACATGGATTGGGCTTTAGAAGCTCAAAGATATGCACAAATTGAAACGAATAAAACGTTTGGGAACTTGAAAAGAACTAATATTTCTCGGGTGGTTGAAGAAGTAATCAAACAAATGAAGAGATTACAAAATCCAAAAATGGTGGATGGAGATGATAGAAATGACATGGAGGACATGAAAAACATGGAACATCAAGGCGAAGATAAAAATCATGTGTTGACAACCACGAAAAAAAATCCCAAAAAATAAAATAAAATAATAATAAAATAATAATAATAAATCAAGAGGATGTTGATAGAGGCTATGGCAATTCATGAAACTTTTGTAAAAAAATTCAATTTGAAATTTAATTTGAAAAAAAAAAGGCAACATTACCTTCCCAAATACATTTGATTTTGGGTCAGAATGTGATGAATGACTCATAGGTTCACATCTTATGTAACCTACAATTTATCAATGAGACATCCAATTTGGGCATCCATTTTTCTAAGTAAAACATTGGTTTTAACAAATTGTTGTAACATGGTTGAAAAATGTTCATATACGATTTTTTTTTTAAAAAAAAAATTGTTTTTTAACCTCATCCAAGTTAAAGGTTTTGAATTAGCTCTTTATTACCCTCATCCTTTGAAGCACTATCAAATTATGCTTGTGATTCTAGATTGCTTACAATTTCTTTACTTTCATTAGTAGAAACGTTCACATGTTTCATCACATTTCCACTTCGATGTCACCAACTATCCAATGCATCATAGATGGGACATTCATGATAATCATTACTTGAAATTTCGTTTGCAATCTCATAATCCTTGTATTGTTTGTAAATTGCATTAAACTTTCACTTGCAAACAATTGAAGTCCTCAAGAATCCAAGGATGGAAGCCAACATTTGGGTGGAGCAAACAAATCAATTGAGGTAAGAAGCCATGAAATACAAGTTGAAAACAATCCTTGAAATAAAAAAAATAAAAATGCAATACATCGATAAAACAAATGGAAAACATTTCATGTTGTTTGAAATAAAGATGGCTTAGTGGTTAGCTCCTTCCCCTTCCCCTAAGGAGATGAAAGTTTAATCCTCATAGTGGTCAAATTCATGAACAATTGCGAATGGGGGCAATGGCTATGCCTTTAAAAGCCCCAATCAACTCAATCTTAATATGATATTTTGCAATTTTATCTCTTACCTGTTGCAAATTTCAGACCTAAAATCTAACTATGTTGATATGCACAACCAGGGTTTCAAAATTGAAAAAAAATTCAAAAATAAAAACAAAATTTACCTTTTTTTTTTTTGCATTTCTAGCAAATTCAAGTTCCATTTATCCTTTTAGAGCAATGAAGTGTAATACTTTACTGTCCACCCAATTTTTTCTAGCTTTGTCACCTTCTTCATTTTCATCTTTCACCACAACCGCCTTTTTCCTTGATGTTCTTTTCTTTGGAATGGGAACTAGTTCAAGGATCTCTTGTAAATTCAAATCCCCTTTCAGTTGTGAAAATTAGCACTTCAACCTTACACTTGATTCCCTGCCATCAAATTCACCTCCATTTCCTATGTTTGGAAGGGTTTTTAATGCATTATTTTTAGCAACCACCTTGTGAGGATTCACAAAACCAACCATGTCAACTTTAGAATTGGTCAAAAATGAAGGAGCTTGTGTGCTTTCAACAATGTCCTCAATCCATAACATTTCTTTCATTTTCATAAAATTTGAGCAATAAGGGTAAAATAAAATAGTGGAAAAAAACAAAAAATGAACAACCTTGGACGATAGTTTGCACTTTGGTTTTCCATAGTTATTGTTTGTTCCAACTATGCACTAACCAACTTGTTGTTTTGGTTCGAAAAAAATAATTCAAAAAAATAGCATGTGTTATTTACAAGAATCTTTAACAATTGGTTCTCCCTCCAAAATGATGTCATGTAGGTTAAATCACAATTTGATTTGTCTTGGTCCTAGATCATTGTTTAAAAACCTTGGAACTAATTGAAAACTCTTGACTAATAAGAATGTTCCATTTCATGTTGGACCCTACTCCTTGGACCCTTATTTAAAATGACCGTTAGGCTCATTTTAAATGGTGTCCATGGTCCAAATTTTAAAGAACCAATTTGGATTCATTTGAAGAAAATTAAATCCTTGAGTTGAACCCCACCTTGGACCCTAGCTTGCAACTTGGTTCTTCAAATCATAAGTTGCCTTTTTGACGCCCCCCCCCCGTTTTTTTTTGGTTCAAACCAATTGATTTGCCCTCCAAAATGGTGCCATGTAGGTTTAACCTTTATTTGCCACTTTTTGGTCTTGGATTCTCATCTAAAGGCCATGGGTCCAATTTATGGTTCTCATCCAATATAAAATTGTTTTATTTCATTAGAACTTGGCTTGGATGTTCATCTAAAGTGGCCCTTAATCATAGATATCCTTGGGACTTGTGATGCCTGCATGTAAACTAACACGTGCCACATGTCATAACATGTTATTTGCAATGTGCAAATACACAATCCCATTAAACCAAATTCTATGTAATAAAAAATAGCTCTAGGAACCCAAAAATGGACTTGTGGTCAAGAAAATAACCAACAAGTCAAGTGGCAAACTAATATGTACCTACATAAATAGTTTGAAGATTTGTAAAGGAAGTAATTTATTGTAGAGTAAAGCCCTTGGTTGAAGCCATTACCTAGCATAAACATCCATTAGAAATTCCCTTTAAAGATAGGTAGACTTTATAAGGCACAACACCAAAATTGTACAATTTGATATGCTTTATGTGGAGAAAATGGTAAATGGTCATAATACAATTTTTTGTTGGGTTTTACTTCCCTTGCTAACCATGGTGGTTAGTTCGGTTTTTTTTATAAAAAAAACTTCCTACTAACAACCCACAAACATGTTGCTAATGGGTAAGGAGTGTGAATTTCATCCTCAGACTTTCTCAAAGTAGGGTTGCGACAATCAATCCTCTTTGCAGGCTAAAAAACTATCTGGGGATGTTGCTGCTGAGCCCCATAGATGTGACCAATAGCTTGTGGCCATAACCCCCCATCTTTACATGACCCATTTACATCATCCCCCATCTTTTTACTTCCTCTGCTTTTCCTCGTGCCGCTACAGCTTGATGATCCAACAACAAAAATGTGGAGTGCGTAGCAACCATGACCTATAATTTGCTAATAATTATCGCATCAACAATAATAACAATAGTATTGCATAAAAGTAGTAGATGTGCATTGCTGCATGTAGATGGAAAATGACAAGAGATTGTAGGGTTCATGGGGTTGGTGTTGGTGTTAATGATGATGATGTTGTTACTGGCATTTCAAAATTGTTGTACCATCGATGAAACCATATTGATGATGATGCATTTGAGCTGGTGATCTCATGATCTTTTTATTATATCCAAGCCTAGGAGCACCACCTCCCAATTCCCATTTGCGATAAGCCGGACATGATACTAAATGTTTCTTCAATTCCTTACGATCTAAACAAGTAGACAGTAATAGTAAGGGTACTAGGTTTTTGTGGAGGTTCCTGCAGCTATTATGTTACTTGCTGCTGTTACTTTTTTGATTCTTCAAGCTTGTTCTTCTTCTACTTCTTAGATTGCTTAACGTGGATACATTGGTACACTTTTTGGTAGTTGAAAATCACACAAATGCTTGCTCTCATCTTCCACATATTGTTTCCACCTTCATATCCATACCTCCCCTCTTGTTATTGTAACTAAAGCACATTTGCACTACTCCTTTTTCTCTTCTCTTTCAAAATTGCATTATAACTTCGAAGAAGAAGAAGAAGAAGATTAAGAGCATACCACATCAACAAAGTTACAAATCCCCAAAATAGGTTTCAATAACAATCTCCAAACTTCAAAACCCCCATCCCTGCACCCCCCTTCTCCCTACTCGCGACAAATTTGCATTACTCAAACAACTTGGCAATAGCTGCCCACTACCAATGCATCTGTTAGTTCCCTTTGATGCTTTTGCATGTGCTCCATTAGCTCTTCCATCGCCCCAGTAATTTCTTTTTGGAGCTTTGCGCTCTTTGCTTTGCGATTGCCACCAACAATGTTTGAACAATTTTGGACGAACAAAGTGTTCATCAAACATCAACGACTAATTTCAAAACCCAAAGAGCCGTCACCAGCCCTTTTTCCTTAAAAAAAAATACCCAAAATTTTTCTGCTTCATCCACCTATTGTGTCCACACTTTGAATAGGAAAAAAACGTGTTTCAATCTAAGTAGTCTAAACATTTTCATCAAATAAACCGGTTCACTTAATGTGAAACTGGTTTGAATAAGGTAAAAGGTGCAAAAGTTGGATCCAATGCAACAGTAACAGTCCCTGTCCCTGTGGGGGCAGGGCCAACAAATGCATTCTCAGGGGTGCACAGCGCCTCCCAAAACACAAAAACCAGAAGACAACCACCTCCCGTCACTACGCTATTGACTTCAAATCCTTGAGACGGAACAAAACTTGCACGCAATGGAAGTGCGCACTGTCTTCTCCCACACACTTCCTCCTGACAGCTCCTCTCAAATCAACCGGTCTCCCTAAAAACTGTGGCACCAAAGCAAGCAAGCAAAGTGCTTTCCAAAGTCTCATACACAAGCTACCTGTTGTTGGATAAGGAAAATGGTAGAAAGAAAAACAGCCCAAGTCAACAACAACCACACCAACAGGGGCATTAAATATGGGGATTATTATGGGTGGTGTTGATTTTTGTGTTGTCTTGAGTGTTAAAACATTATTCACTTTCACATATATTTCCAATGAAGGCCTTGCTTTTTGAAGGAAACAGAACAGGGTGGGATGCCCTTATAAGGTTTATGGTTTATTTAATTCACTTTAGAAGGTTAGAAAATTGTTTGTTAGCATTTACATTTGGAAGAGGTTCATGCCCATTTTGAAGAAGTAAAATCTTATTTGGATGAAGTACCAGTTTGTTTGAAGAAGTTGATTTCTATTTGGAAGAAGTTCACTTTCCCCCAACATCCAAAATGACACAAAGTTTTTGCAAAATTGTCATGCATAAAAAATGCATTAAAAATTTGAAAGACAATTTACCTGATTATCCTTATTAATCCTTATAGTTTTTAAAGTGCTGTAAAGCTTTATTAAAAAAAACATTGTAGATTAGGAAAATGTATAAAGGAGTATAAAATTAGGGAAAAGGGAGAAGTGACAAGACATCAAATTGGCTCAAAATAGGTGTGAAAATCTTTCCATGCCCATAACTAATCGCCTGTGGTAGGTCCACCATATTTGTATGGCAAAAATTGATGCCTTGCAATAGATGAGCTGTGGTGATGGGAGGTGTGTTTTGAAGGGGTGGAAGTGGGGAAGTAGCTTTTGCACCTACTTATAGTTTTTGCACATGAATTGAATTCCATAAAAAGCCAGTTATGTTTTTTACTTGTAAAAAAATTGCAATTTTTTTTTACAAAACATTTAAACTATGATGGGAAATGATTTTTGATTTTGCATCAAATATAATCAATTCACACCCAATTTCATCATATATTTCGTGGATTTCACACCCAATTTCAAGCCAAGGTACTATTTTTCAAGTGCAGTGATTTTTTTGGGTCAGTTTTCGCCATTTCTTGAATTTATATATATGTAACAATATTCTGTAACAAATTCTCTGGTTTTTGGAAATAAATTTGCCAAAAAAATGACCAGAAAATTCGCCAAAAATCATCATAATTGCTGAAAATATGAAAGGTCGCTTAAGATTTTATATTTTAATATTTTGAATACTACAAAAATTTTCTAATATATTATGGACTATTGCCACTTGAGAAACATCACAATTTTAATTTTTTTAAAAAAATTATTTAAAAAAAAAAAAAAAACCAGGACTATGTACTAGAGAAGGGGCCCTTGGTGGCCGATTCCGCAAACACTATGCCGAAGCTGAGCTTGGTGGCTGTGAGCCTGGCAGAATTGGCCCACCAAAGGCATATTCCGTGGTGTAAATAACAGGTTTGGTGGCGTTAAAAATCAGGTAAACTCCTTGAACAGCAGGGTTCCCTTGGACGGCCAATTCTGCCTGGAGCATGACGCACCCATGCCACAAAAACTGGCTGAAACTTGGCCCCGCCAACACCCCTCCCCCCCCCAATTTTACATTAGAAATTATGCTCTTTCATTGAGGATTACGCATCTTTGTTCGACCTTCATCAAGCATTTTCAGGAGCCCTCATTCAGTGGGCATTATGTTCTTCCATGGAGGATTATGCATCTTTGTTCGATCTTCCTCAAGCATTTTCGGGAGCCTTTGTCAAGTGGGCATTATGTTCTTTCATTGAGGATTGTGCATCTTTGTTCCATCTTTCATCAAGCATTTTGGGGAGCCTTTGTTGAGTGGGCATTATGTTCTTTCATCAAGGATTCCACATCTTTGTTCAACCTTCATCAAGCATTTTCAGGAGCTTTCGGGAGCCTTTGTTGAGTGGGCCTTAACACATTGCAACACACACCCTTGGGTTGAGGAGTTCCCAAAACGAGCGCGGGTCCTTAGCCTCCAGCACAACGTTTGTCAAAGTGAGGTGCTATTGGGAACTCTTTGGGGAAAATGTCAGGAACATATGAACTCTTTGCTTTTCACTCACACACACACACACAACAACCCTCCCCCCCATCCCCCCCCCCCCCAACCCACACCCCCACCCCCCCCCCACAACAAAGCGTGTCACAAAGTGATGCTATTGTGAGCTCTCTGGGGAAAAAATCACGAACACATAAGCTCTTTGCGCTTCTCTCTCACACACACACACAACACCCCTCCCCCCTTCCCCCCCTCACCCCC
>Ga0116231_10007159_pt1 | contig 20685 bp, 15 predicted proteins | sample S1TSphgellanicum_2_FD_89695 | JGI IMG/M metagenome (GOLD analysis project Ga0116231, IMG submission 89695) | Host-associated microbial communities from peat moss isolated from Minnesota, USA - S1T2_Fd - Sphagnum magellanicum MG | ecosystem: Host-associated > Plants > Peat moss > Unclassified...
AAATGGTTGAAGTGCAGTGAAATTGCCTTACCATTGGGGTATAAATGACACACAAGCAGGCAGCCAACAAAGTGTTTCTCTGCAATGTAGAACACGAAGGCACAAAAACTACTTGATCTCCAACTCCCTGCTGTAGTGCAAGAGACTTGAGCTCTTGCAAATACTCCCGGTTCTCTGTAAGCCGCTGATCATAACCCCCTGCAATGGATTGGCCCAAAGTTGGTAGGCAGACCTTCCAAATGAGTACAATAACAAGCAATCAAGTAAATGCATGATGTCTTCAAACATTCCATAAAGACTATCAATTGTCTAATTGCTAAATTCCTCACAGCAAGTCACCAGTAGGGACATTGCAGGACAGCCCACCTGAATAAGAAATCACTTACACCCACGTGTAAGGATATTGGCTATTAACAAACTAATATTCTCTAGTTGTATTCACCATTCAGCAGTATATTTCAACTATGTCCTGGCAAACAGAACCGGATTTGTTGTGACAACTCACCTGCAATCACCAACCTGACATCTTGTCCAGGTATGCTCATCCCCTTGGAGACGTTCTCTTGCTTTCTGAGAAGAGATGCAAAAGCAGAGATAGCAAGGCCAATATTCTTTTTCCTCTCAAATCGGTTAATGGACAGAAAAATGCACCTGGGATTCAACAGAGAGTAAACACAAATCTCAGTTTCCATGATCATCAACACTAGCCAGTTAGTCCATGAGGCATACCATATAAGCTGATGGGGAGGGTATCGCATCACCCAGACTTGAAGACAGGTACACACAGGTGCAGGAGCAGTCAGCAATATTGGAAAAATTGGACAATCATGGTAAAAGTGCAGAAGCAGCTTACCCATTAGAAGGAAGTCCAATTGTGGACATGACTTCAATATTTGGAGAGATTTGCTGTGCATGAGAATGGAATTGATAGATATCCACAGCTGGATAGAGAACAGTTGGATTAAGCCCACGACCATGGAGTTGTTTGAAGGTGGTCCCAAATGTTAAGGCTGTGAACTCACTGTTCACTAACACACAGTCTGCCATACCTGCATGAAAGGATGATAAGACTGGTGAGGACCAGTCAAGGCACCGCACTAACTGATGGTATCCAGTTGCCAGGTTGCAAAGCTTCTCCCCTACCTCAGTAACTGTTGGACCCTGCCAGCTGCTGGAAATTGATGAGAGACAGGCAGATGAGAATAAGAAACAGGAGTATGGATGTAACTATATACTGTTGTCATGTGGTGGTAAACAGGCAGGTGTGTGAGATGATGGTACATATGGTTCAAAAGTGCACCTACAAGCAGTGAAAGTGATATGACATATTTGTGATTGACCTCATCAAGTAATGTGTACAAGGAAATAGGCTTAAACCTGTGGTTGTCTCCTCAATCCAGTTGAGAGGTGCCCGATACAGCTTTCGCAGATGTGTCGTATGTTGGGCAAGCAACAAATCTGGAAAATGGCAGTAGAACAGAATCTACACAGGACCCATTATATTGGTCAAGGGAAGTGAGGATTGCAATCTCTTTAATTTGCCTCTTTAGCCAGAAGAAGCATAATGGCATACACTGAGGCATGCTCTTCGATCAAGTAGAGCAAGAGATGTACTTCTTGCAAGAAATTGCATGCCAGAATACTGTGACCTAAAAGCCAATCCGAGCTCACAAAGTCTAACCCACAGGTTTCAATCTAATAATCAGAAGTCACAGAGCAAGAGAGAAGGGTGTTGATAATCAATGCAACCTAGAAATGGAAAGTTCTCATGATCATCATGTGAACATCTGTAATGCAAACCATATACTAGTCCCTGCCATGCATGTTCAAGAGGTTCAGTTCATGCTTCTCTTACCTTGGATGATGTCTTGAGTTTGAGAACAGGGATGACTGCTGAAACTTGGTCAGCAAAAATGACGTCAAATCTGGGCCAAAAGAGCACCATGCAGAGTGCCACATACATGCATCGTATGTATGCACAAAGGGCATGCAGGTGGTGGAACACATGTCGTGGTAAAAAATCACCATAGACTGTCACAGGAAAACTGCCTGTGCAGAGAGAAGCACACATGGATATTAAAAGTTCCTTGGCAGGAGAGAGCACATCTTATATCAATTTTATATCATATCTAACATCTGCCTACAATTTACTCACCTTCATCCTCTCTAGCTTGAAATGTGAATTCAGCAGAAAGGCACAGAAATTTTTGACTCACCATCTACAGTCTCCTCGAAGCAACGGTTTGGGTCATGATGTGCTGTGAACAAATGCACATCATGGCCTTGTCTAGATAGCTCCAGAGCTGCATCCACTACCAGCCTCTCTGCACCTCCTGATTCACAAACACCATGCTGCCTTTTGTTAGAGACAACATTCTATCATCATCTAGGGTTTTCTGTACCGCCCACTTTCCTACTTGTTCATACTCTGAAAAGACAGCAACTGCGAGACGAAAACCCAAGTTCTTGTATATTCTATGTCTCTCACCGTTCGGGATTGACACATGAAGAACAGAAAATGGACCGATCAATGGAATTCCTACGCAGAGAGATAAACGCTTCTCTGTTGCAAAAGGAGAGTTGCGAACAACAACAACAACAACAACAACAACAACAACAGAAACACAGAAAAAAGCTCACCTATGCCGAGATCCGGATGACAGAAAGCGATCCGCAGCCGCTTCTTTCTTTCTTCATCTCTAGGTCTTCCGATTGCTTCCGCCATCTCCTTCATAAGCATCGAAAATCCAAGCAAGAAAGCGCTTAGGAATCACAGAAGAGCGATGGCGTTCGAGGAAGCAAACCATAGTTTCTAACTTCGCGCTCCAGTTTCTCATCCATCTTCATCGTCCACACTAAGCTCTTTAGTATAATACCATCGTCAAGTATTCGTCCATAATCGCTCCTTTTTCATCCAGTCGGTCATCGCTCTCGTCTGTGTTCCCCCAGCTGAGGGAGGAGCAGCAGCTGGAGAGCTGCCCTACCCCGTGGAGGGTGTGGTGAACCTCACTTTGCAGTCTGGGAGAGCTTTTGTAGTTTCCTTCGTCTAGGATATTTGGAAACTCTTTTTATGCCTGTTCTTCACCTCTTTTTATGCTTGTTCTTCAGGTGATTTTGTCAGTTTCTCCTTTCTCCCCTTAAATGTTCTTGGTTTTTTTTTCTCAGTGAGAGTCTTGGAATTTTTTTTGTTATTTTGATCGCATGCAATAGTATAATGGGAGTTGTGATTTAGTTTTTCAATTTCAGATTGTGATGTATTTTGTGAATGTGGGTTGTTTGCGATTCATTTTCATATCATTTTGATTCTCATTTGTATTAATCATTCATTTTAAAGAATTTGTGCAAATTGATTTGATTTTGAACTCTCAAGTTTATGAATTTGTTTTCCTCTCATTTTAGAGTTCTCATCTTCTTCTTGTGAGTTAGGAAATGCACTTTGAATTTGCATCTTGTTACAATTCGATAATTGATATGTTGTTTATATCAACCATACAAAAGATTTACAACGCAATGAATAGGTAAATTTACTTTGAGATCCACAACCCATTGGTGCTTTACAACCCAATCACTTAAGAATTTGCTCACAAAATCTGCTCTTGTTAAACCAACAATTGACTTTCTAATATAATTCGTTCTTTCTCACCCCATTGTCAAAGCAATGAGGCACTGATCCAAGGTAAAAATGCATGTTCTTCACATTTTATTATGTCTTAGGAACTGCCATTCTAACAAAGGTTCTTGATGTAAGGGTGTAATCTACTATTTTTTTGGCCCATGTTGATAATGCTATATGTGGAATTTCAAGGTAGATAGCAACCATGAAGTTTGAATTCTCGTGCACTTGCATAGGTTTGATGTTCTATGGGATTGAAGCTTGAAGTATCATTTGGTTTGGTTAAGAATCTCATTAAGAATAAGCGGTGAGGTTAAAAAATATGTTCAAGGTGCAAGAGGCCCCAACCGTGACTACTTTCACTACATAGGCCAATTTATGCCTTTGATTTAAATGTTTCTTTAACAAAGGACAAGCTAAAATGAAATGAAACTTACCCTCATGACAAGCTTGTTGTTGTAGCTTGAAAGAGGATACTATTGACTTTTTAAATTAGCTATGTCTCTTGACTAAATCTTCCCTTGTTTTTGGAAGTGTGAAAGAAACTCAAGACATAGATTTTGTATAATGGTTTTGTTCACATTTGGGGCTTATAATTATATACTAATATAAACCCTCCCACCATCATCAAAAGCTTGATAAAATTAGTGGATAGTCATGGTAACTTGCCATTGTGATTGGAAGTTCATGGTTTGACATTTTATTGGTGACTTTGATAAGGTTACAATTGCATTCATTGTCATGTAACTTTCAATTTGTTGTGGTAGAGATATTTCTGGAATTACACTAGATACGTAGTATATTCATGGTTGATTGTAAAATCAATAATAATGGTTTCATAGCATGCAATGAATCTATATCAACTAGCACATCTTATTGTTGAACAAATGGATATGTGTTTCTTTTTGGCTTTCCATCACTAATTTCTAATTTGGACAATCTATGTGCTAACTTTTGGCTTTCCATATAGCATTACAAAACATTGATGTTCTACCTTAACCTTTATTTATTTTTTATTCATCAAATAATTAAAATATTGCGTGTGAGTTTGAATTGATGAAAATAGTTTCTAGTTGTAAGGGATCGTAGGTCATTCGATCCGTGAAATTTGAATTCAAGACCATAGTTTTCATAGTAGTCCTGTCAACACCAAAGGGAAAGGTTGTTTTCGGGATTCATATGTGGTGTCAACTACAACATTGAATAGTTAAAATGAAAAACAAAATTTCAATTTAGAATGTCTTTCACATTGTAAGCAATTGATTCACCTTCATTGAATCAAACCACAGTTCCATGGGCTTGAAAAGACTCCTCCCTACATTGATAAAAACCACAATCCGTTCAGGTTTCCAATTTTCAGTGAATTGTTATTTCCATTGTTTTGGATGGCATGCAATCTAATCACAACCTATGTATGACCCCTATTTTTTTCACTTCAACACAAACCTTTCTCATGAAAAGGAAGTGGCCTGCATTATTGTGTGATATAAATAGTGGGAAATGAAAACCATAATTTAGCCCTATTAGATGATTGCTAACATATTAGGAGGGCACATTATTAGGTGGAATTTTTCAAAACATCTTACCTTGTTTTTCTTGTGATACCAAATGGATGTCACAAGAAAAAATTCAAAGTTTTTTTGTTGGTGGTTTAAGTTGAAAGCATGTGAGTCAAAAACTAATTACATATAATAATAGCTTTAGAGAAGGGGGTGTTCCCAAAATAAGCACCTGCTTGAGGTAGAGGAATGTTTATTTCAAGAATCCCTTATTTTGAGTGTGGGTTGCCCTATACTAAATCTATCATGCATACATTTGGAATTTTACAAACAACCAAAACATGGTCACTATATAATAGACAATTGAACTATTGGGGTCTTTTCTTGACTTGAAGATTTGTCATGATTTTTTCATAAGGAGTTAAGGAAGAAAAACCCTGTAAGTAAAAATCAAGGATGGGAACCCATCCATCAGAAGTACAAGGCAAATGAGAAGACAAGTAAACACAACCCAAAGAAAAAACAAAAACAAACAATTAACAAAAATCAGGTAAAGATTTTATGCAAATAAAAGCCATGGCTACGAAATGACAATCAACAATAAACAAAAAAGACTTTAGATGAAAGAATTGTCATTTGCCACAAATCGGCTAGTAACAAAGGTGCACTAACTATGATGTGTGGAAAAGATGAAGAACCTTGACTAAATGTAGTAGGTTGTTGAAAAATCACTATGGCTTATGCATGTTGTAGGGCTATGGACATGTGTTATCAATAGTAACAAACAAGCATCGAAGGGACCAAAGAAGACCATTAATGATGCACAATAGTGGTCATGCATAAGTGGTAAAAAATGAATCAAAATGAAAATGAAAACACCCATACATCTCAATAGCAAAGGGAATGAAGTCATTGCCTAGTGCTTGTTCAATGTATGATTTTGTTTTCTCTTGAGCAACCATCATCATTGTATATGTTGTCACTGTTAATGCTTGGTGCACCATATCTATGTGAGTCGAGTCAGTAAGTTTGGAAGCCATTTCTAGTGATAGGGATATCCATTCATCGTCGGGTGTGACAAGGGAAGAGGTGGGAGACCTCCTTCTAAACATGTGCTCCATTTTCCAAAGCAATAATCACAACAGTATTCCGAAATGTATTGTGGGTTAATGTATGTTCATTCCCGCAAGGACACTGAAGCAAATGGGTACCTAGATTATCAATGGTATGACCACATTAACATTTTGAAGGGTGGGTAATTATAGGATGTGGTAAGCCAAGATAGGTACGTAATGTTGTAAGGAAGTGGGTTGAGGATAAATAAAATGTAGGTGTGGTAAGACAAGTTAATAACCAAGTGCTTGCCCCTAGACCCGCACATGAGCAAAGACATGTTCACATGATATCTAAAGGAGTGTTTACTAGAAGTAAGACGAATTCCTACTCATGTAGGTGATCTGCCAAAGAAGCTTGAAACTAATGATAAGATTGAACCACTAGGCTACTACTAGGTTTTCAAAGGATGGGACCTAAGAATGGACAACATGGGGTAAAAATATTGGGGTGTCTCGTAGTGCCATATGGAATGAGGCTCAACATGTCATGTTATTGCATCCAAAATAATAAAGTGATCATCTTGTTGGAAACGAGTGACAAGTGTAGGAGCGATCGGTGCCCAACATATCAAAATAAGGGGGGCCAATAGTTCGAATTACAGAAAGGACGCCGAGCCCACCTAAAAAAACAAGAAGAGTGGTTTGATGATAAGTTAGGTGACCAATAAAATCACTAAAAGATTTCACACCAAGTAGTTTTTTTAACATAATTGTGGTACAATTATCGAATTTGGCGTAATGTTGCAAAATATTTAGAGATGGAAACATTGTATGTGCAAATAGCCAAGGCACTGGGCATAGCACAATGAAAGCATCGTAAAAGTTGCCCGAGGATTTACAAACATAAGGAGATTAAATATCATCCCAAGATCCTCATGACCTCAACCACAAATAATTCAACAAATGATGTGGATCCCACTAATGCACCCAAAATACAAAAACCCAAATCGAGAGTAAGAAAACCATGAGAGGTGATATATAATGGTCTAACCCCTATGGAAACCAAGCTACACACTTTGTTGGTTGCATTAAAAGCTTTAATGTTGAAGATTCATGTTGTAATCATAAAAAAATAAGAACCACATTTGATGTAAGACTTTTTATATGCGTATCATCTACCAATGAAGGGAAAACACAAGTAGGGTGGGCTATTGTTATAAGGTGAAAAACATGAAGGTGAGTAAGAACAAACAATGTTCCTCCCAATGCATCCCCTTATTGTGTACCTAATTTTATGAAATGATTATGAGAAACCCATGTCTGGAAGCTTGAGAACAATATAATGGGGATGGGCGTGCATAGAATTGTCAAACAAATGCGAAAAGTTGATCCAGAGAACTAAACAAAGATTATAACTCTTAAGAAATGGCTAACCATGACATCGAATTGAAAGCATTATGGACATCCACTTGAAGCACCACCCAATTTAAGTGCAAATCTAACATCATTTGAATGTCATGAACCAATGTTTCACATTCGCCACAAGTCATTACACTAAATTGATGATGACTAAAATGTTCCACAAAAGTATTTTAAAATTAAATAGCCAATGTGTGGGCAATTAAGTAATAGGTCACCTCACCGATCGCAATGGGACATATGCCTCCAGATTACTTCTCTAATGCTAGGAATCAAGATGCAAAAAACAAACACGATATTGAAGGTGCAACATGACTTCAAGCAATGTGCTCACATACTTCAAAAAATAGGTCGAAGCCACTTGCATAATCATTTAGAACAAAATAGTTTCGTAAAAACTTATACACCATATATAAAGGGCCATGGGAAGAAGACATGGTGAACAAGCCAAGGTAGAAATAAATGTTTTCCGATCTAAAATGACCTCCATTTCAATATGGGAATCATTAACGAAAGGAGGGAAATCAACCGTAACAAATGGATGGGGAAGGCAAAGGATTCTTGTGGTTTCATTAGATGGGGCTACAAATGTGTTTGGAACTAGTGCACGTATTGTTTGAGCATATTCCCCTACATGAGCAAGGGCTTGTGTAGTATAATTGTGTTAATGGAGGTGGAGTAGGATTTGGAATCAATTCCAAACATTTGTGAAAAACTAAAACAAATGTTTTAATCATGTGTTATTTTTGTAATGTTTCCTAGCTGCCACCCATGTATCAACTTAAGTGAGCATGAGTCTTTTGGTGGCCTTTTTCACCACCCCATGGAGAATGTGACAAACACCAATAAGGGAGTAACCAAAAAAACATGCCAAGTTATAATATTAAAAGGATTATATGTTGAACAAAAAAAAGGGATATGCAAAACCCATTGAACATCAACTCAAAAAAATATGGAATATGATGGTATGAATGAGGATGCAATAAACCCAAATGGAAAACGTTAGTGATGTCTATGGATACAATCCATGTCCATGCTGAAAAGGGAGGAGAACATGGTAAAGTTAAGGAAACAAATGATTACTTATGAACAATGCATGAAATTTTGTGTCATGTTAAACCCCCCTTGCACTAAATAGACAACAGCAAGAAGGACAAGGAACGTAAGGTCATGGAAGAAAAAATTGTATGATGGATATTAGGGTAACTCTTAGTGGGTGTGGTGAACAAGGTGGAAAGAGGGTTGATGAACCAAAAGAGGATGAGGGGACTAGTCAAAGTAAATTAAAAGGGATGGGAATGATGGGCAAATGGATAGAAATTAGAGCATAGTTGGGCATAAGGGTAGCGTTGATTATTGGCTCTCCATCGGATGTTTGTTGGGATGCCAAATGATGTTTTGGGAATGAAAATCCCACAAGATCTACCATGCTTATCTCTGGCCTAACATATTTAATTTAAAACCAAGACCTTGAACCCCAACTTGAAAAACCCCTTTAATCCCCCCAAACTTTAAAATTATTGCCTTAAAAAATACTTACAAACATAATGAAAAAAATAGAAGGTGACATATGGAAGCATACTCACGAAAACCTAAAGAATGGGTGAGAATAACAAATGAACATAACCATAGATTAACCGCTACTCATGTGTGTGTGTTGCTGTTCAAAGGCCTTGCTTGTCTATCTTGCTTGTTCTACCTTGCCCTTGTTTCATTTTGCCTTACTTCACCTTACCTTGCCCCTACCCCACTTTGTTTTGCTTTGCCCTACCTTGCCTACCCTACCCTTGGCCATGCTTAAAAAACAAAAGCAAAACCCCTCCCCCCCTAAACCTTAATTTGTCCCTGTCTTTTGTAGAGGCAGTAGCAATAGCGTGGTTGTTATTTGATTGCACCAGCATTTGCATGTATGTTCCTCACTACCTTCTTGCACTTGCTGAGTTGTGCAAAAACCTACTTCCTTCCCAATCCTTCCTTCCTTCTTTTTTTTCTTTCCCCCCGGGCCCCATCCTTTGCTTCCAACCAATAATGTAATAATCGTTGTCTTGTTCCATCATTGCTACTTGTGTACAAATAGGAAACCCAACCCCTGTTAGTATCCAATAATGGATTCAACAACTCCGTGTGTTCATCACTGTTGTAGCAATAGTAACTGGAAAAATGGGTTCATTAGGTTTGAATGAACCAACCCCCATGATTGCACCAATCCTATTTTGGATGGAAGGCAATTCATCCATCAATTTTGGGTTGGCCAACCATTTGCAACAATTTCATTTTGGGTGGGTTTAAAAAAAAAATCCCTTTTTTTGAACTTTTAATTTTTTCAAACTTGTTTTACAAACCTACAACCCCATTCTAAGGCCCATAACCCCTCTTCCTCTTCCCCGTCACATATTTTTGTTGGCCCAACACTCTAGCATCAAGTGTTTCCAGGAACAATGTGCACAACTCCATATTTAGCACCATCATTCATTGCAATTTGAGCTCTATTGTACCACCACCATCCCTTGTTCCAACATGAGTTCCATCGCAACCAATTTTTTAAAAAAACTTTGCATTGTGCTACAGAAAATGATGATGAGAAACTACTTGTCATTGTCTTCTTTTTTGTGTTGCCACGGTAGAAAAAACAATAATGAGTAGCTATGTTACTCATCATCTTCTTTGGGTTCATTGTTGTTAAAAGGGTTTTGACATGCAATACTTTCATCATTTGGAAAAGATAATACCTTCATCATGCTTATGTTAAACATGCTAATTATTTTTTCTAGATTTTTTTGTAGACTTAGTTCCAAACCTAAATCTTGCACCTCAAGAGGTTCCTCCTCCAATGCAAGATGAACATGGAGATGCAATGGAAAAGAATGAATGGGTTCATGAAGGCTCAATATGGTGTTGCAAGGTGAATGCATGCACTCGTTTTTATGCGCCCAAGTGGTTGTTTCGTAAAAACTTAAACCAAACACATGGCTTTCAAATACAATTAAGTAGATATAGGCGTCTATCTATTCGTCCTAAGAGTCCTAGGCAACAAAACCACACTCTTATGAATGTTCGTATTTTGAACAACTCGCATGCAAGGCAAAAATGGAATGAAAGGAATGCCTTTGATTAAATAAAAAGGAAAGCGAAATTTAAATGGGATGAGTTTCAAACCCAAGCGCAACAAATGTAAGTAGTATGGCGACCTTTGTTGGCATGTTTAATTTTCGACATGTTGTTGGACATCATTAACATTTTGGCATGAAGGGTGGGGTTCATCCCATAAACTGCACATGCGTAGCTTGAGAAAGATGACAACCTTGTTGAATCAATTTGAATAAGCAAAATTACATATGCAAAACTTTTCAAAATTACATGGGGTGCTCAGAATTGGACATTGGAATCTAATAATTACAACCAAACAAAAGAAATGGATGGTATTCATGGATTCAAAAATTATTCATGGATGGTATGCTTCCATACTTTTTTTTTTTTTTATAATTAACATTGTTTGCATCTTTTAATTGGAATTTAATTTTTTTCAAGTTCTTTTGTGCTAGGCTTTGAGGCACAACAAAAGAGGCTTTTGTGGTTGATGCAACTTGATTTGCATTTGAACATTGTTAGTTCACTCATCATCATGCAGTAAAAGCTATAGTAGTTGCAACAAACTATCACACCAATATAAGCATTGCATTTAGTTCATCCTTTTCGAATGAATAATCATAAATATGTCATTGTAATCAAACTTGTAGTGAGGCTTTAATGCATGTACCCACAATTTTTGTATCGAGCCATTTAGTTTAATTCGACATGATATTTTTTTGTCACCATCATTTTTATAGTATGGTTACTTGAACATTTTTGTATCAATCCATTTGTTTTAATTTTGGAATCTAATTTTGGGATTTGTAGATTTTGGGATCACTTTATGTCATGTTGCACACAATACTCCCATCCACCATAAACCAAATGAGGAATAACTTCACTTCACATAGTTAACACATTATATAACCATGTTAAAACATTTAAACAATACTTTCATGAATGCAAGTTGTAGGTCATTATTAAAATAATTGACTATGCAATACTTTCATATCCTTATCATGAAATACCTGCACAATAGCCTTAAGGAAAAAAATTATTTAATTACTTTTATATAATTATATTGCCCGCTTTTATGAAATGACCCCTTAGTGCATAAACTAGTTTCTTTATGTGGGTATTACAAACTCTTGATCTTCTATTGTCAAGGGTTTGAGTTCTCCATAAAACCCCTCAAATTGCAATACCCACATCATTAATTGACCCATGTTCATGTTACATTACCCTCATATAAACTTTTGCATAATATTTGTTTTAAACAAACGTGGGGGACATTGGGTTTAAAGTAACCTTTTTGCTAATATTAATATTATTTTCGAGGTATATTTTTAAGGTGAATTTATGTATTCACATATACACATATATAAGGAGGTTCCTATTTTTCTTTTCTCTTTCATCTACAAAAGGAGAGGAAAATGAAGGTGACTCCATGGCAAAGGTATGAATGATATAAACGTCCCCATTTGTTTTGTTTACATTTTATTAAAGGTTGGGGTTCCTCCCCCAAAATTAGGTTTGAAATGCAAGTTTTATTAATACTTATATAAAATTGTTCCATATGTTTGTTACAATTATGTATAATTTTTATAGTTTGTACACAATTTAAGGTTATGCAAAAATAATTCCAAAATTAAGTTTAACACTTAGTTGTAAAAAAAATTGAAATTTTAGCATTAAAGTTATGCAACCAATTATTTTTGTGTTTATCTAATTGAGGGGAATATAGGGATTTTTTGTTGTAGAAAAAGGTTTTAACTCAACATTTTAAGGTTCATTTGTATAGGTTTGGTTAATTTTTCAAATTTAAGCATATGCTTAGACATTAGGTTGTAATGTCTATATAATTTATGGTTTATGCAAACAAAATTTACAAATTAGATTTAGGGTTTTTTGGGTCATTTTTATGAAATTGTTTAGTTTCTAGATGAGGGTTAAGGTTCCATTAGTTCAAATGTTTACATAATTTAGGTTTCATGAAATTGATTGTGTAGGAATTATGTTGACTTAGATTTGGACAATTGTATTAAATATTGACGATGTGGGTATTGTAGTTTCTTGAACTTTTTGGTTGCCTGAACCTAGGTGGTGGATGAGAAAGTATTTGCAATACTTGCATTTTCCAACCTTTTATGACTTAAATATAATTGATAGCAAAAATGATATGGGAATTACAAGGATGGGAGTTATTTGCATTTCAATTTTCTAATAGGTGACCCAATTCAATGTGAGGGTATTGCAAAACCTTGGTCCATTGTCATTCAATTCTCATCACATCATGATTTGTCCAATGTATGCAATACCCTCAGCCATAGTTTTGCCATTGTGATGAAAAATACTTAAAAGAAAAAAAAGTAAAATAAAACTATGCAATATTTGCATTTGAAGCATAATATTTTGGTTGGATTTCTTATGTTTCAGGAAATACTTAAATGTTGCACATAAAATATCCATCATTAATGATAAAAAAATGTATGATGATAGTTTTGAATTTTGTTATTATTAGAAGAAAAATTAAAAAAAAAGATTCATGAAATTGAAAAAATAGAAAAAAAAACTTATAACGAAAAAAGGCAATAAAATTTCTAGAAAGAGAAATAAATTTAGCCAAAAGATAAAAGTTTAGTTAAGAAGAGATATAGATTTTACCAATAGATAAAAGTTTAGCCAAGAAAAGATAGAGGTTTTGCTAAGAGATAAAAATTTAGCCAAGAAGAAATAAAAGTTTAACCAAGAAGAAATATAAGTTTAATCAAGAAGAGATATAAACTTTGCTAAGAGATAAAAGTTTAATCAAGAAGACATAAAAATTTAGCCAATAAGAGATATAAGTTTTGCCAAAAGATATAATTTTAGTAAAGAAGAAATAAAATTTTTGTCAAAGATAAAAGTTTAGCTAATAAGAGATAAAAGTTTAGCCAAAAAAAAAGTTTTGCCAAGAGATAAAAGTTTTAGCCATGAAAAGATATAAATTTAGCCAATAAAAGATATAGGTTTTGCTAAGACATATAAGTTCAACCAAGAAGAAATATAGGTTTTGCCAAAAAAAAAGTTTAGCTAAGAAAAAATAAGAGTTTTGCCAAGAAATAAAAATTTAACCCAGAAGAGATAAAAATTTAGAGATTTGCCAAGAAAAGATTAAAAAATTTAGCCCAGAATAAATATATGATTTGTCAAAAAATAAAGAGTAAGTAAAGAATTAGTTGTTAGTTTGCAGGCAGGGCTAGGATATAGGTCAATTTGTAGCTAGGTGGAAGGGTAGTATGGAGGTCAGGGTTGGGAAAAAATTAACAACAAAAAAAAATGGTCAAAGGTCAGCAGCCAAAAAAAAGATTGACTGTAGTATTGTCAAACCTGACAGCTGAAATCATGCTGATTCCAAATTTTATTAAAATTTTGGCACAATTAATAAATAAGCCGTGACTACTGGCTGTAGCATGCCATCAAACTTAGCCACGAGATTGCAAACCTGTTATGACTCAATTGTATATGAACTAAACTGAGTTACCAAGGTGGAAGTGCACCATCCATTGGAAACCTGTTATGACTCAACTATGGATGAACTACAACTGAGTTACGAAGGTGGAAGTGCACCATCTATTAGAAAACCTGTTATGAGTTATGACTCAACTGTGGATGAACTACAACTGAGTTACCAAGGTTCCACCTCCGACCTTGGTAATCTATCCCCAAAACCCCTAATACTTTGAACTCTCCCCTCACACTACTCCAGTAACTAGTAACAACCTATGTAAGTGGGTAAATATCATAATGTAAGTAAGTAGCTAAGTCACTTGGTGACAACTAGATAAGTAGATTCATGTGGATGGTTAGTATGTCATAGGTAACCATGGTGGTTACTATGGGACATGAATACAATGAACAAGTATTTCCTGTCCATACACCATCCTTCCTTCATGGTGCAATGGCGGTGGGCGCTGGTAGCAGGAGCCTCACTATGGACATAAGGAGTACATGAATTTCTTAAGAATTTCATCAAACTATCCTCCGTCTTCAGCCTTTGCATTCATCAGCTTTCGTGTCCTTTTCACACTAGGGAAGTTCACTAATCAAAATTCCATCTTTTCTCCTGCATTTCATGCATTAGTTTTTCATCCATCCTCAGAATAACAATCATTCACTTGTCATCCATCCTTCACATCCGGATTTAAAGTAAGACCTTTTCATCTGTATCATAATTATTCATAGATACTGTAGTACTGTGGTCACTTTGACACATGCTTGTTGAAAAACTGATTAATTTTCAATATTCTATTTTGACAAATAATATATTTCCAAATATTCCATCAGATTTTTTATTTTCCTTCAGAAAAAATTCTGAAAAAAACATTTCTGAAAACAATATAATTTGTGTTGGGACTGGTCAAGTTACTATGGTAGCAGCTTCTAACACTTTTTGGGTGTCTTATTGGACATGAAACACGGAAGTGAAGCACCTACCCCTTTCTAAATCTGGCTACCCAAATTACATAACAGGAGTTACTACCGTAAACATATTACATCATGGAATGGTCCAGGTAGGTGACATTCTGTCGTATTTTCTGCCCAGTCAAACTTTTTATCTGCCCAGTTCACTCATGGCCACTAAATTGAGCAGAATGTCATCCACCCTCACTATTCCATATTACATTAATTCCCTTAATGGGCTCACCTAGGGGCTTGCTAGGTCCCAGAGTATCGTGTGGACTAACCCTTTCCCTGGTCTAATATTGAATCCTGAGCGCCTGCACTGCTGCTACATAGATTTTCATTGCTCCTACATGTACAACTTCTATAATTACTCTGAAACCTTGTGCATTAAATGCTGAGTTTAACCATTTCATACCCAGATTTAATAAATTTTCCATACTCTGTGGATACCACTGAAAGAGGGGATAGGGGGCGAAAGCAGAGGAAATAGGGGGTGAAAGAGAGGGTGACTTTATGGATAACTCTAATATCCGGAAAACAATGTGGTGTCTACTCCAAGAGAGACGCCATATTCCCTTCTTACGTGATGCTTCGGAGCACAAGAAGAGAATGATGGTATTTTCCCCATTTGGAAAACAACGTGGTGTCTGTTCCAAGAGAGACGCCATATTCCCTTCTTGCGTGATGCTTTGGAGCACAAGAAGAGAATGATGGTATTTTCCCCATTTGCTTTGTGATACACACGCATATGCTGGTTGAATGTAGTGGCTAGCCTATTTCGATGGCATTTTGATTCTCCCTTTTACTTACATAGGTATGTTGACGCATTGGGCACATGCCGATTGTTATGGTTATGAGTTTCAATCCTCAGTTATAGGTTAGAGGTTTTTGAGCTTTGTGGTACAGATTCATTTAGACCATGGGTTGAGAAAAAGAGCCTTTAGAGTTGTCTCTACTACATGTCTACTACCCATTTCTGGATGGCACAAACAACGTGGTCCAGGTTTATCTTGAGGGTTTCATGAAAAAGTCTAGTGAAATATAGCTTTGAAATAGACCTACAAACCTCATCAAAAGAAGCTACCTTAACTCATAGCATGTCGACCCAATTTTTTTTATTGGGATCTGGGTTGGGTCCAACAAAAGAAAGATTTCATGTGGACTTGTGAAACTCATCAAAGAAATTTAACCCATCTGTGATATGTTGATGCATAGGAATCAACAGTGTCATCTCTAGTTGTGAAAAAGTCTAAAAAAAGAAAAAGTCGGTATAGACTATGGACTTGCAAACGTTTTCAAAAGAAGCTTCCTTATTCATATAGCATGTTGACACAGCAACTTCATGGTCGTTCAGTTGGGGGTGGTGGGAGTGGGGTTGTCAAGCAATTTGCAAGTCCTCAGTCTGTAAATAATTACCTATTACACAATAGAGTTATCCGTAAAGTAATGAAAACACAGCACCAGAACCCTGAGTTTGGGGCGAGATTTTAAAAAAAAACCTTGCAAAAAAGTACATTAGCAATCAAGTGGGGTAAAATTCAGACAACCATCAATTTTGGTGGTAAATTGAGTTTCATCCTGTCTTTCCATTGCTGCTACATATATTTTCACTGCACTTACCTATACAATTACTATAATTACTCTCAGAAATTTAATAAAAATTTCCTTTCTTTGCGGACACCACTAATAGATGGGATAGGGGGGTAAAAAGAGGCCCAAAGATAGGGTGAAGACAGGGTGGCCCTACCAATAACTCTATTCCACTGTCAGTTCGCTGAAGATAACTAAGAAAACAAATTCAGACAGCCAAATCCAGCAATCCCATTGGCCCGACTTTCAAAAAATCTTTAGGTTACAGACAACCCTATTTTGTGGAAAGTTGAATTTTTTCCCCAAATGATCTTCATTAATCCTACTCACTATAGGCTTTCCAAGAATAACAAGAGCATGCCCAAATTTCACTATGATTTAAAATTTAAAAAAAAGAATTTCTGATTTAAAAATTGCTCAACATTCAATAACTTCCTGATCATAAGTCCAAAAATTATGAAACCAACTCAGTGCACCCCTACTGATCAAGGGCTTTCCGATAAGAATGAGATGAAAGGCACCATGGTTTTGGAGATCTCGATGTGAAATTAAACAAAACAAAGAAACAACTTTCCTTCATAAATTAATAACCATGTCATGTTTATATATATTTTTTGACATAAACTGAAGAACTCTTAGTTTGGATCCTCCTCAACTGAATTTTTTTTTTCTTTAGCAGCTAAGATTCCCATGTTATTGAGAGCCTCTTGCCTACTACAGTACCACCGTGTGAAGCCAAAGCTCCTTTTTACCAAGATTAGGAAAAAAGGAACTTGGTCATAAGATATAGCTTCAATAAATTAAAAGAAAAGAAAGAAAAGAAAGAAAGAAATAAAGGTGGCTCCCAACTTTTATTTTCCTACAACTTTGTGCACCCCGCACATTGTAAGTATATTCCATGGATTTAAAAAAAAAATCTCAAATACGGCCAGGAAAATATCAAGCAACAACTCAAATGGGGCTAAACCGGGACACGGGCCTTGAGTTCTGCACTCCACTAGGCCTGCCCACATGTTAGAGGCTGAGCTGAGCGGTACCGATTTTCTTGCCGGTAAATGAATGACGTGGTGGCTGAGCGACAGGGCTGACGGGCATCGTCAGTCCTTGTCTTCAGCCGCTCAGCCACCCGGTTTTTTGGGTACATGGCATTGACGATAGTACCATGGGTCAATAGTAGCCTCTTTTATTTTTGGGTTCGAGGCCGTGTCTTTTAAATTTTTGGGTTCATTACATTGAAGATATGGGCAATTCTTATATGGAATTCTTGTATACTATTTAGTTAGGGTACTTATTCTGTTTCATATTAATTAGTTGGGTGTGCCTCAGAAGTCCAACTTTTTTTGATTTGCAGTGAGCCAACTTGATCAGCCCATTGCAAAAGAAAAATTGAAACTATGGAAGCTCCCAAAAAATAGAAGATTCAATTGAAAGATGGAGTGTCTCCCCCTTTGGCCCACCTATATAGGTGAGAAGGGGAGGACTTAGGGCAAAACATATGGGATTAAAGCGAGGTGCTATTGGGAACACCCTTGGGGTACACATTGGGAACCTAGAGGATATATTAAAAACCTGAAAGAAACATGTTGGGAACAAAGAAAAAAGAAAAAAAAATCAAAGCACTTTGAGTGCATGATGAGCCTTCCCATTGGGTTTGGGGTCGTGTGTGTGTTTTTTTTGGGGTACATTGCATTGAAGATATGGTCAATGATTCTTACCATAGGTCAAGAGTGCCACTTTCTTATTTTTGGGTTTGAGATGGACACTCAGGAGAATGGAGAAGAAGACCTATGCATGAAAATTCTTTTGAAGGAGATGAAGAGTTGAGAGACGATTGTGCCATTTTGAAAAAATGCAAACTATTATAAGAATATGGGCTACACCATTTCCTTATATAAGATTATGGAAATTTCGTTCATTTAATCACATAAGTTTTTTTTTCAATACTTTTATTTGTGTTGTGGAGCCCCTAGCAAGAGGGTGGAGGAACTGGGTCTTGTTAGTTTTTTTTTTTTTGGTTGGGTTGTGAAGCTCCTGGGACATTGGACTGGTGAGTGGTTTTTTGCACAGGGTGCGACAGCGGGCTGTAGGGCTGGTATCTAATGTTTTGTGCAGGTCAGTATGTTGTGGAGAGCTGAGTGAACTGTCTGGGCGGAGGGGATATGCAAGTTCGCTCTCACTTCGGCCTCAGAGCAGAGCGGAAGCCCGGCTGTCAGAGCTCCTGTCGCGGCAGAGTGGACGAATTCAAGCGCATTGCGCAGTCGTAGGTACCCCACCTGTACCGATCAAGTGATAAATGCATTCTTCCTTATGCTCGTGGCCTGTGTGAGCTCCCTATGGCCACACCCGAAATTTACCCCACTTCAATAAACTCGAAAATGTGAGAAAGTTTCGTTGTTGTCTACATGTACCTTCCCTGTGAAGGAAGAAAAGAAGAAAAGAAAAAAGTGGGTACCCACTAACTCCATCCTAGATGAGAAAAAAATTCTCAAAAAAATTGGCTTTCGTAGGGTAAGGCCCAAGGTCAAGGGCCTGCCTCACTCAAGGCTGCTTTGGGTAATGCCATCAATTGAGGGGCCTTATTGAATGTAAAGACTTGCTGAAAGTTTTGACAGATGAGATTATCGAAGAACTGACAAGGCGAATCATCTAGAATGTTAAAAGAAATGGATGATCCCTACAAAGAAAAAAACAGATACGTCCCAAACAACGGAAGAAGCCCTTCTTGAAGGACCCTTGGCATTTCTTGGAGGTCAAATTCCACTTTGGAATGTGCCATCCAAATATCCTTGTAAAATTTTCAGTAGGTCTTTATGCCACTAGGCACAATGCATAGTAGGTTTGGGTATTGTCAATACAGGTCCAGCGTCGAGTAAAAAGGCTCCATCGGTGTGTGTGGTTTGGTTCAGGAATACACCAACAACGAACCTACCAACAATAGTTGGATTAGGTTCGGATCTTTTTGTTCTATAGGGTTTAGCCACAATTTGGACACGGTTTTGATGCATGTTTACAGATAAGTTTAGCCACAATTTGGATGCATTTTTTATGCAAGTTTACAGATAAGTTTAGCCACAATTTGAATGCGTTTTATAATGTAAGTTTACAGATACGTTTAGCCAAGTGAGGGTGGGGGATTAGCAAGGCTAGAGTGTACTATAGCCAGGTTCGGAAGGTAGTTTAGCCTGGTTGGGTTTTAGGCCTGGGCGTGAAGAGAGCACAGACGGGAGAGAGAGAGAGAGAGTACAAAAAGAGAACGACGCACGTTGTTCGCTGCTGCATTTGTGCGTTGCAAATGTGTCGTGGTTGCGGGGTGCGTTTTCTCTCTGATGCTGTTGCCGCAGTGTTGGCACGGGCGCTTGCGTCACCAGCGTCCTCATTGCGAAGAGGCAGGCTTGAAGCATACCCCACACTTGTAGCCACCAACAGGGGCCCGTACGTGCTTTACCCCTTGTTTTGTCGTTATCTCAACGTCGTAATAAGAGCAAGTTGCCATTTCCGTTTGATTCGATTGCCGAGTTCTTTTCTACTTGAAAGTTTGGAGAAAAGAAAAAAAGAAAGAAAGAAAGCAAGGAAGGAAGGACGGAAGCGAGAGAGATAGATTTTGATTTTATTAGGGGATGCGGAAGGAGCGTTGGAAAGCGGTACAAAAGACAAAACAAAACGGTTTCATTCTTTTGGAACGTTTTGGAGCAACAACAACCACCTCGGAGGAGGACGAGGAGTCCTCACCAGCCAAATTGAGAGAAGAAATGATCTCTCTAATATGTAGTAATATTGCTATGTTCCATAGTGCAAGTCGTTTTGTAGCATTCTTGTATTAAGCAATTGAGGTCACAGTTTGCAGGATCTGCGAATTGCGCAAGAAGAACCAGAGACAGAGACAGAGAGAAAAACAATTGAACTCGCAGTTTGAGGATCGGCGAATTGCGCAAGAAGAACGAGAGCGAGCGAGAGAGAAAGAGAGTCAGTCACACACACACACACACACACACAC
>Ga0116231_10007160_pt1 | contig 20679 bp, 19 predicted proteins | sample S1TSphgellanicum_2_FD_89695 | JGI IMG/M metagenome (GOLD analysis project Ga0116231, IMG submission 89695) | Host-associated microbial communities from peat moss isolated from Minnesota, USA - S1T2_Fd - Sphagnum magellanicum MG | ecosystem: Host-associated > Plants > Peat moss > Unclassified...
ACGAATGGAACAAAAGGGGTTCAACCATCAAGCGTGACATTGAATGAACATCAACATAATGCCCCTTCACATTCCATCATGGTGAGTTACGATTCTCCCACAATGTCTTTGTATCTTCCAAGTAGACACAACGCATTAGATTCTTAGTGAACTTCATTGCATTACATTGAACCACCTTACTTGTTAAACTACAACTACATAGTAGTTCCACTTCTAAGCGAGTTTTGTGACTGCATATCTTCATGTTGAAGGTGTGCAAGAATGCCTCACAGTAACCATGACCACATCCACATGAAGTGGGTGGAAGACTTGAATGACTCTAATGAGCAACTTCCCTTCATTGTGAATGGTGATAAGCTTTAGGCCATGCACAATGACCTAGTATTAAAAGTCAAGATAGTTGTGATTTGGGACTTGTTTCAAAGTTTGATTTCATAGGTGAAGTCAAAGTGTTCAAGTAAGTTTTAAACCCTATTTTATTTTTATTCATCTTGTTGTGTTTTGAGTTTGGGTTTTTTTTTTCTTTCCAACACAAATTTCAATTTGGGGCTTTGTTTTCTTTCAATTTGTGTTGCAGTTTTTTTTTAAAAATTTCTCTTTGTTGGTTTGTGGGTGTAATTACCTTGCTTGCTTTCAATGTGTGTTGTTGCTTGTAGCTTTTCTTTTTTCAATTGTCTTTGTTGGTTTGCAACTGCAACTACCCAACTAATCAAGGAATTAAACAACCACTTCCCCCAATGTGCCTTGCTTGATGCCATGGGCATGGTATGTCCATAATACTAGTTGTAACCTAATTGTAACAATAGTTTTACCAAGCATTTAAAAGTACTAAAAGCTTGGTGTTATGAGCTAAAACATTTTGGGTCTAGAGGCTCAAGTTTATTAGTTGCACCGTTATTAAATCGTTGGGGGCTAGATGTGTAACAAGGGTGGTTAAAGTTGTGTATGAAAAACAATTCTAAGGTTGCCATTGCCATCTTTTGATTTGAATCCATTGAACCAAATTTGAAGGATAATTAATGTCTTTCAAATTCTCATGCATTCTTTCCCTAAGTATCTTAAGCTAACAGAGATGGCCATAGTTCACGTTTTAAGGAATGTAAAAGATGAAAAATGTTTTTCATCTCTTGCATTTCTGAAGAGTAAGTTGCAAGCTACTTTAGATCCTCACCTTCCTCTTGTTGTTGGCATGTATAACCAAAAGTTTTTTTATTTTAGAAAGTTTTTTGTACATTGCCACATTTGACCCTTGGATTGGAGCAATTGATCATTACAATATTCTTGCATAAATGACATTTTTTCTAACATTTTTAAAGTAGCCTAGTTGTTGCCTTTGCATACTTATATGATTTTGCCCATCCTAGGCCTTAGCAATAAATGACATTTGTGCAGAAAGTTTTAAAATAGTGCAATTGTTACCTTTGCTTATTTTTATGATTTTCCCATCATGGTAGTAGCTAACATTTTGGTAGACATTTCTAGATAACCATAATTGTTGTCTTGCATATTTTTATGACTTTGTTCATCATGGCAATAGCTTCATGTTCTTTGTTGTCCCAAGCCTTTTATTTCCATCATCTTAGTATGGTTAATGAACTTCTTGCATATGAAGATATGGAATTTTTTGGTCTTGGTTTGAAACTTTATTTTCAATGAAAATTGTGTGATAGCTAGTTTGCTTCTCATTCACAAGGCAATGGAGCTAGCAATATCACATCTCAAATCTAGACAGTAGCCTTAAGTCTTTTTTATAATGTTGCTTGTCACCATTATTGACATGTTTCAAATTCCCTTTGATAGCCATTGCCCTTCATTTGCAACACACAAATTATTCCAATATCCTTCATTTCTCAACATATGAGATATAATGAACCAACATGATTAGTTTAGAAAAAGATTAGATGTTTTTTTTTCCCAAAAAAACTTTTTCATATGAATGAATTTTGGAACAATTTTTTTTGCAACTTGTTACAATAAATGTTTATAGTTGTCCAAGTACATGACAAATTGTTTTTCATCATTTTTGAATAAATATGAATTTTTGAAAGTGTCTTGATTCCTTGTAAATTCATTGCTTCATCTTTTTAAATGATAATAATTACAAATCATAACCATTTTTATTTTTTTTTACATTTTTATGTTTTCTTGTATAATAAACTAAAAAATTTCTTAATGCATCATGTACATTTTACCCCATTTATGTGTGGCAAAGGAATTTTGAAGTTTTAAAATTTTGGATCAATTTTGGAAAGTTCTTTGAATTTTTAAAGGTTTAGAATTCGACATATTTTAGGGTATGAATTCTTTTTTAATGTGGTTAATAGGTCTTTATCCTCTTTATTTTTTTCCCATCAAATATGTTTTATTATATGAGTCCTTTTGATAATCCTTTGCAAAATTGACTTCTATTTTATGCATTGTTGTTCAATTTTAAAGGTTCTAAATCAAATTTTTTATTTTTTATTTCATCAAATGAATTTTTGGTTTGAATTCCTTAATATTCATATGAATGAAAAAACAATAACTTGCCATGATTGCCATGGTTTTAAATGGAAAAACATAAACATTTATCCTATTTTGACTATTTTTCTTTGTGGTCGAACATCTTTTTTGTTCATTGGATTGTGACTACACCCATATAAATGCCACTTCCTTTAATTAATATTTTTTTTAAATCACCACTTGGACTACGGAATCCATGGCTCATGTAGCCATGTGGGCACTTTCTAAAAAACCAAAAAAAAGGGATGGTAACAAAAATGCCAATGCTTATTAAAGTTTTGGGTTCTATAACATTAACCATTTCCATAATAATCATTAAATATCCTTTGGTCATAAAGACTATTACAAATATCATTGTACTTTAATAATATTATTACAAATTGATTTAGAAGACAACTTTGTCCAATTTAAAGCATGGGGTTGAATGTTGAAAGGGATTAGCACATTGATCATCGACATAAGATCCATAATCCTACTAGCTATTGAAGGGAAGGTTATTAGTAATAATCATTGATCACAATTTAATTCAATTATTGCAAATTTCAACCCACTCTTGTTATTGTTTACCCTCTAATTTTATTTTGTGTTGGCAATACATATGTGTTAAAAACAATTGTTCCAAACTAAAGGAATCCATCTTGCAAAGAAGTTGCTTGCAAATTCCGATGTATGCACATATCGAAAGAATTTATATGTAGAACAATTCTTTAGGGTTAGGTGGATAACTATCAAAAAGATGTATGAAATTGGTGTCACAATGCATAGGTGTTCATTGGCAAATATGTGTTTTTCATAAATGGTATTGGAAATGGCAATGGATGGTCACAAGAGGTGTGCAAGGTCTCATAAAGTGGCAATGTTTGTTGGCAAACACCAAAAATCCACATGTCATGGGAGTTGCAAACCATGGAATTGTGAGCCCCTTTAAGAGATTTGTTTACTTAAGCTCTTGGCAATGGCTAGTGCTTTGACTATGCATTTACCAAAACCCTCAATACATTTACTATTGAATTTTAGCACAAGCATGTATAATTACATCATGGCTTCACAATATTATCAATCACATGTTTGTGGTAGCTAAGCATTGTCACAATGTCATTTCATGTTATCTCACACCATGTCAACCTATAAATTAGGCATAGTATCCATGTCTTGAATTCACCCACTATCTAATGTTATATGTTCAAACAATTGAATGCATTGATTTTTTATTATTGAAAAATTCAATTTTTTATAGTTAACGATCTTGACTATCCAATTAATGGAAGAAGGGTTTCTATGTTCTAACAACTATTTTTCAACTAACTATGAAAAACCCACATGTAGTAATTGCAAATGTAGACAAATTAAAATGTTTTTGCTCTTGTACAATCAATTTTTCAAGCAAGGTGATTGACAATTGTGAGGTTCATGGGCAAGCCTAAGTAGTCCCAACTATTTGGGTGGGGAAATACAATAGTGGGCTAGTGAGCACTCATGGAAACAACCTTTATTTAGATCCCTTGTGTTGAATTAGAACAAAAAATTGCAAGGTACTTGACTAGAACATCAAATGTTGTAACACTAGGAACTTTTGATTTCATTAAAAGATTTTTAAATGGTTGTTCATTTAATAATAACTAGCACAAGGTCTGTGGTATTACTTGGGAGAAGGTAGGTAGGCCATGAAGTTAATTATCATTATGATAAGGAAAGGAAACCAGATTAAACGAAGTTGAATAATTACACAAATACATGTTCACCAACAAACACCTTGACTACAAGGGTGTAGCAAACCAAAAGTTTAGAGTCATCACATTGACCTTATATTCGTTCAATTAAAAGTTGGATCATCACATTGAATCATCATAGTGATTCCCATTCAACTATGTAAATTTGAAATATTTACCAATTGATTAGAATAAGAGACCAACAAAATTTCAAAAAACTAATGCCACACATGTAAGAACAAATATGATGGATGTTACAAGTGTATTGTTGCAAAATTTAGCAAATAGGGAATGCCAACATTATGAGCTAATTGCCATTCATAATTACAATTGCATGCTTCCATGGGAGGGGGAATAATTTCTGTGTATTTTGTTTAGTATGTTTATTAAAATTTGATTTCATCCATTGAATGATTTTTTTCACATGAATCTTGATTTTTTTTCATCAAATTCATTGACTTTTTCTTATTGAAGAATTTGATTTGACTTTAGAACAATGCCCAACCTCTAAATAAATCTTTCACCATGAATGTTAAATTGAGGGAAAAAATATATATGTGGTTTACTTGCATTACCATCCAACTTCATGTCACCAAAGTTACAATTTCAATGCCATTTGTGATTTCATAATCATTATTGATAGATTCATAGACCATAAATATCATTTTATATTTATTCTTGGATCATGTTAATTATATTTTTGGCATTGAACCATTTTTTTTACTTTCCTTATAGTTTGGGGATTATGCAAGACCAATCTAAAATGGATGGAAGTCTTTGTTCCTTCCTCCTTGACTACTTTGTAGAATCTCACATCATTCCAAAGGTTTTGCACACTACATTCATGGCAATATTGGTGAAATTAAAAGAAATTGTGGCATGATGACTTTGCACCAAAAGTTGTCAATTACGACAAGGAACCAAAAAAAACCCATCTTGAGGGCTTCATAAAATTGTGCCTTGTCAATACAAAATGGAAGGAAGCAATTGATGAGACCAAAAAATGGGTTGCATATTATCTTGCTAACAAGGATTGTCATCTACACAAAGAAAATGAATGGGCTCCATCCTTGGAGTGCTTCACATTAAGTTTTTTAGAAAACATTCACTAGCCTTCTCAACAAGATGTCAAGTCCCAAAACATGTTATTTAACATGTTGTTCGATCAAACCTTGTGAAATTTAGCTTACAAGATTCACCCATGATCCATGATGGGATTGAAAATGCCAAATACATTTGGAAACATCAACCTGGCCTTGGGGACAACCAAAATTGGTAGAGTTTATTTCATTAGATTAAGATGGGTCTAAGTAATCATTTCAATTCATTTGTTTGGCTTTAGCATGTGAAAAGTATTCATTTTTTCATTTGTCACTTGGAATTTTTATTGTAGTTATTTTGATGTGAATAGTTTTGTTGTGTAATGTGAAATAAGATTTGGTGGGTTTTGTTATTGTATTTTTTCTTTTATATCAAGCAACACTAGTTGCAAAATGGGGTATAATTCAATAACCTAAATCATTAAGAGACTTTTTAAATGAAATAAGTTTGCCCCACCCTAATCATTTCACCTTGTTTAAAATTATGTTACTATAAGGTCATTATGTAATCGTCATCTTGCATAACTAGTTGATATAATTCATTACTAATTGAAATAATTCATATAGTAAATTTTATTCTTTTTATGTTTTTCTTTCAAATACCTTAGATTATTATATTTTCAACTATTATACCCTATGTTATTTTCAACTATTTTTTGTTATTCCATCTGAGGTTATTAGTAGTTATTCTAGGTTATTCCAAACTAAGTTACTTTAAATTATTATCAACTATGTTAAATTAATTCACTCTAATTTAGTTTAGGCTATTATCATAGGGTGAAATCATAAGGCTATTACCATAGTGATATTTTAAATAGACTAAAATGAAATAACCCATAATAAATTATTCCACCTTAGGTTATTATCGATTATTCTAAGTTATTCTACATTAAATTATTTTACCTTAAATTATTATCAACTATTCCACCCTAGATTATTTTTTACCATACAAGGTTATTTTGCCCTAAATTATTATAGGCTACCCCAAACCATTTTATTATATTCTACCATAGGTTATAAGAGGCAATGTAACTGTAGTTGTAGTTTTAAGGTGGGAAGATGTAAAAGTGTTGTGATTATAAGGTTACAAGTTACAAACATTAGCTAGTAAACAATAAACTTGAAAGCTCAAATGCACAAGCAAGCAAACACCGAACTTGAGTGTTAGTGTGGTCTCATGAATGGGAGGGAACGCTGATGGACAAAGCTCATAATGATATGTCACAACACCTATGAAATCTAGACATTAAACAAGAAAAAGGTAAGTGTTCTCACTTCTCTCATCCTCACTAATGTTTGCATTTTGTGCATGAGTTCCATGTTGTTTGTAGTTGTGATTTTGTTTAGGCTTTGCCTTTTGACTTTGTTTGAGAGAACTTGCAAAGCTCCATAACATCACATTCAATGAAGACAACAAGATGGGAAAACTGAAACAAAATTCCAAAGCTTTGCCAAAAAGTGCAAAGCCATCTCAAGTCTCAAGCTTTCAAGTGCAAAATACCTTGAACCCCAACCCTAACTAGTTCCCCATCTGGTATTTGGTGAGGATATGAATTTGGGCATTTGTTTAAAACCCAAGTGATTATGCTTAGGGTATGAATCCAGCCAGGCTTTTGAATACATGCCCAATACTGGTAATAACAATGGGTTTGGCTACATTTGGACTAACTTGCACCCTTAGAGACCCTCCTTCAGTTGATCATTGTTGATTCATCACCATCAATAGTTGAATATGCACTTGGCGTTTGTCTGCATTTGCTACTAAAAATTTGACATTCATCAATAAAACAGGACTTCTGTTCTCCTCGTTCGTCATTTCAACTTCTCCCATTTCATAGTGCTTTTGTAGGAATGAAGTTGGGCAGAATTTCAGCAATTCGATCACTCCCTTCTCATCAGTAGTGTATTTGTAGCACTCAAATTAGCTTCTGTAGCAAAAGAAAGCATCAAAACTGCAGTACCCAGTTTGAAGAACTTGGGAACAAAAAAGAAAAATCCCACACAAACAACTACAAAAAGAAGTCTGGTTTTGAACAAATGCTTCTTTCAGGTCATTCATTATTTTTGTGTCTCCATGGAAAGAAAGAAAAAGATTGCCTTACCTCTCAAATCTAGTCTTCATGCTCACTAGAAATAGTCTTTACAAAAAGTAACAAGTCCATGATGATTCGTGTGCATGAAAAAATCCAAAAGATAGAATTTCACATTCCTTGCTCCTGTGCATGACAATGAGAGTACAAGTCTTCACAGAATGAAGTGGGAAGCTCATGATTCTCAACTCAATTAAAAGTGATGTGATCAAGTTCTTTACTCGTACACATCCACTGATAGTGACTGGAAATGACGGCCAACATTGTTTCCACTGAATTGCTTCAGGAAGAGACGACAGGAGCTGACTGCACTTGGGTAGAAGTGTTGCGCTGTAAAAATGCAGTCACAGCAGAAGTTGCATTCTTCAACCATATATTTCTATGTCGGGGTGACCGTGATGGATCCTTCAGAGCTCGTACTGAATTTATGCACACCAGCAGTGTTCCACCTTCATGGAGAAGAACCTACATACATACACCACACAATCAATACAAACCTATTGAGACCTACAGCTAGTGTATGGGACCTTCTCTCTAACTTCTGTCCTACTTTGCTCATGAAAGCACAAGGAGACCTGAAAGCCGATATATCATATATCAAAACCTCAAGTCAAGCAGTAAAACAAGTCAAATCAAGTGGAAAACTGATGAGTGCACACACCGTAAGCCAGAGGGGTAAAAAGCCCATGACTGAAGGAAGGCCTGCAAGAAATATGCAAGAAAGCGCAAGTGCTACACTCTGCTTCACCTGTGCAAGTTCACAAAGTCATTGTGAGAGAAGTCAAAGTATAGGAGGAACATATCATGTGCCAGGAGGGAAATGAACAACTATTAGGAACTCATGATCATTCAACAGATGTGGAAAGAAGTGGTTCAATCAATCAAGAAAATGGACAGCACCAGACCATGAAGTCTTTACCAAGGAAGTGGTTTGATGCGCTTTGCCTATTACAAAGGGAACCCCATCAATGGCATCTTGGAGGAGTAAAACATCTGCAACAGCCACAGCTGTAGCACTTGCATTCTGTGCAAGCACAATTCCCACTGTTGCAGCTGCTAAGGCAGGAGCATCATTGATCCCATCACCAACCATTATCAATCCTCCAGTCTCTGTGTAGCACCCGCATCCCACATCCTCCCTTCACGTTAAGGAGCTCAATATACAAAAGACCCAAAGACTTTTGCACAAGCTTGAACAAAGTCTCTTTAGAACTCACTCTGATTGTCACAACTTTCTCAAATACATGGAGACAAACACGTACACATCTACAAAAAGATACCTCTCCATAGCATGAAAAGTCTCTTTGAAAAACTAAGGGCAGGAATAGAGAGCCTACCATTTTGCTGTGATAAATGCTTGACTTCGTTGAGCTTATCCTCAGGCTTGAGCCCTGACTTGAATTCATCAATCCCTAAAGACTTTGCTACCCGCTCGGCTGTGGTGGAATGATCACCCGTCAACATTAACACTCGCATTCCCGCCTGCTCCTTCAGAGACTTAACTACTGCTGCCGCATTTTCTCGCAACTGATCCTCAAAATGGAACAGGGTTACCTGAGCAATAGAACAATAAAACCAATCCTCAAAATGGAGCATGAGTACTTCTGCATAAAATGGTAGCTTACCTTCCAACTTTCCAGACACAATCCAAAAACCAACACATTTGGACCTTCCTGCCTTGTACTCATCATAGAAAGAGACTCAAAGAAATGGACCTTGAGGTGTATACTCCTGAATCAACAACTTCCAAGAATGAATATTATACCTTTTTGTCCACAGACAGAGCTGCTCGCACAAGCTTTCGGCTATAAGCAGATGCACTAGCTGCCTCCTTTATTTTTAAAGACTCCCATGAACTTGTGAATGAGGATGTGATGAATTCGAGTGAACCCAATCGCGCCTTGTGTAAAGCCTTATCCCCTGCCTATCCCACATGTTCCTGAATTATCAACAGAGCCCAAAACAATGCCACCACACTTGGCCTAGCAAAACTGATGATAAAGGCGTTCTAAATTGAAGGAAACCTTGAACACTTTTCAGGGTACTTTCCATGTGCACATTGAGGACACACTTGTGGAAACTCAATTGATCCCAGACTGCACTTTCTGGAAACCTCCTGGGTATACTTAAAGAAAGCTTCCAGACAAAGCTGCACATCTTTGTAAGATTGTCTAATGAAGGTGGAGGACGAAAGTGCACCTCCAAATTGGACACATTGGCCATCAAACCTTCTCCAGGAATAGCTTCAAAATCATCAATTTCCACTGCTGGCAGCTCTTTTCCTTGAGAAAGATCCACAACTGCCCTGTTCCACAACACAATTCCCCCTGTCTTGTTTCTATTAGCTTTGGTTCACAGCCTCAATGCAGGAGAAGAGCACCCAATGAGCTATGGGGGTCCAGCTTCAACAGGAGATAGAGAGACATGAGGACTAACCGTGCAATAGGATGGATTGCACCACGTTCCATTGCTGTGGCAACAGCAAGCGCCTCTGTTTCACAGCTGGGTATGCAGCAAGGTTCTTGCAGCCCATGTCCCCTGAGTGGTTCAATTGCCTTGCAAATTAACTCTCCTGTGGTCAATGTCCCTGTCTTGTCAAATGCAACTGTGTCACAAACTGCCAGTGCATCCAGTACCTCTCCTCCCTTCAAAAGAATGCCCTGCACAAAAAATTTAAAAAATCTTCCCACCTATGAATCCAGTTTGTTGCTAAGGGCAAGATGGTTGAAGGTTGAAGATGATCATGATCAGACAATTCCTGTTGTCAACAAAGAGCAGAGTTCCTTTCAGCTTTGTAATTTGAACATCAGCATTATATGCAGTCATATGAGAGAGACATTTCTTTCCATACCTTCCTAGCACAAGCACTGATGGCAGTTGCATATGCAAGGGGGGCAACTGCTAGAGCACAGGGAGAAGCTGCTACCATCAGACCCAAAGCTCTATACAGTGAACCCCGCACACCTGAACAGCAGCAGCAACACCACAACCAATATTGGCTCTCTAACAGAGAACTTTCATGTAAAATGTTTCTGTGTCTGCAGCAAGATGTGTCAATGTTGCTAGAAAAAGTAAGGAGATGAAATATTTCAACATGTGTTGAAATGAAAACCTTTGTTTGGAAATGAAAAGAGCCAGAGATGACAGGGTACAGAACATAAGGTGCTACTTCAAACTAAGTGTAGAAGTACTGACGCTGACCTGAAGAACCAAGAAAAGGCCATTTGAAGAGAAATGGGCCAAAAACAGCGACAGCCAGTGAAGCAGCAACCACAGCCTGACTGTACCGCTCACTAAATTCGTCCAGCCACCGCTCCAGCTTTGGCCTACTTGCTTGTGCTTCCTCTGTCAACTGCATGATACGTGCAACTGTCGACTCCTTCCATGTCCTTGTAGCCTACACCCTGATGATTCAATCAGTACAGAAACCGAAAGTGCAAGCTAACAAGCAGAGCCACCCCTTGAGCAATAGATCACAGTAACAGTGCTAAACAAAGTCTTGAAGACCTGCATTTTTTTGAAAAACTGCCACTGGATACAGCAGAATGGTACAGGATCAATTGCATTCAAATCATTCTCCTCCTTGACAACACTATGTGCTCTGCCTGCAAGAGCTGACAAGGATTGGCAGCTCAAAAACAGAGTGACATGATCATCACAAAATCACAAATTTCACAAAATTATAAAAACCAAGTTGAGGGAGATAAGGTGTTTTGGATCTGGTCAGAAAATGATGGGAAGGAAAATTATTCATCACCTTCACAATCATCAGGCCATCCAGGTTGCGGGCACCACCAGGTATGGAGTCACCTACTTGCTTCTCGATAGGTGTGGCCTCCCCAGTAAGATGCTCCACAGTCACTGTCGCCTTGCCTTTCCACACCTCGCCATCCACCGGTACCACCTTAAAATAACAGCAACCAGTTCAGTGAGACAGTTGTCTTCTGTGAAAGGGAATCAGCACTGTACTTCAGCAGCTATAACACCACAATGATGTTCTGAAAGAAACTTGGTTATGACACTTTATTCCCTCTATTTCAAATGGAGGGGGGCAAGAGCCAAAGAAGGCTGAGAAGGAGATCAATTTCTTAGACAGATTTCGTGGTCCCACTCATGAAAAAGTTTTGTGAGAAATCAAAATCAACACAAGACAGAGTGCTGTGGCAACATACCTCACCAGCTTTCACAAGGACATAAGAACCCACAGTGACCTCAGCTAGGGGTCGTTGTTTGTATGGGAGTGAAGAAAGGTGCGGGGGATTTGCAGTATCAAACTCATCCAAAACAAGAGCAGACCCTGGATTGTTTTCTTTCAGTGCCTTCACATCACCCATTGCACGCTCTGTGAAGTAGTCCTCAGCTGTATATATATTGCATGACAGAGGGGGTCCAAAACACATCAGCAATGGGTAGTAGGTAGTAATTCCAGCACATGAAATTCCCTTGTGGTACATGGAATGAAACTAAGTGTTCTTGGAAGATTACTTACCAAGGTGAGACAAACTGAACATGGCAAGAAGTAAGCCACCTTCAAGTGCATTTCCCATGAACACAGATGCTAAAGCTGCAAATGCCATGAGGACATGGATGTTGACTTTTCCTCCAGCCACATCAATTGTTGCATCCAACACTGCTGGTACCTGGACCCCCAACGAAAAAAAGAAAAATAAAGCGCCCCTAATCTCAAACCCTACGAGAGAAATTGAGAAGAAAAAAAAATCAATGTCTTCTGAAGACAAGACTTGCATGGAATGTGTTACTAGAACACATTGATCAAAGCAGATCCTACAAAGATGTGCTTCTGAACACAAAATCCGGAAAAAAAACTCCAAAAAATTCCTGTGTTGCCGGAGACTTCACAATGTAGCGCACAAGCATCTGAACAAAGGAAAATTCTTCAATGCCTGGTACAATACAGGTGCTTCTGTCTCTAGAAGGAAGGATTTCTTGTGTGACAAGGAATCAAGACAATACTGATTGGCTCAGTTAACTCTTCAAGAGATGGGCTGCATCTTCTGCAGCTGTTTGACAAGCTCATGAGAGTTGTCAGGGTGGCACTCAGATTGGCCTTTTGTTTTTCTCACAGCCACTTGAAAAAGTCAAATGCACACAGAAGAAAACTCAAGATCAAGAATCCAAACAAATGCAACCAACTGCACAAGAGAAACAAGCCAAGAAAGATGCTGGGATGAAGAATCAATCAATTTCATGGTGGCATTTGCCATGTGGCAACTGTGCAAAATTTCCTGAATTCAGCAAGTCATACCAACATATAGAGTATCTTGCAAGAATTTCTTGGCGAGAAGTGCAGACCCCAGTAAGAGGAAGAGCTGGAATGACAAGGAGAGACTGGAGGGATGAGGCAGATTGCTGCTTCGGAATTATGAATGGGACAACTGCACCCAACAAGAGAAGGACAGTGGATGCACAGCAGACAGCAAGGTTGTCCCTCCATGCATCAGCCACTGTTGCTATCCCTGTTACTTCGGATACCCTTCGCACCAGTCTCTGTACTTGATTCAGCTCCACTGTCCTGTGATGGTGATGCTGGTGACTATGCTGTTGTTCATGATCATGGTGGTGCTCATGTTCTTCATGGGTATGATGATGAGCTGCATGTGCTCCTTCTGCATAATGCTCATGCGGCTCATGACTGCTGCTGCCATTGCTCAAATTCTCCGCCGCAAAAGCAACCACCACTCGAGCTGCAACTGCAGCACCCAATAAAACTTTGCAAACGCTAGCATCAATCTGAACCTTCTCAAACCCATGTCCTCTAGGAATCACGCCTCTTCTGCCCTCTGCACACATACACAGACACACATACAGACCACAATCTTCAATCACAACTCAGTCCACCATCTCTCAGAAGACCGGCACAAAAGCAAACCCTAAACAAAACACGAAAACCTACCAATTAAGTATTCAAGGTTTTTCCTTCTTTTTTCTCTCACCTCCTGTACTTCCCACAGACGCACTCGCATGCCCACACCGCTCCTCCAAACACCCATTCCTCAATCTTCCAAAACTGGCTTGCTCAAGAGACCGCGACGAAGAAGAGTAGGCACCCAATTGGAAACTTCTTCTGAGCAAGCGCGAGTAGGGTATGCGGGAGGTGGTGGACGGGAATGGTTTTTTTCTTGCAGCTCCAGGAAGTGGAGGAGGAGGAGGAGAAAGCGAGGAAGAGACGGCGAGGAAAGACACGGAACAGGAATCCAATACAGCAGCAGACCCTATAAGGGTAGTTCCACGAGAGAAATACATCCCCTCTCCCCCCCCCACTTCTTCCTCTGTGTGTGTCTCTCTTTCCCTCTCTTTCTCGCGCTTGCACACAAGCCTGTTTTCTGTACAAATCCTGTACGAAATCTCTACGCGATAACTATTCCCCTTCTTCTCCTTCCGCTGCTGTGCAAACGCGCCATCGCCGGAGCCACGAAAGAGCAAGGAGCAGCGGCAGCAGCAACAACAGAAGCAGAATCCCACCACCAGAACCTGGAGCAACGACGGACTTAACTGTAACAGTAACAATAACAGTAGCAGTAACAGTGCTTGTCGGTGACGTTAACAGTAACAGGCACGAAACGATAACGGCACCGGGATCCACCACGAGAAGCTGAAGAGCAACAAAGGACTTAACAGTAATAGTAGCAGTGATGCTGCTTAACCGTAACGGTAACAGTAACAGGGACAAGAAATTTAGAGTAAAATACAAATTAGCATAACAATATAATAATAATAATAATAAAATTTCTGTGTTTATTGATTTTTTTAATAAGATTTATTTTTTATTTTTAATAAGATTTATTTGGTTTCATTCCAAGATTCCATCATCATCAAAATGCTCACTTTTCCTTTTTTTTGGATTGTGTTCAGTTTTGAGGTTGTAGGGTCAGTGAATGGAACAGTTAAGCTTTCAAAGAGTGTGATTTCACTCTCCCATCACTAACCAGCCCTGGAGGTTTCTAGGGTCTATCTAGGTAATCCTTCACCTAGTGGCCCTACACCCATCTAAAGACCTCCATTTGGGTTTGAAATGAGCAAGATAAAAAATTTCCCCAAGTAAAGAGGTCCCTTAAAAAACCCGAAAAAAAACAAAAAAAGAAACCTAGTTTCACTTTGTTTGAACTTATAACTAGACATGCTAGACTCCATACACAAACAATATCCCTCTTATTACCAAACACTATGGACTTTGTTCCAAACAATTCCCTTTGTAACAACCTAAACATTGCATAGGCATGATTTGCCCTTTTTGAAAATGAAAAAAACAAATAAGGACTTTGGAAGAGTGTTTACCCATTACCAAACATGAAGAAGCAAATGAATGGGAGATATATTTTTGGATACGAGAGTTTTGAAACCCATTGACAAAACACCCCAAAAGAAAAAAAAATGACATCTTCAAATGGAAGATTCAAAAACCCTAATTGTAAGATTAGGAGCATGTCATGTAGTTTTAGGGTATCTTTGTTGTACATAATGTGAAAGACAATGTGTCATCATAAGAGGCAACAAGCACAAAAGAAATGAACACAATATTTCTTGATTATACAATAAGTTCATTTTATACCAACATTATAATGCAATGGAATAGTAAGGTATAATCTAATTCAATTTTACGAATTATGAAATTATGAAAAGACAACATTTATTCATTCACCTCAATGAATGTTATGGAGATTGATCACGTTCATCATGCGTATGATCACAACAACTTGACAAAACGACATGATGAAAACTTCAAAAGTGATGAAAATGAAGCCTAAAAACAAGAAATGCACCTTGTAGAATCTCAAAATATTTTGATATTCTAAATAGCCTGATTTCATTTAGATTTTCATTGAGCTAGTCAAATTCTCAAAATTCCTTAACATTTCACTCCTACAACTCATAAACAAAAAACAAAGAACATGAAATATACATAATGTTGGTGAGAATGCATCATCCACAATGAGTTCATCGACGCATTTGTCGGCTAACAGCCTTGTTGAGTTAGTTTGGTGTTGTAACACTTTGCGGTGCAAGTTATACAACCATCGAGGAACAAAAGAACCCAGAAATAGGGGAAAACGATGGATTATTGATGGAACAATCAAACAAAGGGCAAAAGAGAAACAACAAAACTCAAAACACATGAAGGTCTACACACAAATGATCCATGGTCATCTTATACAATAAAATGAAAGCACAATTCAAATCAATGACAAGAAAACCCATCTAAAGGGTAGGCAATGTGTGAAGCAAAGAAGACGAGGGCCATGGTCAAAGACTATCAATGAAAGAGGCAAAATGAAAGAGAAAATTGAATGAATGAAGAGAAAGCCTATCTAAAGGATGGGCAATTAGTGAAGCAAAGAAAACTATGGCCACAATTGAAGACCATCAATGAATTGATATCTTAGGCAATGAATGAGCCATGGTTGCATACCACTCAATGCTATGTTTTCAATTCCACACTTTAAGATCCATAAAAACACTGATAGCTTTCCTTTTGTGTCTATAAACTTCCCCTTTCTCATGAGTGAGGTTCAAAAGTATCAATGGAACAAAAGGAGGTGGTAACACCGTGAAATCCTTGGTTTTGAGGTGGGAAAACACTAAACTCTCAATTTCCTCCCCACAAGCAAAACACAAAGGTGAAGCAGAACTTGAGAATGTATGGTTAAAGACAATTGCCTTAAAGGATAGAACAACAAAATGGCAAGATTAAAAGCTTGCACATACATGTGAAGAGCTAGATTTCACAAACTATAACTACAATATATCCATATGAGATTGCAGAGAGAAAACTACCCCACAAAACACTTTGAACATAAATGTATCTACATGAGACTGCAGAAAAAAAACTCCATCACAAACACTTTGAAGCTAAGATGTATCTGAATGAGATTGCACAGAGAAAATGCCATCAAAAACACTTTGAAGATAAGATGTATCCATATGAGATTGCACAAAGAAAATGCCATCACGAAACACATTGAAGATAAGATGTATCTATATGAGATTACAGAGAGAAAGAAAAGCACCCATCAAAAACATTTTGAAGGTACATGTTTCTGCCAGTTGCAGCAAAACCGAAACTTGAAGATGACAAAGGAATGAATGTGCTCATAGAAAAACCTAATGCTGACAAAACACCAGAGTAGCAGCACAAACAATCCTTACCTTGCAATGTTTGGTTTTTTCTTCCTTGAAGCTTTCCATATGATGGCTGCATGATGGCTGCAGTTGCAACACTGACTCATCTTAATTGTCGTCAATAATCCACATTCCTCCTGACAAAAAGACATCATGAAGTAACATCATAGCATCAACAATCCTTGCAAAAGACCTCGCTGCATCTTTTGCTTAATCTTCCTTGTACTTGTAAAATGGAGCAAAAGACTTGCACAATTTGTTTCCCTGACTGATGGATTTTTGGTTTGTGGATCCGTGCAGGTTTGACCCAGTATTATTGCTTGCTCTACATTTGTAGTTTGCAAAATTAGTCACAGGTATCAGAAGTCTTGTGAAAAACATTGCTGCATTTCTAGTTTTTCTGAAACCCCAAGAAAGCAGAAGAAGAAAAAACAGAAAAAGGGCTTGGTTGTTGTTGTTGTACCTTGAAGCAATGTGTCAGCTGTAGAGTTGAGCTGAGGCACCATCTTTGCTGAAGCTATTGCGCTGTGCAACGGCAACAAGGAGCAACTGGAGTACCTGAAAAAGACAGACGTGGCGCGCCGCCTGGTTCCAAGGAGCGACTTGAGGGAAGCAGAGGGAGACGAAAGAGAGCGTCCGAGGCGTGAATTGCTGGTCATTCCTGTGCGCTGCGATGCTGCTGCCTTTTTTGCTGTTGTTGCACCGTCAGGAAGACCGCCGCTGTTCCTATCACAAACCCTGAACACCTGCTTGGTGGGAGAAGCAAACGACTTCGCAATTCTTGCTGCCATTTTGCTTTATTCTTCTCATACTTTTCGAAGTGCTACACGTGATTCAGAACTTGCTCCACATCATCTCATACACCTCAATCTTTGTCAGACTTGCAGGAATTCTGCTGCAAGTCTCTCTTCTCTTCTCGTTTTTGAGCTCAGGATTGTTGATGGATCGCGCGTGGTATTTTGTTTGTTACATGTTCATTTGCAGTGTGTTGAACTGTTTTGCAGCATTTTCTTGCAATGATCCCCTTGACCCATGAACCAATTTTCTCTTCTAGGACCTTGAGGGGGTTAGGGTTTAGGGTTTAGTGGGTGCCACACGTTGTTCTTCTTTTCTTTGAGCTCGGGATTGCATGCTCTTTTGTTTGTTACATGTCCAATGTGCAATGTGTTGAATTGCTTTTCTTGCATTGATCCCCTTGACCCATGATTCAATTTTCTCTTATAGGACCTTGAAGGCAGGGTTTAGGTTTAGTGGGAACCACCCATTCGTCTTCTCTTCTTTGAACTCAGAATTGTTGATCAATCACGCATGGCATTTTGTTTGTTACATGTTCAATGTGCAGTGCGTTGAATTCTTTTGCAGCTTTAGTCTTGCATTGATCCTCCTTGATCCATGATCCAATATTCTGTTCTTATATGTGCACTTGTAGAGAGAGAGAGCCAGGAAAAGAAGAAGCAGTTAAGCAAGCATTAGGTAGGTGCTTCCAGAGATAGAAGACCTAGCCTTTCTTTTTTCTTCCTCTTGAAGGATTTTTTCTCTTCTTCATGTGCATGTGTAGAGCAAGGAAGAAAGAAGAAAAGAGAAAGCAGGAGAAGAAGCTCTTTACCATCCATCTTTCTTTCTGTGCTTCCAGAGATGGAAGGCTCAAGCCCCTTTTTGCTTGAAAGGATGATTCTCTCTATGTGAACTTGTTCTCAGCTACGTGAAGATCATGTGATCCTTACCTGCTGCTTGCACAAACAACCAGGTGTATAAGATGATGATGGCACCTATACCTGGAGGTGGAGGGATGAAGGTCTGGCAACACATTTATCACATGTACAAATTGCGCACAAGAAATTGACAATGAGAGACTGACATCATATTGAAAGGTCATTGTAAATGTACTTCTGACCACATACTTAATTTTCTCAATCTCTAAGTTGCAGCCTGATTATTACACCTATTGATCTTGTCAGACAGGAGCTCCAGGCACTGATTTTGTTGGGTTGCTTTGAGGAGTTTTCCCTTTGGGCTTTCATGATGTTCATGATGTTGCTAGATGACAAACTTGCAATGCGCCATCTGTTTCTTTCTTTCTTCCTTGTTGGAACCTCAAACTGTTTTGGTTGCCAAGAACTGACACCACCCTTTGAAATTGGCAATGAGAGAGAGATGTGTTCTGTTACAGAGCCAAAAGGACTTCAGGGTATTGCAGAAGCTCTCTCTGTGTACACATGATGATTTCTGAGCTATGCTCTCTTCTTCGCATTCAATCACAGGCAGTGAGGTTTGACTTGCTTATGACATTCATGACTATACTCATTTTTCCATAGCTTATTGATATGACCTTGTGTTGTTGGGATTTTAGAAACATGGAGGTTCTCAGTGGAAGCCTACTGCTCTACAGTAGGACATGGCATGTTCAATGGTAAGGACATCTGGACGACACACATTCTTTCCATAAGGAACACAGGTCAGTCAGTCAATCTTTTGTTCTTCAGATTCTTTTGAAAATTGTTACCATTTTGATGAGACTAGGATTTCATGGTTGCTGATCTTTGCAACTCCCCCCCCCCTGATTATTTTGAGCTGTAAAACTGCAACAAAGGGAGTTATACAGAAAGGGATGCAGATTCCAATGTTAGTGACAGTTGTGGATGCTTGCTTGAAGACACAGTGAGGCATGAGTGCAGCAGACTAAGGATGTCACTTGGGGAAGATGTTCTGCTGTTCTAAACCATGTTGGAGATGGTGGAGGTTTCAGTGTAGGAGTATTTTGTAGCAGAAATGAAGCTCCTTGTTTGTTTGTTTTGTTTACTGATGGGACCAACTCAGCAATGGAACAGATACCAGACATAGGGAAAGAGGAAATAGTATAAGCAAGGCCGTAGCACTACAAATAGAGAACAAGAGCTCAAAGATTGACAAGGATTCTGAAACCAAGAAGGAAAATGGGCAGTAGGTTATCAAGAATAGAGTGTCTTCTATCATCAGCTTGACAAAGGAGGGACAGTGGTGGAATTGTTGGATTAAGTTTTTGGCTTCCTTCTTCTCTCTCTCTCTCTCTCTCTCTCTCTCTCAACTCACTTCATTCGTTTTTTCAGAATTAAAATCACCAATTTTATATTGCATAAGTATATTGGTCAAACTGACCATACATTTTCTCAATAAAAAGATTCTCAAATAATGAATCTCTATTAGCTCTATATAAAATCTCTGCAATGGGGTTAGAGTTAGGATGTCTTCAAGTTGTATCATCGCCAATCTTGTCTTTGCTAGGAGTGATTGTTCATATAAAAATGAGGGGATCGAAGACTCAAAGACCTCTACAAATTAAGTTTTTGCACATGAGCACATCATCTAATTAACAGATGTTTCCTTACTTCAATGTTTGCAGCATAAATCGACACAAAGAATGTAATTTACATGAATTGTCAAGGGTTTTTGTAAGAGTCTAGCTGCCTTAACTTGGAGGGGTCATGCACAATACTTGATGAGATTGGACAAAACTTGATATTAAAAAAGATCCACCCCCTAGTTGAGAACTCCTCTCCTAAAACATGAGAGATGTTTTGAGGTTTGATTACAGACCTCAGTGCAAAAAAAATTAGAAGGCCATGAATGTAAACACTTGTAAAAAGACAATTGACATCCATCAAAGCTCTTAAATATGGTCACAAATGAGTGTTGCAATTTCTTGCATGTTTTGAAAAAAGTATTGTGCATGCCAATAGATGTTCACATTCCTTGCAGGCTTTCTAAGCTCACTAATTTTAACAAGCTCATTATGTGTTCTCTATATATCAAGTGTAGAGAGGATGCCACTCTTGCAAGTGTAGATATATTCACCAAGTTCAAGAGGGGTGCCGATTGTTTAGTAAAGATTGTGATAAGGGTTATAGCTTAGCTGCATGAGAATGTCTTGCTAAAGATGATTACCATAAGCTCACAATTGTTATATGCCTTGCTTTGATTGTGAGGAGGCGCGGTCTTGCAACTTAGTCACATATGGCACATGTGGTAATTGTCCTCTCTCAACCATGATGACAAGTTAAAAAGTATTAGATGGCATATTAAAAAATTTCAATAGGAAACATAAAAACCTTGTAGAGTTCATTAGAGATTGCTATATACTGAATTTTTCCTTTTTTTTTTTTC
>Ga0116231_10007161_pt1 | contig 20678 bp, 12 predicted proteins | sample S1TSphgellanicum_2_FD_89695 | JGI IMG/M metagenome (GOLD analysis project Ga0116231, IMG submission 89695) | Host-associated microbial communities from peat moss isolated from Minnesota, USA - S1T2_Fd - Sphagnum magellanicum MG | ecosystem: Host-associated > Plants > Peat moss > Unclassified...
CATTCCTATCTACACCAATTTCACAACATAATGATAGTTAATTTAAGATGTACATCACCTTCTAGTATGCATTTTGACCTCTAATCCTTTTTCGATTATGTTCCCAAACCATTCAATTTTTGCTTACAATGGAAACTACAACATTGTGACAAATTTTGTCTGCACCATACCATGGAAACACCATGTACCATTTCGTTTCAAGGTTTATCATTTGTGTTTTAAAGGGCAGAAATAATCAATATTGTTGTAGGATATGATGATAACAATATAATTAACCATTAACACCAAGATATTATGCTTTCACATGCTTGGATTGATTGGGCTTGTGAATTATGGCCACTATAAGGAAGGGTGAATATCAAAAGAAAATGAAAATAACGTTACCACCAACCTCCCCTTGTTGGAATGAATCATCTTATTGCCACCAAATGAATTAATCAAAATTCACTTTTAGATTTTAGATTTTTGACCTTTTAGAGTTATATTGATTTTGATTTGGATATCATTCACATAATAGGCCAGGTTATTGCATTGGATTAAAAAAAAATTCATTAGATTATATTTTGAAATTTATAAAATATATATTCTAATTGTTTCACGTACCTACTCATTTTGATTGTTTGCTAATGGGATTGGTTTATGGGTCTCAATTTTGAAATTAAGTTCATGTCCAAATTCAACAATAAAGATTCCTTGATTTTATGTTAAGCCAATTAAATTAGAACATTTAATATTTAGAGCACAAGATAAAAACTTCATCTTTCAATAATTTATTATCAGTAAAGGGTGTCAGCAAAGTAAAGTAGACAAAAACAATATTCCACCCAAAGTCCAATTAAAAAATGGAACAATTTTTTATATGGACATAAGAAAGTAAATTAAAAATATTTTGAAATAGAAATATAAAACCATAAGGCCCTACATTTAGTTTATGGGAAGTTGGATACAAAGTTTGAACAACTTTGGTATCATACAAATAAGTTGAAAGTATGTTTGAAACTAACTGGGTCAAAATGGTGTTCAAAACTACTTCATATTAAAAAATTGATATATTATGATTAAAAAATACATAATTATTTTTTAGGGCTCCATTAAGTTGAATGTTTTTTAAAATCAAGATTTCATCTACATGTAGCCCATTTTGTAAAATTGGACATTTTGTGTAAGTAGATTTTTTTTAAAGCTCTACTTAGTTTTACTTTCAAGATGGATTTTTTCAACATTTTAAACATAAAATGAAATGTTATCATCATGTTAATTATTGTACAAAAACAAATTCTACTTTCAATGCATTACAACTTTTTCATGGCTACATGTAATGTTTTTTACAAGGAGCAGTGAGCTATCTACTTTACCTTGCTTGCACCTTAAGGGTGTAATTATCCACTAAAAGCCCATGAAAGATATCTCGATTTGATGTAGCCTTCATCTTTTTCATAATTAAAGTTTAAATTGTTTGATGGTGATGGATTGTCAACTAACCAAGCTAGAGTTAAATACCATTGATGAAAAATGATTAGTGGACAAGACACTACATTTTAGTACCATCAATTTCAATGGCGCCAACTCATTTTAAACAATAAAATTAAATCAATAAGGATGGTGGCAAATTGAAATGTCACTTCTTGATGTAAACAACTTCCGAAAATATTAACATGAAACTGGAACCACCCAATTGCCATTCTATGCATCTATGAATTCCTAACTTGGTTCCTTCGTACATAAAGATAACCTTGTTGATAAAATTGGAAATAATTAAGTTTGTTTATACTTGCAAGAAATTGTGGATAACTAATTGACCTAGTAATTAACATGGTAGCACTAACATTTACATTAACTTTCAATGGTGAAGTGGTAGTTAAGCAAATGATGTCATGAATAAAATCTTCAAAAAATGTACACTTGGTTGTTTTTAATATTGTCAATTGTTTATCTTTTCAATTCCTTTGTGATAGTTTATTAACAAGGATCATAATTTCTACTTGCAATTTACTCTTAAAATATTTTGTGCAATAAAACAAATGACATATTCAAAGTCTATACCTTAGATCCTCAAATGTTGCACAACATTCCACACCTCACAAGGGGCTCCAAGTTAACACATATTGAAAATGTCACACGTCATTTTGCTCTTTATAAAAGGTTCAAAGCTCACACGTTTTAAACATCACATTCCACTCCTTATACAAAACTCAAAACTCATGTACATGCTACAAACATTACATTACTTTTCATGCCTTGTGAGAGGCTAAAGTTCTCACGTGATTCGAAATTCATATTCTATTTACACACAACAACTCAATAACAACTTCAAATTCACTTAATATTGCAAACTACTTGTAACATTTTTTTATTGTGTGGTAAAGTAATGAAAGAAACAAGAACAATGGCAACAATATTGTTAGATCAATAAATGTATAAAAAGGAGTGTAATGTGTGAGGAGGCAAGAATATTGCATAAACAATATAAAAAATAAAAATGACAAAAAAGTTTAACAATAAATCTAAAGCATTTAATGAAATAATTGTTAAATTAAGTGATCTATCACATAATATGAAATGATGGAAAACAATTGTTAGAAATAATATATTAGACTTATAAAAGTAGTTCTAAAGCATTCTTTTCAACCCCCTTGATACTTAATTGGGGAAAAATATGATTGTTCATGGTGCCACAACAACAATCACACTATATTTTTCCTAAACCACCTTGACTTCATGAATGATTTGTGATTTTATGGTATAATATTTGATTAATTTGTTTATATTTTTACATTATGTACATCATGGATTTCCGAATGGCCCATGTTAATCAAAATTTGGACACATTTGGATGTTCATAAACATTTCTTATATCAAATTTTTAATGAATGTAACTAATTTTAGGAATGAACATTATAATTATTTTGGAATCCTTGATGAACTTTGTATAAGTATATTTCTAGTTGGAGGAGATGCATATGATATGGATATGATATATGCCTAAAGAAAATGTTCAATAACCATGATAAATTGTATATACTTAATTTTTGGTTTAGGTTGAACATTATAAATAATATTCATTTGAGGGCAATATGAACAAGGAATGGAAATTTTTCATTTTTTAGTTAACTTTTCATTGTTGCTTGTAGGATTTCACAAATAGTATTAATTTGTAATTCCCATTGATTAAAACATGAAGCCTCAAAGGTGTTGTGATGTCCATAAAAAATAATGGTGTTTTTAGACGTCATGTGTATTAAAAAACACAAAATTTTGACCCTATCATCATATAAATTTTATAAAAAACCTTGCATTGTATCCTGTAAATAATTGAAACATTATTACATGAATGCATCAATAAGAAAAAATAAATTAAAAAATAATTTAAACATATCCTAACCATGCCTGAAAAGAGCCCTAAATGGTTATTAGTGGTATCACCCAATTATGGTTGCAACCATACTTGCCTTCAACTACATTTAAGAAAAAAACATGAACTAATTTGAAAACATGCCACTCTAGAAAATTTAATTGTTTAATATCAATGAATTAAACATCAAAGTTATAGATGAAAAAAAAAAATTTATGAAAAAATATCAACTATCTTTATAACCTTGTGTTTAAGAAGGGAATGCAAGCATGTATAACTTTACTTTTAATTCAATTCAAACTCGTTATTATTCATGGGCTTGGTCATTATATTGTTAATTTAACTTCTAGTACTTGGGATATGATTAAATCAATTTCCATGGGGTAATTGCAAGCTAAGATGGATCAATTTGTGTGTCACAATGGATTTTTTTGTACTATGTACATTCTATTCAACATTTTAATAAGAATCCATCACTCATTTCAAAAGTTCATTTTTTATTGGATTAACATTATCAACTTGAATAAGATTATATATATATTCAACAATATACACTAGACATATGGTGATAGACTTTTAGAAATTCAAAATTTATGGATTTGATTTACATCTACATTTCCATTTAAATATAGTTTTCATTATCCAAGTTCAATTTCATATATTTTAAAGGGGCTTAATTAATATATGATACACGTCATAGAAAAATAAACGCATATTCAAAAAAAGTTACAACAAAAACCTTAACCAAAAAATAGTTATGGACTTTTGTATAATCAAATTTGGACCTTATTTTCAAAGGTCCCTACATCAATCACTTTTTATTGAATTCATGGTTATTTTTCTTCATATGTATGTCAAAGGGTTGTTTATATGCATTTCTATTCATATGAACTTTATTGATTCATTAATCATCACATTTAATCTCAAGTTGTGTTATTGGGGGGCCACTTTGGGCACTTTCATGACATGTATGTAATGTATGTTTTGCAAAACGTGTTGCATTTAATTTGGGTTTCATCTTTGGCGTTTGGGCTTGACATTTTGATTTTCACAAAGTTAATGATATGCAATATTATTTGAAAATAAAATAAAATTTAAGAGATTAAATTCAAATAATAATGGGTATATTTATGGTATATGTAGTATAATAAAACATGTTTTTATTTTTGGACTGCACTAGATTTGGGTTTGAATTAGTTAGCTAAAAATGTTTGAAATGAAATTAAAAGAAATTACCCACCTCACATATCTTGTCATCTTCCATTTGAAAATGATAGTTTGTCAAAATGTTAATTTGCCACATACTTATGGTTATCACCCCCAAAAACACCCATTTGTGACATGATAATTATCAAACTTTTGACATGGTTCACAAATTTATTCCAATCATATGGAATCACAATGTTTAATAAATACTACAAATTTCATAAAGACTAAAAATAATTTCAAATCAGTTTTTGAATATATTTGCATTTTTTAGTACATCGTAACTTTTTTTTTGTGCACAAATATACTCTAACATCACATCATATTAGGTTTAAAAGTGTAGTTTCTTTGGAATTTGACTTATTTGGGTTTAGACCTACCATAATATGCAAAAACATTGTGAAAATCCTTCATAATAATGATGTGGTTGAAGTTCAAACATGGGATCCTTGAAAAAAATACAATGTGACAACAATTTTGGCTCCCTCATAGTGTGCTTTCACCTTAATGCATGATACTCAACCTTGGCTAGAAAATAATCACCATGGGTGGTTTTTTTGAACATCCAAGTAACTCCATTAAAACCCATGGAAAATGTAAAACCTAAAGTTAAATGTTGTTGATATTTGTTTCTAGCCCAATTTGCATGTCTAAAGTCATTAATACCCCCATCTCCTTCATGTTGATAATGAATTCCAAAACCAACAATGCCCTTGATGATATTCTAAATATGTGTTTTGTTGCTTCAAAATGAGGTTTTATAGTTTAACCACAAAGATTTATTAATTCAACCTTTACAACAAAAATTTAATTAGGTTTAGCATTTGTTTAAAAATAAGCTTCCTAATAATGTTCTTGTAAAAAATTACATCTACTTTTTCAGATTTCATGTTTGAATTAAAAGTTCAATAATATCCAACATTGCCACTACAACATGATTGCAATGAAACACACCAAACTTGTATAACATTTTTTTCACATACATTTTTTGACCTAGAAATATACTTCTAGGAAAATGAAGTAATTCAATTTCAAAATAAAATGGAAACAAATCCAAATATGTCATGTTTCAAACCTAAACTTCAATGGTTCCAATTCACTAATTAAGTTTATGTTTGTGATCATTAATGAACATAAGTCAACATACAAAATCAAATTTGTCATTTGATCTTAGGTAGTATAGATTATGATCATCATCACTGCAACTACTTGGGACCATAATCTTTGAGGTAAGAAGCAATTTTTCATATCAAGTTGCCAATGCTTATTTGAGTCCATAAAGACATTTCAATAACTTGAAGATCTTATTCTCTTTCCCTTCTCCACAAAACTTGTAGGTTCACCCATGTAAACTTCTTCTTTTAGATCATCATGTTTGCAAATTATGTTTTCACATCAGATGAAAAATTCCCCAATTTGATTGAATAACAAGTGCAACTACAAACTTGATAATTGTGCCCCTTTTGCCAATAAGTGCACAAGTTTTGTTGAAGTTCAATCCTTTGTTTTATTTTCCAACCCACAAGAATTACAAATCATGTTTTCAACCTTTTTGCGCCCCCTTACATGTTATTGGAACTTTGTTGGGCAAAAAATCTTTCAACACCCATGTTCAATTCTTCTTTACCAATTTCATTTCTTGTTTCATTACTTTTCACCATCCATGATCTTCCATAGCTCCTTAAAAATTATTGGGCTTGTGAAAGAACTCCAAGGCACCCACATAATCATTTAGTTTAAACTTGAGGTATGTTTTTTTACATTGTGTGATGGAAATGATGGCTATGAAAGAGGTGTTAAACACATGCATGGTTGATCAAGGAACCTTGCAACTTCAAGTGCATCCATAGGTGGTACTTTTGTAGGTATAGATTGTGGAGAACGTTCTTTAGACACATTTTCATATAAAGGTGGTCATTTAGAAACATGTTCAAATAGAAGTGAACTTTTGGCTTCAAAATGTTGAGAAACTCCTTTTACATGTGAGTCATGCAATTTTTATTCACCAATGAAGGTTGTTTGCAGTAGTTGACTTGTGTTTCAATGAAATGGAAACAAAGTTAAATCTTCATCATTACTCACTTGTTGCTTGATTGGAGTCATCAACTTCAATCAATTTGTGTAGGCATAAATGTCTTCCTCAAATTGTGTGTTTTTACTTATAGTCTTACCTTTTAAAGTAGTGAGTTCCAACAACAATAATCACTTGACTTGTGGTTTCATCACAAAAATACATGTACATTTAGACTTAAGTTTGTTTCTACTATTTTTGTCAACATGGACATGAACTACACAACCAAAATTTTCTAGATGATTGAGATTTGGATTGACTCTCAAAGGTATTTTTAAAAAAGGGGTCATTCATGAATTTGCATGAGTTAGAGACCTATTGGATACAAGTAAATAGTTACATTTATAACTTTAGTCAAATAAGAAATTAGGAACATCATATACAAAACTTTTAGCATGGTCAAGTAGTGTTGTGTTTTTCTAGTTATGCAATTTTGTTGCATGGGGTTTTTAATTGGGTAAATTATTTAGAAATACAAATTTGTTGCAAAAATACATGAGAAAACTTGAAATAAATGTTCTCCTCCATGATTTGTTCTCTATGCCTTTAGTTTGAGACTAATTTCAATTTTCGCAAGGTTCTTGAATTTTTCCATAGCCTCCAAAACTTCATTGTTTTTTCTCAAAAAATAGATCCATGGATCATTCAATTATAGTCACTAAAGAAGGTCATAAAGTACATGGATCCATAGAATAATTTTAACAACAATGGTGTGCAAATGTTCAAATGGACAAGTTGTAATGGTTCTAATGCTTTTAATTTGCTACATTTCAAAATTAATTTTTTTTGATGTTATTGTCCTAAAAAGTAACCAAAAAGTGTGTAAGAATTCATTAGAAGGTTGTGAATTATATTTGTTAACTAATTATAACTTAAATAATGGAATAATTAGAAGTTTAAATTATGTTCAAGCCTCATATGCCAAAGTCTAACAATGTTTGCTTTTTCTAGAAATAATGTTTGATATTATTCCAAATTGGAATTTGATTTTCTATTACTAATTTGTGTAGACCATTTTCAAGACTTCTAATTCCTTTAGCTATGAATCTTGTAAAGTTTTGATTATGAAATGATGAAGCATTATAATGAAAAATTGAATATTGTTAAATGATTCATATCACGCAACTTTCCAATAGACAAAATATTTTTATTGGAAAAACATCCTTGATGTAATTTACTTCACCATTAAAGCAAACCAACCCTTGTATGGCCTTGGCCTTCAACATTGTGGTATACACCATGAGCAAATTTTAATCTGAAAAAAAATGGACTATTAACTACTTCATGACTTCATTTAATTAGCTTGGGATTTCCAATGACATGAGTTGCACCAAAATATAAGATCTAGTTTGCATCACCGTGTTGCATGGGAAGTACAAAATATTATTCAATTTTTAGTAAATTATAAAATTTTAAAGCTTTATTGAACAACTTCATTGTGCTTTTATAAAACTTAGTGTCATCACCTTTTCCGTCAATATTGTCTTCTAGCATGTAATTACCTATTGTTCCTTGTCATTGACTTAAATAGCCTAATGGTAAAATCATTATTGACGGATATTAGCTTTAGGTGTAAAGGTGCTATAAGCATATGAAAACAACTACTTATAACTAAACAAAAAAATTAGTTGTTATTTCTAGTCATTATGGTCATTTAATATCTTATAGCCATGAATAATGTCTTCCCTATAAGGACACCAAGTACACCTATTAAATGTGATATGCATTGTTAGGAAGTGATTCCAATTTTGGAATAAATATTTTCCTTATCATATAAAAAATCATGTAGAGTGTTATGAAATTAATTTTTAGTCATATGATTGGGTTGGCAAAGACTAAAAATAATCTATGTTCATATGGGATAATGTATCAATCACTAGCATTACATGTATAATGCAACCAACAATAACATTATTAATTATATGCAACCACCAATAGTGGCCAAATAATCAACATTGAAAGGGAGTTATGGCCCAACGAATGGTAAGGTGGGAGAATAGCTTGTCTAAAAAAACTTAACCTTGAATGGAAATGAAGAGCATAATGGTGAGATGAATTTTTTGAATGTAACTTTGTTTAAATTGACTTGTGTTGGATTGAGTTTTGGGTGAAAAGTGGAAATGTAGGTCATGATTGGAGATTTTTTGAAAAGACAATACTTCAACTTCAACTATTTTGAAAAAAATGAAATGGAGATATGGGGATTTGTGGAAGATGTAAGATCTATAAAATCATATAATGATGTTTTGGGCAAAAATAAGTAAGAGGAGAAAAATGAAGAAAAATACAAATATTTATGGATTTTTATTTTTTCAATTTGACATCCATAAAAACTTTTGTGGTGTTGTTGAACTTTGAAGGTTTTTATATTGGGTGAAATAAATATTTGGGGATTGCAGTTGTGGCATGAGTAGGTTAAAAAGTATGAAATTGTTGTAAATGTTCATAATTGAATTAGGTGAAAGCATTACACCAATATGTGTCCAAGTTCACTATGTATTTCACTAGATTTTGAGTGAAATTGAACAAATTTACCATGGTAAAAGTTGGCAACCCCTTAGTAAACACGGATTAATTGTTGTAGATAAGTGAATTTAGTAATAGTTAATTGAATTCACTATAGTTAAATCATTAATAATATATTCACTAATAGATGAATCATCAATAATTAATTCACTACTAATTAATTACGAACTTAAGCTGGGCATTTAAGAACCTTCACTAAGCTACTTAGCTTAAGGTTCTTAACCCACCAACCTAGGGTGCAAATGTGCAAATTTGAACCCTTCAACTCTTTTCACTTTCATGTTAAGGAACAAGGCCTTAACCATTGAACCATTATTTAAATGAATGACATTTTTTTGTCATCACATATTATTATGCACATTCTTTTTTACCCTAAGCAATTCTTAGTTATTTTTAGTTATTTTTGGTTATTATTAACTATCCTACCATAAAATATTTAAGGTTATTTTATTGTAGGCTATTGTTTGTTATTTTACATTATTTTATAATAAGCAATTCTTAGCAATTCTTGGCTATTTTACCATAGGCCATAATTTGTTATTCTACATTATTTTACCATAGGCAATTCTTGGCAATTCTAGGCTATTATATCATACACCATTATTGGTTATTTTACATCAATCCACCATAGGCTATTGTTGGTTATTTTAAATTATATTATTGTAAGCTATTAGTGGCTATTTTATTGTAAGCTATTAATGGTTATTTTATTGTAGGTTATTGATGGTTAATCTATTAGTGACTATTGGTAGCTATTTTATTAATGGATATTGGTGGCTATTATATTATAGGTTTTTGTTGGTTATTATATTCATGGTTATTTTATTGTAAGTTATTGTTGGTTATTTTAGGTTAAATTACAATAAGATATTAGTGGTTATCACATTATAAACTATTGTTAGTTATTTTAGGATATATTACCATAGGCTATTGGTGGTTATTATATTATAGGCTATTGTCAACTATTCTAGGTTATATTACCGTAAACTATTGGTGGTTATTTTATTATAGGTTATTGTTGGTTATTCTAAGTTATATTACCATAAGCTATTGGTGGATATTTTATTGCAAATTAATATTGATTATTATAGGCTATATTATCATAAATCATTTTTTATTATTTTATTGTAAGTTGTATATTGTTGGTTATTATAACCTATTTTTTCATAGGTTATTGTTGCTTATTTTATTGTAATTTATTGTTGGTTATTCTAAATTATTTTGCTAGAAGAAATCTTGTCCATTCAAACCATATGGTCATAACTATAGATGTGACTAATGTCCAAATCAATTACTTTTACAACTATAGTTAGGTTAGTCCTACGTGGCATTTTAGTCATAAATGTGTGTAATCATATATGCAACTATTGTAATCACATATGCGACTACAATGTTGATATAATTGAATGAAGTCGTAAATGCGACTATAATTTATCACTATCACATGTTTGGATGGAAAAGTAAAATGAAAGTGTTAGTTTTTCATCCAATATTGTGAATGGATCCTTGAATGGATGAAAATTTAATTGTTTTTGCAACTTGTCATAACTATTTTGGCAACTAAGACTAATAATTTTTCCATTTACAATATTTTGATGATTAAAACATATGTGGCATATTTGGAATTATTATATTTATTTAATAATAAACTTGTGTCTAATTGTTTATTGGTATTTTGCATTGTTTATTGAAATTGACAATATAAATTATTAGATATTTATTAAATATATTTGAGTTTTGATCTATTTATAAATATTATATATGATGATTATTTAATTATATATTATACATGTAACTTAAATTTTATTGGTAAAATTACAACTTATTATAATTACAATCAATTATGATTTTTTAATCAAATAAAGGTTTAAGATGTTTAAGAAATACACCATTTATTTGATCATAAAACTTTTACCATAGTTTTTGATAAAATTTATATATTATATTTGTAAAAATTTAAAACTTAAAATTTCATCAAATTCATTAATTATCTAACATTAAAAAAATTGATTTGCATTAAATGTTTAATTTAAAAATATAAATCATAAATATTACAAATGATATTTTTTAATTATTATTTTTTGAAATGTGATAGATATATTATCCATTTATGAAAAAAAGGTGAATTAATTAAAATTATGATATATTATAATCACATTGTATGACATGTTTTTTAATGAAATGAAGGATTAATATGTGGGAGATATATATTTTAAAATTTTTATTATTAAATATTAGTCGTAAATTTTTTTTCATTTATAAATCATGTGCTCGAAAGAAAATTCCAATGAATCATCATTGAAACGTAATTCAATTTGAAAAAAATCAGAAAATGTTTTTCAAATTAATGTATATTTTTGGAAGAAAAATATATTTAATTGTGTATGTCATTGAGATTACTTTAAGAATCGATTTTTAAAAATTCCATTTGGAAAAATATCAATAAAATATGAAATATTGAAATTGATGTTTATGTAATGTTTAAAGTCAAGTATGGGTTAAATAAAATGCATTCCACCATATCTTCATAGCAAGTGGGGTGGTTTGATGGCAAAGGAATTTATATGCATCTTTGGGATCTAAGGATCAAATTTCACAAGTGACATAATTGTGGTCAACAATGGTATGTTGACCATAAATACCTTATATAGTTGGGCTACTTAACCTAGGTGTTTACCTAGGCCCACCTAAATACTTAAATTAGGTGGTTTTCGTAACTAGCTAAATTGGGTTTTTTACCTATGTAGTGACAAGTGTCAATAATTCATAGGTTGAAAATTTATGAAATTACTAATAATATGAATTATTATATTGCATTATGTATAAATATAAGTAACGTATTTAATAAATGTGATTTAAAATGTATTAAATCATTTAAGTTTAATTAGTTTTTAAATGTTGTTCAATATTTTATATAGTCGTGTATGTAGTTGCATAGTCCTACCACTAGTCAATAGATCAAAAATCCATACAGTTGCAAGTGATATGTGACTATAGAGGTGATTATACATGCCACATGGAGTTTTTTGCGACTGGCTATCTTTTCCCATTTGTCCAAAGCGACTACGAGGTTTATAATCGCATGTGTCTATTATGACTAAAATTTTGTCTTTTGAAACTAAAATTATAATTGTTTATTTCCAAAACAATTGTTGTGTTTTGCCCTTGGTTATTGTTGGTTTTTTTTATCATAAACTATTATTAGCTATTCTATCATAGGTTATTTAAAATTATTTTAAGGTATTTTACCATAGGTTATTATTTGTTATTTTAGGTTATTTTATCATAAGCTACTTTTGGTTAATCTATCATAAACTATTGTTGGTTATTTTTGGATATTTTAAATTATTTACCATATGTTATTATTGGCTATTATATCACAAGTTATTGTTGGCTATTCAATGTTATTTATCATACATTATTATTGGCTATTCTATCATAAGTTATTCTTGGTTATTTAGACTATTTTGTTCAAAACTATTCTTGGTTATTTTAAGTTATTTTATTACAAGTTATTTTTAATTATTATCGGTTATTCTACCATACGCCATTTTTGGCTATTTTAGGATATTATTGGTTATTTTATAATAGTCTACCTTAGGTTATTCCACCTTAATTTATTATGCGTAAAATTATTATATGTTATTTTACCTTAATTCATTATATTTTATTTCAAATTATTTTAAATCATTGTACATTACTTGATAAACTAGCTTATAATTTAACATAAAATAAATTGATTTTGAATAACTTAAGGTATAACCTAGGGTTGATTGAATAATTTAGTTTGAAATAAAATTTAAAAAATATATAATAAATTAAGATACTTTACAATATAATAACCTATCATAGTTTAAGGTATAATCAATGGTATAATAGGTTTAAAATAACTTAAGGTATAAATGAAAGTAACCAAGGTTACTTAGAATAACATAGGGTATATCATAAAATAACTTAGGATATTTAAAACAACAAAATTAAATAAATCTATTTACCATAGTAAATTATAATAAAAAATTATGTTAATTAATAATGAAACATGATATTTACATAGTGACCATATAATGAAATAATTTTATCCAAGGTGAAATCATTAAGATGCAATGAACCTATTTCACTTTTAAAGTCCCATGGTGATTTAGGTTACTGAATTGCACCCCATTTTGTATTATTGAAAGGAAAGGTAAAATAAGGAAATAGTGTGGGTGTTTATTTTGCAACTTGTTACAAAAATTATTATTGTTCAATTAATGTAGAAAGGAGCAATTTAAATTAAATGAAGTTGAATTGAATATGGGAGGTTTGGGAATTGAAATTTGAGGATAACATAAAAGCACTACTTGGTTTTTTTTTAGAAACTTTTATTATACCACATTTTATCAATAATGGGACAATGTTCAATAAAAGATAGGGGTTTATTTTATGAACCAAGTTGTGATTTGTAACCTATTTAAATGCATAAAAAGGAGGTTTATAATATACATAAGAAAATTGATCTACAATTAAATATTTGTTGAGCCTTCACAATGTTATTGAATTCAAAGTTGTTCCAATGGTAATTTAATTATCAAGAGTGACAAACTCTTGGCCTAAAGTCAAAAAGGTTGAAGAAAAAGACCAACCCTTGAGTAATAAGTGCACCTCTTTGGAGGTGTGCACTAGATGTACATTTGACAAATAGATGTAAGGTGCTTACACACCTAACAAGGTGGTGTTCCATAATTTACATGTGCATGATCTCTTGATGATATACAAATGTTTAGTTCATGATCCATTTCATTCTTAATGTTGGATTAATTCCTTCATGTGGGGGCATTCCCTAATTGTGGGGTTAAGAGAAATGTACCTATAAATAAAAATATATAATGCACCATCTTAAAGCAATTCCACCCATACCCCCTAGCTAGGCCTTTACCAATATTGATCACATTCAACATAACGTGTTAGTTGTTTCCTTATCCCCATCCATAAACATGAAAAATGAAACAATATAAAGTGAAAGAATATATAAATGGAACCACTTAAGTAAATCATCATAGCTAACCAATCAATAGTAATCATTTTGGCCATTTAATGTTTTCACCATAAGATAATGCGATTTTTCTCACACAAAAAGTCACTATTCAGAACATGTGTGAGGTAAACCTTGTGGTTTCATCCATTATAATGTACAATATGTGCAATGTTTTTTTGGGGAAAAATTTCACACATCTATGGTGAAAAAATAATTCCATTGCAAATTGAACAAATGGTTCTATAGAATAATACACTAAATTCGCCACATTTTGAAGAAAAACAATTAGAAGTCACTATTCTTAGATAGTGAATTCATCTAGGTCATTAAAACTAGGGAGGATTCCAAAAAACATATCTTGTCATGTCTAATCTTTAGCCAAAGTTGGTTCATTCATCTTGTGGATGATCATTAGTCCATCTACTTAACAAATTTGACAAATAACCTTCAATATGTAGTGTTTATTGTCACATATATCGAATTTTTAAATGGCAATTTAACATTAATTCATATTCTACATATTGTGTGTGTTAATCAAAAGGCAATTAAGTGGTAAGTGGTTGTAAACCAAATATGATTAATGGCCATTATATAACATGTTAATTATGGCATATAATTTGGTAGTGAACACTAAATAGGTGAACATATCGTATGAAACTTAGTCTCCAATTATGCAAAAGTCAAAATGCACATGAATGTTAACCAACAAAAATATATATAAATGAAACTATCCAATGCAAAAATACACAAGCCCTTAAAATGTTGTTGCAACCTTTGTCTTGAGCTTACCATCAAAACTAGGGTGTGACAACGGAAACAAGCCTTGAGATTGGGTAATATTTCCCTAAATTCAAACATACTTTCACAAGTGTGAAAAAGAGCAAGGGAACAAATCCCAACAATATTCCTATTGGGTATATTAAGGTGTTTTAAATATTTGGATAAGATTTAGGGGACCGAACCTTATCCAAATTGGGCCCTATTTAGACCCTTGGAAAATTATTAAAGAGTAGAAAACTAAAATGAGATTTCATTTTCAAAATAAAACCATGAAACATAAATTATGGCCATTGGATGTTGGGGAATCAAATTTCCAAAATGACTCTTGATCACTTAATTACTTAACAAAAAATTGATACATTGTTGGAAAGCTCTTTTCAAGGGCTATATTATTTTTCTTGAAATCTTTCCAATTGGAGGTGAAATGAAAAAACTATGAGCCCCCAAAGTGGCAAGATTCATAATTTGGCATTTTGGAAATAACTCCAAGTCTTGGGAATGTTAGGAAAGAATGCCATTTTGATATAATCTCTATGGGCAACTATAAGGAAGAAAGTGATAACTCCTCCCAAGTCCAAGCCATGATGAATCTTCTGAATGTAAATTAGCTTGTGGCTTGTCTATATACCATTTTGGTTACAAACATTAACCACCTTTTTTTATTGGTTCTTATAGTTTGACATGACAATGAGCTTAATTTAAAAGCTTGTTTTAGTTTCATCATGGAGCTCTTATGCCCTTTTCTTTGTTGGGAGTCAAAGAATGTGTCTTGGGTTTGCATTTCGTTGCAAAACCAAAAATTGACAAAGTTCTTTACCATCAATACCATTTGCACAAACTTAAAGGTGCATCATGAATGGTACCCAACAAGAAAATATCCTTTCAAATTTTTTGACATTAACATGACATATGATGAAAATTTGTAATACCATAGGAATCACATATTTTGGTGCAAGCAAAAGATTTTGGTGTAGTGGTTAAAAACTTTCATTTTAATTTTAATTTTCATTTTGATTAATTTTTTAACCACCATCCTTTTCTTGGATGGCTTTCATCGAAGGAAAAAAAAAAGATGGTTTTTTGGATTTTTTTTCAATCAACTTAACTTAACATGTCACCCATCAATCAATGTGTTGCTTGCCATGGAAAGGGAAGTAGGGTCAAAATTTTTTGTGGGAAATTGGATGGGAGAAACAAATTTTCTTTGGAGGACTTAGACTTTAACAGATATATCATTTTAATATTTGCAAAGGTCTTTGATAATTACCTTGTGAATGTTTTAAATATTTTTGGAAAGGTACACAATGGATGAAAAGTTAAAGCAAAGGTTGCACAATGGGGAAAAAATTGCAAATGGACAAGAAGTTGATGAAATAAAAAAACTAAGGAGGAAGGTTATACATGAAAAGATGAAAGGTCGCAAAACTAAGGTCACATTAAATGTGAGGGTGTGTGTGTGTGCATGTGAGGTTGGAACTAATGTTGTGAAAGCATCCATTTTAGAAGGAAACAATTGAAGGTTTAGGTTCTTATGAACTAAATCCAAGTTGGCATTGTTTGTTTAAAATCAACATGAAAATCAAACCATGAAAAGTCTAATCTTTTGCTAGATTTAGTATTGAATTTAGAATCATGAAAAAACATTCCTGAAAATGTGATTAATTTTTTTTAGAGATGAGATTTGATTTTTTTGGAAAAAATAATTTTAATTAATTATTGAAATTTGTACCTTTATAAACCCTTAAATTAATTTGTGGTAAAACTTTATACCCATAGAATTTCTAGCATTGGTGAATGTGTAATGTCTACATGAAAGTAAACCTTATTTTAAATTGGGCTCGCAAGTTCTAGAATTTGAAAAAATGTGTTAGAATTGAAACTAAAAGGTTATAAATTGGAAACTTAAGCTCAAACCCTAACCCATAAAACCTCGAAATAAAGTTTACAATAAATTTGGAATTGGAGATCTCTATAAAAAAAGAACCACACAACACTAGTTGGAACCAATGTTGGTTGATTCTTAGGTTTTAGGAAGAACTATCGATTCTAGTTTTAAAAATTTTCAAAGGATCGATTTTGATTCAGTTTCGATTGTTCCCTTTTTAAGGAATTGGAACCCAATTCTAGTTTTGGTTTTTTAAAAGACAATTATTATTTTGGTTCTAGAATCTAGTTTCAAATTGGATCAATTCTAGGTACTAGTTCCATAACTTCTAGTTCTAGGTAACCTTCAGTTCCAATCCCAATATGTAAAACAACCTTAAAACTTGGAAATATGAAACCTAATTTCAAATTGAATTTGTTTTGGGTCCCAATTCTATAATCAACAATTCTAGTTCCAATATGCAAAACAATCCAAAAACTTGGAAAATACCCAATTTTTCATTTGATGAAAAAAAAAGTTATAGATGATTGAAAATTTCAATCCAATAAGAATGAAATTTTTTGTCACCTGCAAATTTCAAACTACATCACATATTACAAGATAAAAAACGAAAAAAAATCATAAAACAAATTTTTTTAAAAAAAAATTCCAAATTTTTTTATTCAAATAGGTGAAAAAAATTCATATTACACACTTGTGAACCTGCAAGTGATTCTTTAACTCACACATTTGAAAAAAAAATGATATTGCACACTTGTGAAATTGCAAGTGGTCTTTTTGACTCACACATGAAAAGAAAAGAAATGATATTACGCACTTGTGAGCTTACAAGTGATTTTTTAATTCACATAAGTGAAGAAAAAAAATGATATTACACATTTCCGGGTCTACAAGTGGTTTTTTCAATTCACACAAGAGAAAAAGGGAAATGATATTCCACACTTGAGGAATCACAAGTGTTTTTTAAAATTCATTTATGTGAAAAAAAAAACTATATTGCACACTTGCGAGGTCACAAGTAAATCCCTACTTAGAAACCGAAAACAAAATCGAATTGTTATAAAAAAACCCAATCTGGTTTTGGTTAAAATCACAACTTGGAACCAACCATGAGTTTGATTTTGGTTTTAAAATCTTGTAGAACAAGGGATCAGTTCCCACCCCAATTCAAAAACCTCAATGAAACCTTTCAATTCCAATTATACTCGATTCCCAAAAGTGAACTCAGGTCCAGGTAGGTTCCAAGTACCCGGATCCAAAACCGTTAGTTCCTCCTATTCAACAATCTGGGTGTGTGGCCAACACTGGTTGGAGCCCTATGTAAGGTAGTTTGGTCCTCATAGAAGGGCAAGAACTTTCAAAATCAATAGGCAAACATTATCATCAAACAAATACTTTACAAATTTTGTGTCATGTATTTGGAGCTTTTGATGCATGATCAGGGCCTTCTACTGCTATCTTGCATAAGACACTGGGGAGTTTTCCACAAAACTGTTAACACTATTGATCCAAATAGGGGAAGGCAATTTGTAAAAGTATTTATTATGCAAGGGAAGTCTTTCTTTCATTAGGTTTCCTGGACTTTGGGGCCTCCCCTGGCCCCTTTCATGTGAGAATGAGTACCATAACACTGAAGGAGTGGGGGCGTTCCCCAAATGAGTGCTTGCTTTAGGCAAGGTCCTCTTATATTAGGCACTCATTGCTCCTCAGGCATTACCTTACTCATTGTCATGTGAAAGGGGCAAAGAAGGCACAAAGGAGTGGGACATTCCTCAAAAAAGCACTTCCCCAATGTGGAGCTGAAGGGGGGCCTTATTTCAGGAATACCCCACTCAGAGGCCATTACCCAATATAAAGAATTGGGGGATGTTTTTTTTTTCCTCATTTTTTTCCTGTGACACCTAGTGGGTATCAAAGGAAAACATGGAAAAAAGAAAAGAAAAGGTGGAGTGTTTTGAAAAATGAAACACCTGCCACTTTTGTAGAGGAATTTGTGGAGGAAAAATTCCAGTTGGGTGCCCTTCAAATGTACTTGGGAAATTGCTCAAAAAGTGCTCTAAAATTCAGAATGCACTGTTAAATTTCTGTCTTTGTTAACTGATGTACTTTCTGATGCATAATGAGCATGTGTGTGTGTGTGTGTGTGTGTGTGTGTGTGAGATCTTGATCCTGCCAGGTTGTGGGTGGAACCCATTTGGAAATTCAACATTGCGTAAAAGCCTGACCTAATGTTTTCCTTCGTATTTCCAAAGCTACCTCCGTGGGCAGAACCTTCATGTATGTTCTTCAGAGGCATCTTATGCAATCTGTAATGTCCTCGCAGCAGGCCCTGTAAGATTCATGTGTTCATTACGTCGGATTTTCACTTAGGGGAAGAGCAAGGTCAGAGGGCATTCCATTGTCTGAAGCCACGGGAACAGGGTGGTAATGCAAGTTCCTTGTGCCTGAAAACAACGGAATGCTCCCCGGGCTACCCTTTCCCCTATACATTATGCTTGGAAAAGGCTTCTTACCTTGGCCCCCACTGTGTTAGAACTCAGGCTGATAGATAGGGTAGGTACCCTGTTCATCTGCCCTAAAAACAAAGAAGCCTTCCCATAATTACTTCCTGGAGTGAGAGGCTGTGCAGCCTGTAGTAGATAACCTAAATGATGACACGCCCATTCAATTGATGAAAAAAGGAAAAAAAAACCTGGTGCTCTTTTCATTCATCAGGTTACTGTCGTGTAGCAGCTACCAACTCTGTTGTTTGGATGAATCATGAAAGAGACGAAATAAATATAAAATAACAAAATAATAATCTCTACAACCAAAAGCTAAATAGGAGGCCTAAATTTAACTAAATAACCCAGCTTATTTTTCTTCTCATGTTTGGGGGGTGCATTTAAAAAGTGGAATGCTCATTCAGGCAGGTGTTCCAATTTTTGAAATGTCCCCACCCATTTTTTAAAAAAAATCTTTTTTCTTTTTTCCCTTGATACCTGGTGGGGACCCATACGTAGCCTAAAATTTTACAAGGCCACACGCTAAACAACATTTAAACCTATTTTTTTCACACTAGGACAAAATGATGCTAAGTCAGTGTTAAATAAAAATCTAGGTGGCATCCTAGGTGGCACTCAATGTTAAATGGGAGATAGCTTAATGTTAAGTGAATGTTAACTTAACATAAAATGTTCCATGGTAAGTAGGTGTAAGTTCTAAATGATTAGCATGGTGATAGGGAACTTAACACTAGAGTCCCTAACACCAAGTGTGAATGCACCTGAAATTATTATCCTTTGTAGGCGAACGGATTACATTAGTGACAAAACGCGGGTTGAAATTTAATACCACTTGTCCCAACTTTATTAAGTAGGGTTAAGGTGTTAATTCCGGGCCAGAAAATAAAATAAAATAAACACTATTATTAACCAAAACTTGCCGCCGTTGGCTGTCGCTCTTGTCTAGTCCTTGTTTCTCTTCACTTGCTCTTGCTGCCAATGTTTCAATCTCTTCTTCTTCATCGCCGAGATCGATCTCTTCTTCTCGCTCTTTGTTTTGATCTTCAAGATCGTGCAGATTAAAGTCTTCTGGTGCCCACATTGTTTTTTTTTTCCTATTTTAGTTTGCTTCTTTTGGGTTGTCTGTTGGTGTTTGAGGATAGTTTCTTGTGCGTGCGTCTGTGTGGTTACGACTTACGAGGATCTTCGTCCGTTGTTGTTGCGCTTTCTGTCCAAGTGAGAGCTTTGTGTGTCTCGTGTGTTTCCCTCCTGTTTTTTTTTTTTTTTTTTTTAAATAAGGGGCCTGTGGGCAAATGGGTTTCTCTTTTGGTTTTTGTAAAGTGTCTTTCTTTGTTGAAGTC
>Ga0116231_10007162_pt1 | contig 20678 bp, 23 predicted proteins | sample S1TSphgellanicum_2_FD_89695 | JGI IMG/M metagenome (GOLD analysis project Ga0116231, IMG submission 89695) | Host-associated microbial communities from peat moss isolated from Minnesota, USA - S1T2_Fd - Sphagnum magellanicum MG | ecosystem: Host-associated > Plants > Peat moss > Unclassified...
CACTTATTCAGTGTTGGGGCACATTTGATTTTTAAAAATAATTGATGGGTAGAAGTGGACAAAATGGATTTTGATACATAACACTTTAGTCTTTTGCTTATTTGATCATTTTGCTTGCAAAATAGGTTTACAGACTAGTATAGGTACTAAGAATTCTCAGATGCATAAAATCAACCACCTCAGCCAATATCGAACGAGGTGCTATAATCTGCAGGTGGCAGATTCTACGAGGCAGAATCAGCACATGCATATATTTTCATCAGTTTCAGAAAATGTGCTGAAGCTGATATTTTGTGCAGAACTATTTAGGTTTCAATCCAGGTGCTGACTGTCATTTTGGGACCTGGTTTCAGGTTCTTCATAGCGCTTTTGGGTCCTCATCTGACGATCCATGTACGGCCACGGTGGACAGTTTTCCTACTATAATCGACGACCGTGGATCGTCGACACCTTCTCCCTCATTCCTCGTTGTCGTCGTGGCCCGAGGGGGAGTGTCTTTGCAGGAAGGAAGGAAGGAGGGAAGGGAGTGCGTCGCCCCAAGGAACAATTCCGTCTTTTTCCCTCGCAATACGCGAACTGTAGACTACTTCGTGGCATCATTTTGGCGAAGCACCTTCTCTGTAAGTTTATGTACAATTTGCATGTTTTGGTGTCCAAATTGGTGAAGAGAAGCTCCAGATCGGAAACTTGTTTTTTCTTCTTCTTCTTCTTCTTCTTCTTTGGAGCTGTAATGCATGAGACAGTAACGACAGAAACATAGGGAGGAGTGAAGAAACATAGGGAAGTTTGTGGTAGAAGCGCCGAAGGCAAAGGCGTTTTTTTTCTTTCTCCGGTAGCTGGTCAATTGAACCGCGGTTTGAGATCGGTTTGACGTACCAAGGGAAGGGCGCTTGTCAAAAAGACGGAAGAGGATTCCGAGATTGCTGAGGAGAAGTTCTAGCGCTGTTCTGAAAATTTGAAGTCCGAAAAAAATGGCGTCCGCTGTAGCGAAAGCATCTGTAAGTCTACACACTACTGGAAGTCCTCAATTTGCTTCAGCTTTTCAAGCTCCTGGAAACCACAGAGTTTTAGCAGCGCGTTCTTCTGGAGCAAGGAGAAATGGCGGCCAGCTACAGGTTTCCTCAACTGCAGTGTTTCAAGCGTTTGCTGGGATGCGGAAAGCGACAGCAATTGACGTCTTGATGTCAAGACAAGGGAAGGATTTTCGTTCCGTTGTCGCATCCGCAGTGGGTATAATGAAATCTCCGAAATCTGTGTCCAAGGGGGTCGTCACAGCCATGTTTGAGCGGTTTACTGAAAAAGCCATCAAAGTCATAATGCTAGCCCAAGAGGAAGCACGGCGTTTAGGCCATAATTTCGTCGGGACTGAGCAAATCTTGTTAGGGTTAGTAGGGGAGGGCACTGGAATTGCAGCCAAAGTTTTGAAATCTATGGGCGTGAATTTGAAAGAAGCTCGTGTGGAGGTCGAGAAGATTATCGGGCGAGGGAGTGGGTTTGTGGCTGTTGAAATTCCTTTCACTCCACGGGCAAAGCGGGTTTTGGAACTCTCTCTGGAGGAAGCCCGTCAGCTTGGTATGTATCAAACATGCAATTTCCATCAAGATTAACTTTGCAAAAGTTGGTGCTCAATGGCTTAGGACCTCTTTCCATTAGGCTGCTGTGATCACATCAGCTTTCTGTTAAGTTTTTTCAACTAGCTGTGCTCACAGTCATCTAACAGCTGTACCATCCAGCACTGACAAATTGCAGGAGCTCTGAGAGCTGTGAGTTCAAAGTGTGACTCACCATGCAGTGACATCTGTCCCTTTTTTTAAGAGAACATGTGTTCCCAGAGTTTCTAACATGATTATTTGCATATTTTTAACCCACTTGTAGCTCTCCAATGGAAAGTAACTGTACCTAGAGCAAGAAAAACAAGGCCCTATGTCAGTGGTTTTCCATTAGGCTACTGAGATCACAGATACACTGCGTCAAAACAGCCTAATGGAGAGAAACCCTTAGTCACACTGCATTGTTTTGTGGTGGTGATCTGTGCAGGCCATAATTACATAGGTACAGAGCATTTGCTACTGGGGTTATTGCGGGAGGGGGAGGGTGTTGCAGCCCGAGTCCTGGAGAATCTTGGAGCAGATCCCAGCAGCATTCGCACACAGGTGTGCTGCCATCAGTCCTGCCTAACTAGAAGTTAGATCTGATTATAAGGAGTATTTAGGTGCTCCCTATGTCTGTTTAAAGATGTGATCAATTGATGAAATGCAGGAATGTGATGTAGCAAAGTTGCTTCCATGAAGGGGTCATGGTTGTCTTTCTTCAAGTCGAGTACCCCGAATATGTGACATGATGGTCTTCTTTTTTGTTGGTCAGAGAGGTCTATTGGGTTTTTATACCAGTTGGGGCCTAGGGAGCTTAGAGTACTGATGTGGGTCTGCTTAACATGGTTTTACAATTGCAGGTTATACGGATGGTGGGTGAGAGTACAGAATCTGTGGGGGCAGGAGTAGGGGGTGGAAGTAGTAGTAACAAAATGCCAACTTTGGAGGAATATGGTACCAATTTGACAAAGCTTGCTGAAGAGGTGAAGCGTGTTAACCCTATACATCTCACTTTTGTAAATTCTCCAATTGCTGGTAGCTTTATATCCCCTGACCTGTGGGAGGATTGGATGATGACTGGCTGTTGCATTTCTGTGTAGTATAGAAACTTATCTGTCTCTGGGTGATGAACAACTTCAGGGCAAACTTGATCCAGTTGTAGGCCGGCAAGCACAAATTGAGCGGGTAACACAAATTCTGGGTCGAAGAACAAAAAATAATCCTTGCCTTATTGGAGAACCAGGTGTTGGAAAAACTGCTATTGCAGAGGGCCTAGCCCAGCGAATTGCATCGGGTGATGTCCCTGAGACTATTGAAGGCAAGAAGGTGATAACATTAGATCTGGGGTTGTTGGTTGCCGGTACTAAGTACCGAGGTGAGTTTGAGGAGCGATTGAAAAAATTGATGGAGGAGATCAAACAAGCAGATGATATCATTCTCGTCATTGATGAGGTGCACACCCTGATAGGGGCGGGTGCAGCTGAGGGTGCTATTGATGCTGCCAATATTCTCAAGCCTGCACTTTCCCGAGGTGAACTTCAGGTAGGGGTTTGAATGATTGCTTTTACTTCTGTCTTCAACTTCTAATATATTTTTGACAGCACAGAATTAACTTCACCATAAAAATGAACTTCCATCCGAATGACAGCTCTCATACATCCAGTCTGGATGGAACTTTGGTTATGATATTTTCCAGGGTAGCAAGCTTTCCCATGCTAAGCAAACATCTGGATAGCCAATTTGTCTGCTTCAATGTTTTGTGACACCTGTCCAACTCTCTTAGCCAATTCCGTATTCTCTGTGTTTTGTGCCATTCACTTTATGGCAATGCAGTTCAAGGTGAATCAAAGTAACAACAAGATGTTCTCCCACAGCCAGTAGATTGTAGAAGATGAAGAAGCTATCTTTAGCTAGCAAATTTGGTGTGGAAATGTGGTGTTAGTGGCCTTATCCAACAGTCCAATCTTGATCAAATTTCGTCTTCAGCAAAACTAATGTGAACTTGCTTTAGAGGTATGCTTCTTGACATGTTTGCACCATTAGTGTATTGGAGCTACAACACTGGATGAGTACCGGAAGCACATTGAGAAAGATCCAGCACTGGAGCGGCGTTTCCAGCCTGTCCTTGTTCCAGAACCATCTGTCGACGAAACCATTGAAATTCTCAAGGGATTGAGGGAGCGGTATGAGATCCATCACAAGTTGCGTTACACTGATGAAGCTTTAGTTGCAGCTGCACAACTCTCCTACCAATACATCAGGTCTGACCCTACTCTACAAATAACATGACTCTTTTGTAGTGTGATTGAAGACCTTTATTGGCTTCATTCTGTTTCAGAAGGTGTGAGGACATTACTCTTAGTCTGCTGAGCTATTTCGCAATATTCAGCTGCAGATTGTCAATATTATGCCCCTTGTTGTCAGGATAATGGTCCTGCCATTTTCTGAGTTGCCACTTCCATTCTTGGGGTGATGCCCTAGATCACTCAGCTATGACACCTAGCTATTGCTAATGTTCCTGTATGTAGTTTGAAAATGTGCTTGGGTTCAAGATACTGAAGTTCAGTTGAAATGCATGCAGCGACCGCTTCTTGCCAGACAAGGCCATTGATTTAATTGATGAGGCTGGATCTCGGGTCCGTCTGCGCCATGCTCAGGTGAGAATTGCAATGGGAAAACTTTCCTGGGTCTTCATGATCATAAATCATACTGTGGACTGTTATATGTAAAGGCTTCCTGGAAGGATTAATGGCTGTCTGTAATGGTTGCATTGTTTTTGGGCTGTTTCTATGCAGCTGCCTGAGGAGGCAAGAGAACTTGACAAGGAGCTTCGAGGAATCACCAAGGAGAAGAATGAAGCTGTCCGTGGTCAAGACTTTGAGAAGGCAAGAATCTTCTGTTGCTTTAAGCTTGAACAAATGAGGCAAACAATTTGCTCTGTTAATAGATCTGTCCAGTAAACTTGTAATCTATTCATTCATTGCATTCCTCTAATTTCCAGGCTGGAGAACTGCGAGACCGTGAAATGGAATTGAAGGCCCAAATTGCTACAATTACAGAGAAAGGAAAGGAGAAGTTGAAGGCTGAAACTGAGGCAGGGGATACTGGCCCTGTGGTGGAGGAGTCTGACATTCAACACATTGTTTCAGCATGGACAGGGATTCCAGTTGAGAAAGTGTCAACTGATGAATCTGATCGCCTTCTTAAAATGGAGGAAACACTTCACCAAAGGATAATTGGTCAAGATGAGGCAGTGAAGGCTATAAGTCGGGCAATTCGAAGGGCCCGAGTGGGGTTGAAGAACCCTAATCGCCCAATTGCTAGCTTCATATTCTCTGGCCCAACAGGTGTTGGAAAATCAGAGCTTGCAAAGGCACTTGCCTCCTACTATTTTGGGTCACAGGAAGCGATGATCCGTCTTGACATGAGTGAGTTCATGGAGCGGCATACAGTGTCAAAGCTCATTGGGTCCCCTCCTGGATATGTGGGCTACAGTGAGGGTGGTCAGTTGACTGAAGCTGTTCGTCGACGACCATACACAGTTGTGCTTTTCGATGAGATTGAGAAGGCTCATCCAGATGTTTTTAACATGATGCTTCAAATTCTGGAGGATGGTCGGTTGACAGATAGTAAAGGACGGACAGTTGATTTCAAAAACACTTTACTGATCATGACATCCAATGTTGGAAGCAGTGTTATTGAGAAGGGTGGTGGTGGAATTGGGTTTCAATTAGACTATGGCGAGAAAGATTCCAGCTACAACCGCATAAAAAGCCTGGTCAATGAGGAGCTGAAGCAGTATTTCAGACCTGAGTTTTTAAATCGGCTGGATGAAATTATTGTTTTCCGTCAGCTGACTAAATTGGAGGTCAAAGATATTGCAGATATAATGTTGAAGGAAGTTTTTGAGCGACTGAAGAAAAAGGAGATCAATTTGCAGGTGCCACACCTGATAGGGCATGTTAAGTGGTTGACAGAACAGTATTCATATTCAATAGCTCAATGTGTAGGGGGTGATTGCTACTCTAGGCCTTCAGCTAACTTTTCAGTTGATTTGAGAGATGTGACTGAAGAATTATATTAAGAACTTGGACTGTGCTTTGGCAGGTTACTGAGAGGTTCAGGGATCGGGTAGTGGATGAGGGCTACAGTCCCAGTTATGGTGCCCGACCATTGCGGCGGGCCATTATGAGGTTGTTGGAGGACAGCATGGCGGAACGCATGCTTGCTGGAGAGATCAAGGAAGGTGACTCTGCTATCATTGACATTGACTCTGAGGGAGCTGTAACAGTTCTCAACGGAGAGACTGGAACTGCCTCAAGTACCGCGATTGAAGCACCAGCAGGCGTCTCATAAGTTTGTACCATAGCATTTTGAAAAACTTGTCTACTTCAGTCGTGATGCTTTTAATTGTAAAAGAGTTCTGGGTCATATTCTTAATTGACCCAGCTTAAGGTTTCCAGGAGTCTATCTTGATATGCACAAGACTGGTGCACATTTGGATGCCCTGTAGAGAGTCTTTCTCAGGGGCTCATTTAAGTATCAAACGCAATTGCTTTGTCCTGAAAAATTGTGCTATATGACCTGACTAAACTTTATGTATCATGGATTTCGTTAGGTCATTTTTTTTAATCAAGTTTCATTTTAGTTCTGGGAAGTATAATAGAACCCCAGTTAACAAATTCATGAATTGTGTGTGTTTAGTGCAGGGGGGATACATTATGAGTGGGGACTAAATAAGGTTATGCCTGCACTAATTCCTAACAGGTGGTTTTCGGTTTTGTGGGAACTGTCACAGCAAAACCTTCGAAGAATTATTGTGTTGTCTCATTGATATGTTTTGCAGTGGCAAAATCGGATTTATTGTAGTCATGGAGTCACTGATGGTGCTCTTGAAGGATATATTCAGGGTGCACGAGCCCCCGATCACTACCCTCCTATGCAGGCTTCTCTATCCATTAGAGATATCTCTTCTTATTGTGGGGTGTGCTTTTTTTCTTTTCACCTCTTCTCTCTATGTTTTTCCTTGGGTATGTTGTTATTTTGTCTTGGACGGTTGCACAATTGATCATATCCATGATCAACACTATAGTTCTACTATTGCTCGCCAGCTTTGAACCCATGACCTATCAGGAGGAGGCCATATAGTTATACACCACCATAGCCAAGAGTCAATTTTCACATTGACAAAAATGAATAATTTTTTTATTTTTTTCAAAGAATGAATTCGTTTAAAGATTTTGAAATTAAAAATTTTCCATCATCTACACTACCATGATATTGTGATATGAGTAGTGAAATTATTCAGGGTGTAGCTTATGATAATTATGATGATTTTCAAAATGTCAACTTCATATTTTCACAAAAAAATTCATTTCACTATTTTGGAGATCATTATAATGATGAAACTGACCTTAGGGTTAAGGTAGTACCCTAGTTCCATCTACGGAATTCAGGTGATGTTCTAATTTTTTTGACCTAAATATTGTGCCCACATCAGTCAAGCCTTGTGACAAAATCATGCTGGTGCCATGTGGGGGCAACACAATGAGACTCGCAAAGTTCAATTGGGCATTTGGGGCATGTAATGTAGAACCGTGCCAATGCCGTTTATGGCATGGCATTAACACCCACAAAGTTAACTTCGATTAACATCATCCTTCGGTAAATACCCCAACAATTAATTAATTAATTAATTATTTTTAAAGCATTTTTCTCTGTTTGAAAAAAGTTGTTCTAGAAATCTGCAAAATACAAGGTCAAAAGGACTGCCCCCGTGGATGATTATCGTCTGGATAGATCAGAGGTTTTCATCCATGAACAGAAGATGAAGATTCTGGCGCCGCGGCGGCGGCGTCGTCGTTGCAGGGAGGAATCTGCGTCTTCTTCCCCAAATTTCGAGCTTTGTCGATTTTGGGCTTGTGTGCATTGGGCTTTGAGACGCGCCGCATTTTTGGTTTGCATGTAAGTAGTTCGTTGAATTTCGAAAACTTATTATGTGTTGGACGTTATTGGGTTTGTATCTGCGACTCTGTTGGTTCCCTTTTGTACTGGCTTTCTTAGGTAGTTTTCTACCATCTTGTCGTCCTGCTATGTTTGGGGGCGGCTTTTGAGTCTCCGAGACAGCTTCAACAGCTTCGAGACAATCTTGTTGCTCACGCTCGCTGGATTTTCTCTAGTGTGACACCACCCGACTTTTGTCACTCGGTCCCCGAGTTGTCAGGTACCCGAAAAACACACACATCCACACACGCGCACACTCTCTCTCTAATACACTCAATCTCTCTCCCCTCCTCGCTTGTTTCTCATTCGCTCTCTGGTTATACGTTTCTCCCTCTCCCTCCTTGGAATTTTGAGCCTTTGAAGCTAAATTGGCAAGAAGTCGACAGGGACTGTTAGGATTAGGGTTAGGGTTAGGGGTTTGAGCTTGAGTTTTCTGTTCATCTGTGCATCTACCTTGTTTGGGGTTCAACCTTCTTACACTACCGATGAAGATTTTGCTCAACAGTTTTCTCTTCTTATTCTGATCGATCTGCAGAGTCTCTAGTTTCCAAGTCTGATTTTCCCTTTTCATCTGGTATTTAGGGTTGTTGCTGGAAGCGTTTTTTTCTTGTGGGTCTTTCATTTTTTTTCATGGTTGTTCAATGTAGAGAGCTTTATGAATTTGGTATATGAAAAATTCTTTGGGTTGGAAGTTCCAGTTGATGCATGCACTCAGAGATTTGCAGATTGCATGTGCTGGTTATAAGGTTATAGTTAGGTTTTGTTTCATTGGAATACGTGCTGGATGAAGCTAAGCTTTTTGCATCTTGCTAGAAAAATTGTGACTTCTTCTCGGATTAATGAGAGTTGGATAGTAAGAAGCTCTTTTGTTGAAGCATCTCCAAGTTTGTCCATCTCATCCTTTTTGTCTCAGTTGGTGATTAGCATCTGTGAGAAATTTGGGGCTGCATCTCATTCTTCACATTCAGCTTTCATCGGAAACAATACTGTTAGTGAGGTCCTTTCACACTCACCCCTCTCATTCAGTCTGTCTCATCAGACCTGCTCATCATCTCTTGGCCTCTCTCCACTTGCCACAGCTGCCCTCCTAGGGTCTTTCTTTCTTTTGCCTTCCCAATCTCTGCCAGGTGGCACCCCAGGCAAGGGGCCAGCTATGGCTGGTGCCACTGAAGATATGCCCAGAAAGCCTCACAGAGTTGGGAAAAAGAAAGAAGCTGCAGCAAGAGATTATGCAAACACTGCAGAACCCACTATTCTTCGAGAAGGGGAGGCAGACATCTTAATACATGGCAATGACGTTTTCTACAACAAAGCCCAGGTAAGTTTGAAATATGAATACTTCAAAGCTTTGATTAGGGGAATCTGAGCAAGTTTCAAGCAGCATGGCATTGTGCTAGAATATTTTTGGAGATATTCTCCAAATCTGAGCACAATTTTTCTTGACAGATAGTGAACAGGGACCTCTCTATAGCAGTCCTGCGAGCATTTGCTGCCAAGCGCCAGCAGGAACATGAAAGTCTTTTGACAAAAAAGGTTGCTTCTTATGGCAACCGGAATGAATCAAGCAGACAAAATGAGCGCTGCAATGGAGATCTTGAAACAGAAAATCCCTCAACAATTTCACCAAGGGAAACAAATAATTTGGAGCATTTATCCTCTGAACATGAGGCTCTCCCTCCAGAAGAAGACCTATCACTTGAAACTGTGGCAGAGGATGTGGAGACAAGTGGGGTTCAGATCACAAAAGAAAGCCCTATCACTGCTGTGGTTAATGACCCTTTACTTGAAAACCCTGAAGCAAAACCTCTTCATGTCCTTGAGGTATGTTAATGTACTGCACTCTTCCTATCTCACCAACTCTTGGATGTCATCTTCAGCTCTGTGCTAGGCTACAAGTACAGGGGTTTGAGGTTAGATGTACTTAAAATGAATCTTGTACCATAACCTTTGTTTCTATACAGTCCCAGAAACTGGGTGATGTTCATGATCTTTGTTTCTATCTGAAGGCATTGGCGGCATCAGGATTGCGCGCTTTACGGTATGCCAAAGAAGTTGCAGAGGTTGGTTCAGTAGTGGCGTGTGATAATGATAAAGGTTAACCCTCTGACTCTGTCCTACTTTTTCTCCCTCAGTGTCTGTGGTACATCAAACCATTCCCAATTCCAAAAACTTGAAGCCCCAGAATCTAACAGGAAAGTTGCAGTGGCAGTTTCAACTGAGGTGTGAATCTGATTTATACCTGTTCTGTGCTTCAAATAAAAGTGATTTTTTTAAGGATTTAATCAGAAGTATTCGAACCTGGGTTTTTTGCAGTTGCAGTGGAGGCATGTGAGCGTAACATACGGTTAAATGGCAAGGTGGCCATGGCTAAGCTTACAGCTCACCATGCTGATTCCCGCATTTATATGCTCTCCCATGAGAAGGAGTTTGATGTGGTGAGCAACATTTCAAAGTGAATTGCTCTGTCTCCTTAAGTTATGACCAGTTCATTGTGTCTGGTGACAGGGTCCTCATCTGTAACATGGAAGTTGGTCATAACCAACTGAGTGAAATCCAACCCTTCGTTCTCAGGTGTAAATCCTGCAGTGTTCTGGGGCAATGTTGTATGGTGTTTGTTCACATTGGATGAACTAAGATAAAACTTGGTTTCCCTTTTCAGGTTGACTTAGATCCATATGGGTCACCATCAGTATTTTTGGACTCTGCTGTACAGTCCATCACAGAGGGCGGCCTACTTATGTGTACGGCGACTGACATGGCTGTCCTTTGTGGGAACAATGGAGAAGTTTGTTATTCCAAGTATGTCTGCATTTTATTTGTTGCTGTTTGTCAAATATGTGAGACGAATCCTTCAACAATGGAGTATGTGTGGAATGGAATGGACATGAGTAACTGAAGATGTAGAGAAGAACAATACGTGACAGGATTTCGCACAGCTTCACAAGTTGTAGTAGGCAGTATCTGCAAATCTGCAATTACATATGCGCACTCATTTGGATTCACATTACTTTTGTCTCACCTCATGAAGGGATTAGGGATTGTCTAATCAAGTACTCCAGTTACCTTGACACAGCCTATTGTACATGTGTAGGTATGGGGCCTATCCTCTGCGAGGAAAGTACTGTCATGAAATGGCTCTGCGCATTCTGCTTGCTAGCATTGAGGTGAATTGTCTTATTTTCCTTTCTGCCTTCCCTTATTCGCTCCTCTGTTGTTTGGATTTGAAGAAGAGGATAGCAAACAAATGATGTTCTGTTTGATGGATGCAGAGTCATGCCAACCGTTACAAGCGCTACATAGTGCCAGTGCTTTCACTTTCTGTTGACTTCTATGTGCGAGTCTTTGTGCGCATTTACACGTATGGTTTTCAGACTCTCCATCACAGTTTTTAAATGCAAATCTGCACAAGTAGGTTTCAAGTTTGCACTTAACTCCCCCTTTTCCCTTCTACATTCTCATGAAAGCTGCATTAACGCTGAAGGTCAGTTCTTATCTTTCAATCCTTGTCCAATTTTTATAATCATGTAGTGTACTTGTGACAACTATCTGGATGTAATGGTCAGTTTGTTCAACAGTAGACATTAATGTGAGAGATGGACCTTTAATGCATTGAATTGTCCTTGATGAGAACTTGTTTGAGAGTAAGTCTTAGCAGAGAATGCACACCAGTACAGTGATGTGTGAAAGATTTCTATCTGTATTGGTGACCGGGTGTAGGTCTGCAAGCACTATTAAGGAGACTCCAAGCAAGCTATCTTATGTCTATCAGTGTGTAGGCTGTGATTCTTTCCATCTGCAGCCAGTTGGCCGCATCGCATCAAGGCAAGGCAGTGTTCGCTATTTACCTGGAACTGGACCAGTCATATCTCCAGATTGCAAGCAGTGTGGAAAGCATCACAACATGGGGGGGCCAATGTGGTCTGCTCCGATTCACAACTCAGAATGGATTGCATCCATGCTGTCAAGTGTTTCATCAATGAAGATGCGATATCCCGCTTTTGGGAAAGTGCACAGTATTCTTACTGCTGTGTCAGAGGTTGGTTTTATTAGGATGCAAATCTCTGGTGATTCATTTGTACACCAAAGAAGAGATGTGAATAAGTTGTTTCCTTGCTGTTCTCCTCTTGGCCATTCCAGATTGAATGACAACCAGTTGCAAGCTTATTGCTATTTTGAATCATATAACTCAACATTGTAGGCTTCTTTAGAGAAGCAGTAAAGTTTTGACACCCCTGTTGGATTCTTTGGGGTTGCAGGAGATCATTGATATACCTTTGTACATTAGCCTTCATTCAATGAGTGCTACACTTAAATGCACACCCCCATCATCTGCACTTTTTCGGTCTGCAGTGGTGAATGCTGGGTATCGGATCTCAGGCTCTCATGCAAATCCTCTAGGCCTCAAGACTGATGCACCTATGGAAGTCCTATGGGACATCATGCGCTGCTGGGTATGTTTCATCTGCCTTGTTTGGTTCCTTAAAATCTGGCACTCATTTCTGTGTGGTGCATATGACAACTATGGATACTTTGTAAAAGGGAGGGTTGTTCTTGTTGCAGGTGAAGGATCATCCTGTGAAAGATCATGGTGGGGAGACATCAGGCAGAGTCATTTTGAGCAAACCACCAGAAATTGAGGTGTGTCTGAATGCAAAGTTTCATTGACAGAAGTCATGTGTACCTATGTGGTCCAATTTTTATCAGCATTTACTAATCATTCTGTCCCTGCATTTGTTTTTGAAAACAGTGGACAGATCATGTTAACTTGTTTGTATTCAGGTAATTGTTGGGGAAGTTTCACATATATGGGCTCTGGTTTTATGGTTTTTGGCCCCTCTGTCTTGTTCATTGGTCTGACCACTGTGGCTACACATAGGTGGATCATAGAACATATGTTTTCTCCTTCCAAGGTCATTTTCAAGGAAGTGCCAGTTGCATATAAGTGGTTTATTGACTGCTGTTGTCCCATATTTCTTTCTACTCAAGAATTCATGCCCATGCTCAGAGGAGAGGAATCCCTTTGCACCCACATCTCAAGAAATAGATAAGCTGAAATGATGTTTCAGCCCATTATATCCTGTCATTTTACAATCACATGTAATCGGACTCTTGATGGGGTGCTTGTTGGATTGTCATTTCTTGTAGGCAAATTTCAAGAAAGTGCCAGCAGCCATGAGCAGGGCCTTAGCAGCAGGTGTGGCCAGATTCTTGCCCAATCCTGAGGAGTTTTGGGGTCCCAAGCCAAGGGCAGGGCGTCATCTCAGCAGCAAGCACATAGCATCCCACGGTGCTGAATTTGTGAATGGAACCCTTCGTGCAGAAGGGAGACCTCCGATTGAGGAAACCAATGACAGTGCAGAGGAAGGCAATGAAGTGAAGCGCCAGAAACTCAATGACTGATTCCAAGCTTGTGGGAGGGAGTGAGAGGCCATTGTGCTATTTTTGTTTCATAGGAACTGGTATTACATTCCCTCGTTCATCTTTTCAGATGCTCTAAGGAGGATGGTTTGTGCTCCTTAACAATTTTCCAATTGTGCTGTGTGGTTGAGAGTGGGGGGAGGGGTGGGTTGCTTTGCAGAGGTTTGTGATATATATCTTGCACCCAATTTCAATGGAAGAAACGAGGATGAACTTTTGTTGACAGGTGCAGAAGATTAACTTGCTGCATCGTTTAGGATGTCTCTGCTGGATAGAAATCTGCCATACTTGACCTGTACCCAATTTAGTTGAGAGAAAATAGGGAAAGGTATTTTCTTTCTTTTTCCAGTTGGGATAATATGGAAAATGGTGACTCCTTTTCATTCTTTGATCATGCTGGTTATTAGGTAATAGGAGAGGCGAGGGAGGAAGGAGGCAATGTTCCATAGTTTCTCTCCTATCTAGGTTCTCTATCAGTGTTTCTTGAGTTCGCCTCATTATTTAATGAAGACAGATAGTTTTTAAAAAATTTAACATTATCTGTAGTCTTGACTGTTTGATAGGATGATATAACATATGAGTGTTTTGGTGTGAACAGCATCCAATGGTGAATTTTTTCTGAAGATATGGAGTATCTCATGTTTACATTAAAAAGTTTTACAATCGCACATGTCAGCAAAAAAAGAAAGTTTATGAACTTTTTAAGGTTTCCAATATGTTTCCTTGGTCACAGAGAGACAACTCAAGGTGAGTTTCCTGAATGACACTGAATGGTTTCAGTGTTTCTAACAAGTTGCTACAAATCAGTGGCTCTATTATTGGTTAATAATGGCTCTAATTTATGGCCTTTGCCCCCATCTTGAGTTTTACTCTCAATTGGACAATTTTGCATGATAATATGTGCATTTGGCTGGCCATAGGTTTTGATTTTGAATAAGGATTTTAATTTTCCAGACAATTAGCTATGGTATTTCTGCCAGACAACAATCTTTCACTCATAATGGTGAATCTCTTCCAATCTGTTGAAGCGGTTAGTGCTGGAAGGTTTAGGTCAATCCATGGTAATGCGGCTGCTTCTAGCAACTAGAGCAGGCCAAAATGAACCAAAAGCCACTGGGACCCTGTGAGATGGATTGTGGGTAGACTCCAAACACTTTTCCATTGGGTACTAGTTCCCTAGCTACAAACAACTCACTCACCCTAACCTAATTACTAACTAATCTACTGCAATCTACTTAATTAGTGAGTGTGTATTGTCCTACCTACCTATTTACTTACCTATGGAACTCATTTTTCCAGGATAGGGTACCAAGGTGAAACCTGCCATCAAGTCAGTTGGGGTTCATCCACAACTGAGTCACAACCAGCTACCAATGGATGGTGCAGTGGTGGCTGTCGGTTAACACTGGCACTTGAAGGAGTAAAGCTAGTTTTCAAAGATTCATCAAGGGACTACGTGCCCAAAGGAATGCGAGAAGAAAAGACAACTGGAAACTGTACATAGAAAGTTGTTCACTTTATTAGTCCTTTATTATAAGTTGATAAGAAAGTGAATGTGAGATTCTGATTGAGAACTCCAATTTATAAGGGAGTTTCTGTTTTATCAGCTCAATGGGTTCATGGGTTCCACAGAAAGGAACCCATCAGAAAGAAATTGCTTCATGAATCAGGCTACCATACCTTTACTTACAAGCTCTTGCAGTCCTACTTTAAGTCGTGCAGCAGCAGCCTGACAATTTGTGAATGTGAGACCTCCATAGGACACACGAAGAAACCCAGGGCATCCACTGGCAGTGCCAGGTATGACAGTGATGCCGTGCCTCTTGACAAGCCAATGAACCACTGCCACATCATCAGAAAGACCTTCCGGAAGCCTAGCCCAAAAATACATTGCTCCTTCCCCTCCCTTGACAGCTTCCTCTCCAAGAGGCAACAGGGCATCAATAACCAAAGCACGATTATCTCCTAATTTTTTCACCTTCTCAAACACCCAGTCTCGACTCACTTGTAGTGCTGCTATAGCCAACTTTTGGCCAATTATTGATGCACAAATGGCAATATTGTCTTGCACTTTGAGTAATTGTGCACCAAAGCCATGAACAGATGATGGATATGCAATCTGCACAGACAACAAGCCAGAGGAATGAATTAGATATATATCGCCAGTCAGTCCACTTTGCAAGTAGCTAGAAGTCCAGGATCATCTCGCCTCAAAGACCTGCACAACATCCACTATTATCCCCAACAGTCCCTGGTTGTTGATGTATTTTAAGCAAAATCAATGCCTGAGGCAACACTCAGACAAGGGCAATCAGGACAAAGAATGCACAATCCATGGCTAGACTATAATCATCCCCTCTCATGGGTAAGATATTAGGTTTGGTGACTGCATCCACAATGAAGCCAACCAATGACAATTCTGTCAATGAAGGTTGTGGATTTCAGCATCTCTTCCAAGCATTGGTCTGTTGCACAATTTCGAGTTTCAGCACCTCAAAAGGAGCTACCTTACCAACCCAGCAGTACTACATAACAGAAAGCTCTGTAGCTCAAACATACAGCCCTTTGACGGTTCAAGTCCAAACACAAACAGTTCTAGCCAGCTTCTACTCCTGTAATGATGTTTCCAGCTCCTAAACAGCAAGATATCATATCACAGAAGTCAAGGACAACTTACTGTACTGAGATGAGTGATTGAAAGATGTGCTATTGCTTTCTGTTCAGAAAGAGGGGTTGGTGAACAAGACTTACATAGCCAATCCTCCATCCCATCATGCCATAGGCTTTAGAGAAAGAGAAAATGTTAACCACATGATCTCCTTCCACACAAACATGCTTATGATTATCATACATGAAGTACCTGGCCCAACAACAAACAAGTTATAGCATAATTAACACCTCATTTCCAATCACACCAGCCAATGCTCTTGAAATCTCTTGCACCATCAAAGATCTATCAATAAAAAGAAAATTGATGCAAATCCAAGGTGACAGAGGGATAGCCCCTACAACATGGACACTGCAATAAGGCTTAAGGGGAGATCACATACTCATAAGTATTATCCACAACTAGCCATGATCCAGCATTACGGCACAATTCGGATATTCTCTGATTTGACCACCAACATCACAAAAATTGTGGTCAGTGCACTGCACCCATCACACCACTATCTCATTTGAGCATATCATTTGTCAAGTCTGCAACAAATCAGATTTCAAAGAGAACTACTCTAAATCATCATTTTCATCGAAAAAGAAATACCTGCAGAAGCGGCTCAGGTACATAAGTCCCTGTTGGGTTTCCAGGATTTACAACAGTCACCAACTTTGGGACAGGTTTTCCATCTGTCGCTTTCAACACCTTTTCCAGCCAATCTGAGTAGTGTGTTGCCAAATTCCAATAAACCAACACAAAAAATTAAACCACAAACAACAGGTGACAGAAAGCAAATGAAGACCTGTTGACAGGAAAGATGAGCTGATTCCAGTGGCTAATGGAAGAGAGGCACAGTAAATATAACACGAAAACCACAATAGAGACTCCATGAATAAGTTGAGAGAAAAGAAAACAAGAGCTTGGAAATGAGAACTTGCAGAACTAAAGTGCAAGGTTGTAACCAAAAACCCCAATCTTGTCTGGAGGCATTTCAGATACTTTGCAATATCAGATCAAAAGCCAACAATCACATGGCCTATAAATGCTATGCATCCTGGTATTAGAAAGGGAGAACCTGCATCTGGATGAATAGTATTAGGATTGCTGTGGCCAAGGACTATATCAGTAATGCCTGTCATTTGGAAGGCCATGTATGCATTGAAATAGTAGGGCACAAACATAACCACTGAATCTCCTGGGTCACACAGTGTAAGGACCAGGTTCACATATGCCTGCAACATCCACACTGTAATCAGAACAATAGCCAGCCCATAGTTATGCATGTCAACATCTTTCAGAGTTCTCCTAGCTGGAAGCTTTAAAGTTCAGAGAAGCTGAATTCTCAATTTCAAGGCTGCAATAGAAAGCTAATCACTATCCAAGAGAATCGGCCAGTGTAATTGGCACATATCACAACTATGCCACTGAATCTTTGTATCTATGTCTTTGCAATCTTCATTCTGAAGGTGCCAGGGAAGGTCAAAGAACATTTCAACTAATTCATCTCACTTAGTATCCATGTATGATGAAATAAGCTAATGACCAAGCCCCTTAGGGAATATGAAAACTCCTGTACATATGGATGACAAAACCTCCTACAACATACTATCAGTAATTCAAGTCAGAAGAGAGTAAAAGAGGTTTCCTGACCTGGTTGGCACCAGCAGTGACCATCACTGATGAATTTGTAAGCTTATTCTCCTGCTTTAGCTGTCAAATCAGGAGGCCCACAAATCTCAAGTCTCAGTTGAGCCACCATAGAATTCAATAAGAATTGAACTGTTTGCAGACAAGCCTGACTTAATGTCCCTGCACCCATATCTCCTTGTTGGAGATGGACACTTCTGGGGAATTGTTCTTGGCCAAGTCTCTTGCTGACGCTTAACATCTCATAGGCTTTTGTCCTCTACATGAAAGATTGTCATAGCCACCCCAATTGTAGAATAGTTGATGAAACACACCTACCAAACTTGAAACTCACAACCTCTACCAAGGCAACTTGTGATACTCACCCTTGGTCTATTGACTTCCTCATCATTGCCAACCAACCTTAAAAATTTGTCGTAGACAAACTCCAAATGAGGAACACACAAAGTCATAACAAGCAATGATCATTTACAGAGTTTCACCAAAGATCAGTGTTTCACAATAACATATGCCTTTTCTAGTAGTGCAGCACGAAGCTCGGGTAGGCCTTCATCAGCACCATAGTTACTTGTTGCTGGCTCGTCAATTAAGCCCCTCACTTTTTCTAGTGCTTCTTCTGGAGGCTGCCAGTACACTATTCCCTGTCTTCCCTCCCCATATTCAGTGTATCAGCATCCCTGAAGCCTCAACAAACAAACCAAAAGGAGAACAGGTACTGACTGCAACAATGAGTTCTACAATCACAGATTTTCTTTTGAAAGGTTCATTGGACAAGTCAAAATTATTTGGTGCTGCTGTCATAGACCACTGCTGAGGTTCAGACATTTGCGAGTGCCTCTCTTGCTTTTACACAATCCTACATAATCTAGGCATATTCATACTCTGTAGACAGTCTCAATCTGCTACATTTACTGTTGTAAAATGCTCAATGCATCAAGGGTCAATACAGATAAGAAAAAACAATGGTGTAACAATAAAGACAACAAAAAAACATCTTGACATGTGAGAGCACTAACTATGACATAAGATCTGTACTGCACCTGACCCAATGAAAGCACATTTGTTCTTCCTCGCAGCAAAGCTTGCATCTGCAAAGTGATACCAACATGAACATTACAGATCTATCCTACTCAAATAGAAGTAGAAAGGAGAATTTCATCAAGGTGATTCCAGCTTGTCTATTGTCAATAAACAAACACAAAATCTGTGCAAACCCTACTTTGAATTCAATGTTTTTTCATTCTCACTTTTTATATTTTTTTGGGTTTTGAGCACATGAATGGGTCCCTCCTGGTTCAGTAATTTGAGACCCTCCAGAGGATTGTTATCAAGTAAACCTTAGTTTGAGTCTCAATAAAACATACACCTGAACAGAGTCAATACTATGGGATATCCCAATAGGAGTGAATTTAGCCATGGTGCAGACATGCTTCATTGGATTTATGTACAGAAAATGGAGTTCACAACATAGTGGTACAAAGATTTGAATGACAATTAGGGTCGGGAGAGCTATCTCCTCAGTAACAGGATTTCAATGTCAGCCTTGTGACGTTGGGTACATGAAAACTCGATTGGGATTGGGTCCTAGGTTGGCTCAAGACAATCACAATGTTGAAGTTAGGTCACCAGAGGATCATAGACACAGAGATATAAGAAACAGAGGAATGCAAATAAAAGAGGGAAGCCAGCCCCATCCTTGCAGCAGACCTCCCCCACGATCAAATGGTTAATTGGCATCAAGCTGATGATCAAGTCTGGAAACAGCCCCCACATCCCATCCCACAGCTTTGTGCCAATACTGGGAGGAATTCTTTAGGTTGCCAATACTGGAGCTTAGTCTTATATTTGGGACTAAGCTCCATTCATTCAAAGGAGTTTACCAAGATCACCACCATTCTTCCAACAGCAATCAGCAGCGAATAATATATACCTCAACCATGACAGGGGTGTCAGTCTCCAGCACTCTTGTTGACAACTTGCTACTCATGGTTGGCATCTTTCTCTCTTCTGTCAACTTCGCTCTTCTCCAAATCTAACTCCCCCAAATGCCTCCAAAAATGCACTATACTTCGAATCGATCTGCGTAGCTCCCCTAAAATCTGCCACCCCTCCAAATTCAGAACCAGAATACACAACACACGTACACAAGAATCTCTTAGGTGCTACCCATCCTCCCCCCCACCAAGAAAGACCCAATGACCCCGCGGGTAGATGCATGCTGGACTACTCAAAAAAAACAGAAAGAAAGGAGAATACCATAGAGACACACCTCTCACCTACCTTCAAGGGAAGCCTAAAAAAGCTTCTACTTTCACAAAACACAACCACATACAAAGCTCTTCAAAGCTGTTCCCTAGACAAACGGCGGGGGAAAAAAAAAATCCAGAGTCAATCGGCCTCCCGCACCACACACACAAAAAAAAAAGTCTACAAAAACCACTCAGAAATCAGATTTTCCCACTGTGCCATGACCAGCCACAGCAGCGCTGTCAGCACTCCTGTCAACGGGAAGCGTTGGCGCTTAAAAGAGAAGAAGAGAGTGCGCAAGACAGCGTGCAGAAGAGAGCAAAGGCAAGAGTTAGAAGAGAAAGTGAAGAAGACGGTGGGCGCAAGGGAGTGAGGAGTGGAGAAGAGAGTGAGCAAAGCAGTGTGGAAAGAGAGCGAAGCAGCGTTTTTTTGTTTTTCTTTTTTTTTTCAATTTTGTGATTTAGCCGAGGTAGCGATCATCCAAAAGAAGATTTAGCCAATTTTGGCTATTAACAATATATGAAAGGAAAGAAATTAAACATCCTTATATGGTTTTCGATACCTACTTGAACCATAGATAGCAGAGTGTTTTTTTTTTTGGGGTCGGGGGGGCGAAATTTCGCCACTTGGTGACAAAAAAAAGGCCTGTCAATCCTACAAAGGATTTTTTGGGAAATAATTGCACAAATTCGCCATATTTCAAGGAGGAAAAAGCTCAGTTTGTCAGATTTAGACCATAGCTTCTAGGATGTCACTCGCCAAATTAGCGAGCTTTCCAAAAAAAAATCTTCTTTGCTCTCTGTCCTGTAGCCAAACATGGCTAAGTCCTTCAGAAGAGGGTACCCAATCCAATTACCTCACAAATTTGAAAAAAAAAAAAAAACCTGTGAGGAACAGATGATATCTGGTGATTTAAAATAATAATTAATTCTTTTCGCATTTTGGCGAATTTTTTTTTTCAAAAAATATTTGCAACTAGAAATGTCAAAAATTTAGCAACAATGCGAAATTGCGCAGGAAACAAAAAAAAAAAAAAAAAAGGAGGGAGGGAGAAGGGACAAGAGGGAGAAATTGGAAGATTTATTTTAAAATATAAGATTTTAAAGGGGGAATGG
>Ga0116231_10007163_pt1 | contig 20674 bp, 18 predicted proteins | sample S1TSphgellanicum_2_FD_89695 | JGI IMG/M metagenome (GOLD analysis project Ga0116231, IMG submission 89695) | Host-associated microbial communities from peat moss isolated from Minnesota, USA - S1T2_Fd - Sphagnum magellanicum MG | ecosystem: Host-associated > Plants > Peat moss > Unclassified...
TTGATTAGTTAAAAATACACATGTCATTTAGACCTTTGACCTTTAATCAAAATGTACATGTTCATTAATAAAAAATGACAAATTGATCAACTTGAACCTTTTTAAAAACCATGATTTATAATAATGAAAATAAGATACTTCAATGATGTTAAATTAGGCTAGGTTAGGTTAAGCCAAAATAATGCCTACTTGCCTAAGGGCCTTTTTCAACCTGCTTACCTATTAATTTTTTTTTTAAAAAAAAAATCCAAAAAATTATTTTAATTTAGATATAAATTTGATTCAATCAAATGGTCCATTGTTTATTAGTCAAGTGTGAAACTTGGGTGGAACCTTCGTTGGCATGAACCCTTTCTTACAATAGATGAAATGTCTGTTTACGGCATCATTTATTTTCACCCGGTTGTTCATTTATTTTAATAAACCAACAAGGCATTCATATCACAAATGGAACATTCATGAAGAAGAACCAACCTATGAACAAATGGAACAGACTATGGGCATATTATGGATTTGAAAATTGGCTGCCTATTGCCCATTTTGCCGGGCCAGCCCTCATCACACACTCAGGAGGCTGGATAGGGTTTCCTTGAATTTTATTATGTAAGTAATAAGCATTTGAAGGGTCGGAAACTCGTCAGCCAAATGCATTGGGTCAAGCAGTATGGGTAGGTACCTTTTCCATTGGTCTGTTGTGTTTGTGTAAAGAATTAACAGCATATTTTTAGGGTTTGTTGAGGCCACATTATGCATAAAAATTTCTGCCTCAACAAAAAATGGCACCTCTGGTGTAAGGTTCCTCCTCTCCTCTCAAATGAGGTTCATTTCTAAGCAATACAAATAAATTGTCCTGATTCTTTACAACAGGTAAGGATTAGTGCTTTTTTTTAAAAAAAAATTTTAAAATCAACATGTTTGAATTTCTTTTTAAACAGGAAAAAAATTATTCAAATTTATACTTTAAAAAATCCAAAATTTTCCCAATTTCTTTGTCAAAAATGGCGAAATTTGGCCAGAAGAAAAAGACACTGGTAAGGATCTGGAATGGGCTTTCATGTGAATTCAGGTCCAGTGCTTGGTTATTATTACAAGTTGTTTGTGATTTTAATAAATTGTTTTGAAATGTCTATTGTGGACAACTTGGTGGATGTATAGATGATGGAACATTTAAACATTAAAGCTTATATTGTTCTTTGCGGAATAAGTTGATTTAGAACCTATTGTTGATGTTTGTGGGGTAGAGATTTTCCTTTACAATGTTGGGGATTCCAGCTATCCTATTTGCCCATACCTTTTGAAGAATTTCAAGCCACGAAACCCAACATTGGAGATGGACAAAATTTGATTTGATTGGTCGATGAATTGAGGCCATGTTTCTATTGAAAATAGTTGTAGAATCTTTCGATCATTGATTATGAAGATAGATAATGAACCCCCCATTGTTATGGCATGTTGTGTTTTACACAACTATTGTTGATTCATGGGCACGGATGCCCTTGGATATGATCATGTGGAGAGAATGCAGGATATGAGAGATATGGTGCAAAGCACATCCCTTGTTATCAAGAAGTTGAAGTTACAAAGGTAGCTTGGGAACGCATTTAGGAAGCAATCTTTAGTAGTTGGTGGGAGTGTAATCCAACTTTTTAATTTTATTTTTGGTAGATGAAGCTCCGTTTTTTTTTCCCCTAAGTTTCATGAACTGTATGAACTCATGTGTAACTATGAACATTTACTAGAACAAAAAAAAATTGATTTTGACTTTTTGTGTGGAAATGGCACTATGACAAGTGGAAGGGGGTAAATTTTCCAAAAACACTATCACTCCCTAGTTTTAGAGGTAGAGAATAGTGGGACAACAACTACCATTTTTTTTAGTTTATTTTTTTTCAATTCCATGAATTTGGTGAAGTCATGTGTGACTATGAGCATTTACTTGAACAAAAAAAAATTGATTTGGACTTTGTGTGGAAATAGCTCTATGACAAGTGGAAGGTGGTAAATTTTCCCAAAATGTTGTCATTCCCCAATTCTAGAGGTAGAGAAGAGTGGGACAACAACTACCATTTTTTCTGATTTTGTTATTTAGTTCCATGAATTGTGTGAGCTCATGTGTGAGTATAAGCATCTATTGGAACAAAAAAAAAATCGATTTGGACCTTTTTGTGTGGAAATGGCACTATGAAAAATGGAGGGGGTAGATTTTTTTCACAAAAATCAGAATTGTCACTCCTTGGTTCTACCAAGGAATGAGATAATAGCTATGTTTTTTTTTTATTTAAGAATTTTTTTGGGGGTCAATTCATTGTGTTTACTATGAGTTTAAACATCTATTGGAACAAAAACTAATTGAATCGGACATTTTGTGTGAGAATGGCACCATGAGTAGTGTAAGGAATACATTAAACTAATGAAAATTCTTAGTTTTGGGATTTGGAGGTGAAGATTTGAAATCTTTATTGCATATCAAAAGACATGTTATGGCAATCCATAAAGATTTGTCATCTACAAATTACATATGTCTAGCTTGTTGTAGGATTATTACCATTGCCTTGTTGTATAACCTTAACAAAAAGTTTTGCAAGATGTAATTGGTGCTCAACGTTATAGTCATCATGCTCAACCATCTTCAAAGCTATTTCCTTGTTGGCTTCCATCTTCAAAAACTCAATCTTTGAAGATGTTTTCGCTAACTTTCCCAAAGTAGATGTAGGGATGGTTATTCCATTGGTTGAACTTTGAGTAGAAGTTTTTAACTTTTTATTTGGTGCACCTCCAACTCCTTTATGTGCATAGGTTGTAGATCGAAGTGAGGTGGGGTCCTCTTCTAAAATAGCTCCAAAAATTGGAACTTGAATAGCTGATGATGTTGGATTTGTGTTAGAATTGGTGTCACCATCAACCTTTTGAGGATTAACTTGTGTTCCAATATCTTTTCCCATATCCATTCCTTGAGGTACACCATCAACCTTTGCAATTCCAACAAGGATGTCTTCCATTTTAACATACCAAATCCAGTCTAAAGCTTAGGCGTTGGTGCCAAGGATGCCCTTTTCCTGATAATATTGTTGACACATCTTACCTCACCTTGACTTGGTTTGCTCCCATGTAAGAAGATTATCACAAGGAAATTTCTTTCAAATAACATTGTTCATTGTTAGCCAATATGCTTTCTTCATATTGCCCATTCCAATTGCAAGATATTTTTCTTTGTACATTCCCAAAAGGAAATGTATAGCACCAAAATTCTAAGCTTGACCCTCCACATATTCATTCGTCCCCCTTTTCTTCTTTGTTGGTGGAAACTTCGGCATCAAAGCTATGACATATGGTTGTGGTGTGTGCACAACTAATGTTATGGAAGATGCCCCTTCTCCATCTCCAAATAACCCAAGTAAGCTTGGAAGTTGTTGATTATCCATTGCAACTTTGGAATCAAGAAAAAAAATAGTGAATGGTGGTTGATTTTTATTATAATTTAAGCACCCTAAATTGCTTTCATAATGGTGGTTGAAAAAACAAAGGGTTAAGGTTTTGGCCACTTTACTATGAAAAATGATTTTTTTGTTGTGGGTTAGTTTTATTTGATTGTTGGGGGTCTAGAAGAAAAGTTTCAATTTGTGATTGTAACTTGCAACTAGAAATAAGTTACAACCAATATGTACAACTAAAATTCCATTAGTTGCATAAGTGAAGTCACATGCAACATCTAGTTGCAAATGATGATTTAACATGATTTCATCACATTCCACATGGATGGTGTATATGGTCAACATATATACCTTCATCCATTGACCATTCATATAAAGTTTACAACTACTCACCATGATTTGCAACTTTGTTCTAACCCACAATTTTTTTTAAATTATGTTTTTATATTATATATTAGATCTTCATCATCTATTTTGGATGGTGTTAGATTTTGCCACATGACATGTTAATTGAATTTTGGCAAAAATACATTTAAATCAATATTTAGGTTGTGGGTAGGTAAGTAGGTAGGAAAGAAGGTACATGTAAGACTAGGTAGGTAGGTGGGTAGGTAAATTTAGAAGTAAATATGTAAATATTTGGATTTCATTTTAAGTTTAGCCTTTAGGATTAAGCCTCTTTCATTGGCTCGTCCCAAATTGCACATGTTTTTAATATAAAATCTAAAGCAAAACACTTTCCTCATATACTTTTACAAGATGGAAATGAAAGACAAAACATGTGGGATAAAATTTTTAGTTGCAACTTAGTTTGCAATTAAGTTGAAACTAAAAAGTTTATTCCATGATTTGTATTTTTTTTCAAGTTTGTAAATTATATATCTAATGGGTAATTTACTAACTAACTAACTATAATTAATTGATTAATTAAATATTAAATAATTGCTTACCCACTTACCAACCTACCTACTACTTATTACCATTTACTAATTAGGTAATAACTAATAGTAGCATAAATTATTACATAAACAATTAAATTATTAAATAATAATAATAATATAATTAATAATTAGTTCATTTCTATTAATATTAAATTATTTTATCCTGTTATTAATAAAATAATAAATGATTAATAAAAGTATATATAATATTTAACTAATCATTATTTGAAAAATAATTTATATTAAATTATTATTAAATATCTAGCTAATAATTTATTATTATTAATTAAATAACTAACTAGTAATAGCACACAAGATTTAAATTATTTGATAATAAGAATTTTCAGTAATTAATAAAATTAGTAAGTAATTTAATCTAATTTAATCCTAAATTAATAATAATAAGTAATTATATATCAATAATAAGATATATTATTATTAATTTAATATTGTTGTAATTATGATCAATTATTACTAATTATTACTATGAACTAATTAATTAACTTGTAATTGGTAGTAACTATTATTTATATTAAATATAGTAGGTATTCTCCCTACCTAACTATTGAACTATTACCTATCAACTTGCTTAGCCTACATAGCCATCATATATGCAAAATGTATATTGAATATCCCATAAATATAATATAATTAAATTCCTAAATATATAAATATACACCTAATATATTTTACAACACCTTAATATATATCAAAGGTATATGTACATCACATAAAAGTAATCAAGTTGTGATTATTTTTGTAACTATTTGGACATAGAGGCCCTTTCTTGGATGAAAAACCTAAAAATTTAGTCATCTTAGAAGGATGTAAAACCTAATAGTTGCAAATTAGTTACACCATAGTTGGAAGAAAAAAATAGATTGAAATGATGGTGATTAGTTGTGAAATGCCAAACATAGTTGCAAATGTCATTTAATTACATATAGTTGCAAATTAAATGGTTGCAATATGAGATTTCTTTTAGTGTTAGTTTTTATTCAATTATCACATGTTAAAATGAAAGGTGTGTTGAACATTTAGGGTCTAGGCTCCTAGGGTTCTATGTGTTGGAATTGGAATTTAAAAACCTCAATTTTGGACCCTTCATGAATACTTCATCTAACAAACCCTAGGGTATAGCATGGGCTTCACTACATGTGCAAGGCCCTTTTGTGAGAAAAAAAAGAATCACCTCCTCTTCATTTCTCAATCTGCTATGTCAATGGTGAAGCTCCTTTTCTTCTTAACAACTTAGTTTAGAACTTTGGGTTGAAAGGCACAAGATATGTAAGGAAGATTAACATTCCCCCCCCTCACACATTGCAATGTATAGAAACTTTGTAGGATTGCATTGGCTTCAATTACATAATTCATGTTTAGCTTAATTTCATATGGAGGTAGTTTAGTTTATAACTAGTGTTGTGCGAGTAATTAGGTTAGTTAGTTAATTGGAGGTGATTTTGGTTTTAAGCACTTGGAACCCAACTAGAGCTAACTTGAGGTTTTGAAACCAATTTAGAACTTGAAGTAGGGGTTAAGGTAAGGTTTGAAAACTAGGTGGGGGAATTGGCCCCCTAGTTTTGCTTCCAGTATTTGAAGGAATGGGTAATTAGATTTAAGCCTAGTTCTTAAGTGGACCCAACACCTAGAACTAGAGAGTTGGTTGTAAAAAAATGGTTTTCATTCCATGTTCAAACTTGCAAGCCCTCTACCATCATTCTACTTGGTTCACACATGTTCAAGATAGCAAGCTTTATGACGAAAAATTGTCACATATGGTTTTGAGGGTAGGCACCAAGCGTTGACCTTTATCTTACATCATGATTCTTATAATAAAATATATTATTTTGATATTCGTATTATGGATGTTGGTTCGCACCTTATGGCATTTTCACTATAAAAGAAATCCAATTCTAACTCTCAGAGGGAAGACACCTAGGATTACACATGCATGAATTTGGGATATGTGCCATTTGCAGCATGAGTACCTCTACTACACAAGAAGGAAAATGTGGAGTCAAGAAAATGTTTTGTGTATGATAAGTTTATGAATTTCGATGATGGCTGTTCTTTTTAAAAGGGAGACGAATGTGAAGATTGATCTACTCAAGTAGTTGATGATAAATGGTGAAAGAAAGCCCCTAAGTCAAGATACAAACCATGTTCCAACTTTTTTGTCTTACTATGCACTTTTGACAAAAATACCATGTATTGAAATCCAAGGTTTTAAATATGGTGGCCAAACCCCTAAAAAGTCTCTTGAGTACATTGCTTAAAGATATTTAAAAAACACGAAAACATGGAAGTAGACCACATCAACGTGGAATCTTTGAGTATTTATATAAAAAGTCTTTCTTATAGGTCCAGAATTTTGGACAGAAACTTCATTAGATCTACAATTATCGACCAATGATAAACTGTTCACAAAAATAGCCACTGTTTTCATCCTCTAGCTTGACAAGGCCGAAGGCTACGCCCTCTATAATTTTTTTTCTAGTCTTTAGGAATGCAATAAAAGTCTAGGAAGAAAGCAATACAAACACACCACCAATGCAATTATACTATCGTCACCCTTCTCTTCATGTTTTTCTGGTTTTTGCTTATTTCCATTGCCTTCCTCTTTTGTGTTTTTTTCTTGGTTCACACTTGTTACCATCATCTTTTTTTTGGTGTTCTTTTTTTAATTCACACCTACTAGCATCACTTTCCTTTTCATTGTGCTTACTATCATCATTCTTTTTTTCATGGTTTTTTTAAATTCGTGCTTGTTACCATCACCTTTGTGCTTGTTTCCATTGCCTTCCTTTTCTTTTTTTTCTTGGTTGGCAATAACCTTTTGCCATTACCTTCCTTTTCATGTTTTCTTGAATTTCATTTGTTGTCATCATCTTCTTATTTGTGTTTTAAAAAAAGGTATAAGATTTGATATCATGAAGGTTATTCTTGAAAAATTATTTTATTTCATTGAACTTCCATTGAAGGTTGATTGTTGCGGTTTTACATTAGTTTTTGTTGTAATTACAAGCATACTAACAATGGTTAATTCTACAATCACAAATGTTGCACAACAATGGGCTTTGTTGACAAAATAATAATACTTTTGTGAACCCAAGAGTCACACTACCACAATTTGGGCATTTTTTGCAACTACTAACATGATTCTTTCAAAGTAAGTTCAAGTTCAAATTAACTCAAATAATTGAATTGCATTATCTGTTATCCCTTGCTTTGATTACATGATGTAAAAATGGCATCATATCATATAAGATGACAAAAAACATTTTTGCATTTCAAAAGCATATTGAAGTTACTCATTGACAAATGAAGAATGAATGGATTGAACAAAAAATAGATGGGCTTGAAGGAGAGAAAGATCTTTTGTTGACCTACAAAGAAATATGTTTGCCCCATTTTTTCAACCATTTCTACTTCTTTTTGGTAGTGAATGCCTTACCCTAAGGTTGATTCTCACCAAAGGGAGTTTGAAGAAGATTTGAGATTGTTTATAGTTAAGGAGAAAATGCCATTATCTTTTGTTGAGGCCTTATTTTTTAGGAGGTTAATTTTGAGACATAATTTCGTCTTATTTTTCCATCTTGGTGAACCATGGTCAATGTTTTGCTTAAGATGGTAGAGAAGACCAACAAAAAATACATTGTTAAATCCTTTTGAATCTTGTAATTCTTGCATTGTGAGTTTTGAATTATGGATGTTTAGAACAAGATTGAACACATTTGTTCTCATTGTGCATTTTTTGAATGATGGGAACCTTGTCATGTAACTGTTGGTTTTTTTGAAAAAACAAAAACTTTTAGGAGTGTCATGGCTTTACAAGTTAATGAAATACTTATAAAATATGGGTTCAATGCTTAGGTGGTTACTTATGTCAAAGATAGGGTCTAGGTAATCCTAATTCAACCATGACTATTACATTGACTTTTGTTATTTCATGTGCAGTGTTGGGGTTAGGGTTGGCAATATCATTTATAGGGACATGTTGGGGGCATGTTATGTTTAAGTGTTGTCAACATGCGATAGATGATTTAAAAATTTATGTTGGCTTAACTTTTATAATCCATTTTGTAGACAACTATCACATGGACCAAAAAGTGGGAATGGGTGGCAAAAATGGCACAAAACATGTATGACTATTGGAGTGCCCCCACAAAAGTTTAAAACTGAGGTCAAAATTTTATTTGCTTCCCAAATCATTTTGTTTTAGGAAACTTTGAAATTCAAACACGCCATTACCTTTTGCTATGGAAATCAACAACCATTGACATTTGAAGGCCATCTGCTAAATCCATAGGATTGGGCTATTGCCCAAAAAGTTACAAATATTTTGGGTTTGGTGGTCAACAATATGTGTTGAACCAAAGTTGAGGCTATTAGCTTCTTTATAATGCCCTTATTATGACCATGTCACTTGTATGTCAAATGTGCATGGATTTCTTAAGACAATACTCTAATGAGATTCAAGATTTTGATGGTGAGCTTCAAGTCCTATGACAACAAATGCAAAAACATGTACAAATTTTGGATCCATTGCTTTCATTTACGATCTCTTTTCAAACTTGCAAAGTTCACAATATGTTGGCAATGTTACAAGGGTTTGGGGGTGTTCATTTGATATGTTGGCAAGGAGAAGGCGTTTCAAATTACAAGTGAGTGAGACATACATGTATTGTTCCAATTCTTTATTTATACATACAAGTTTTAAAACCCAATTGAGGTGAATGAAAAGGCTTTTAGCTTTGCATCCAAATTATTGAATCCACAAGTCTATATGATTTCATGGAAATTAATGAAGACATGGCCTTGTTAGTTGTGAAAAAACAACTGACCCATTACAGAAAATCATTGAAGAGGAATGCCAAGATCATTAACATGTTAGAAAGCCCATGAACAACATTTTTCTTATTTGCATTTATAGTTCAACAAGTGTTGGGACTGTTGGTTCTCAAATTGAAATAGAAAGAATCTTCAACACTGTAAATATTTGCACAAACCTAAGACACTTTCAATTGGGCATGGACAATTTTGAGATACTTATAATCATTTACAAAAATTGGCATAGTGGTGGTGCCCATGTTGGAAGTTCTCCATCCATGGATAAAGATGAGCATGTTGGTGGTTTGCCATCAATGGACAGAATGGTGTTTTGGGGGCTGAATTATGGCAGGCTTTGGGGCGGAAAAAAGGATGAATTGGTGAATTTTTGAGGGGTAATTTTGGGGACAAATTTGAGCTTGTTTGGGGTGGGTTTTATGGCACTCTTGAGAATGTTTGAGGGCTAATTTCGAAGTGTTCCAGATGACATATTTCAAAGTTGGTATACAAGTGCATGAGACAAGAAAACATGGAACCAAATGACCTAAAAGAAATAGTACTGATCCATTAGAAACTAGTAGCATCGATTAGAGTTCAAAAGTAGGTTACTTTGGCTGTTGCAAGCCTTGTGAAAGCTTTGTCAAAATTTGGATTCTTTTGTGGGAATATATACATATATTTTGTTTAAATGTTTCCAATGATGTTTCAGGTTCTGGACCCTAATCAAGAGGCTACCTGGAACCTAGCCTAACCTACCCTAGAACCAGGAATTGGCATACTTTGAAAATAAAAAAGAAACCAGAACTGAAACTGCCTCCTGAAATAAAAGACTGAAACTGAAACTGAGTCCCAATTTTGAAAAAAAAAGGAACCAAAACCAAACCAGAACCACTTCCTTCACAAAATTTAAGAACTGGAACCAGAAGTTCTTCTAGAACCTAGGAACCGCACAACACCAGTTGGAACCATACAACACCGTTTAACAACCCTTCCTCTAATCACTCTTGCAATTAGATTCTTGACCTGTTGGTCTGACAATCTATGAAGAACTGTTAGCAGTCTCACAATCTACAAAGAACTCATGTGAGCTACTATCAGCCTGACAATCTACAAAGAACTCTTGGGAGCTACTGTCAGCCTTACAATCTACAAAGAACTCTTGTGGGCTGCTATTAGTCCCACAATGACTGCTCCAAATTTGGCAATATCTGATCTAATGGAATCTACAGGAAGCATAGGAACCCATTCAATCCTGTCATATTCTGGGTCGGGACGACTAGTCAAAAGTGTTAATGTTTTCAGCCTACTGATCTGTTGCTAAAATCAAAGAAATTGTAAGTCATTAGAAGTATGATTTAACTCACCTGATGGTTAACAGTATATTATTGCCAGTGTCAATAGGGTCTTTGTCTAGATACATGAAGTTGGAAGTAAACAGTAGGACAGGATGCATTTGTGCTTCCACATCATGTTTACTGCACACAATTGACCCTTTCATGACAGCTCAGGAGGGTTACCAACAATCAGAATGTCAAATGATATGCGCTGAGAATCCCCTGAATTAATTATAGGGGATCTGGATGCAAAATCTGCTCAAATCTATGAAATTGTAGAGAACTCTTCACAATAATAATTTGAAGGTAACTCTGCAATGAGTGCAGTCATAACCTTATGAGACTTGCTCACAAAGTGTCAGACCTTCACCTTCATCACAAATAGCAGTGACAAGCTGCCATGACTACCCACTGACTTCAGCAGCTGCTGACAGTGGGTGTAGAGAATACTATAATAATCTTCCAAAAATTTTGGGCACAAATAAGTAGACAAGAATCTGCCCAAAATTCCAGATACTATATCAAGGGTGCATTTCATGGCTACTTGCCCATATAAGCTCAGCCTGGGAACAATGATTGCTTGTCACTCCCCATAATCACTTCCTCTTTGATGACATCTTTGGATGGAGCCACCCAGCACTTGTTTCTTGCAGCTTACAAAGCTCAACTTCCATGAATATGCATGCTTGAAAATGTCTTGAAGAAGAGCAGTTTTTTAGCACTTGTGATCCTTTCTGTGAGATCCAAAGCTAGTGTTCCAAGTATTGGCTGAAAGTTTGGCAAATGTCATCATGGGCAATTGGAGTTATGGAGGCTCACAAGTCAAGGATTTAGCCTGCAAGCTTTCCAAAAACGATGCCAGTGAACACCAGTGCCCCAAGCCATTTGTTTGATACAAATCTGCAAAAAAAAAACCTTATTAGTACATGTATGCAAGAGGCTGGTGAAGGAGAATATAACAGACCTGAAAAATCTTTTCTCAATCCTTGTGACCAGATTGCTGTTGGCAGTGCTGGATATCATAGGAAGTTATGGAAAGTTCTGGGCAAAAGAGGGGCTTTGACAACAAGGGGAGGGAAGACATGATATGCTTACTTAGAGTTGCAGTCAACACGGCTGTGAATGTCAACAGTTGAAACTTGCCATGCCAGGTGTCCAGCTGCTCCTGCCACACCTACATAGAAGGGCCATCCTGTTTCCCACCCACAGAAAAATCATCAGACCTTCAACCAATTCCACAATGCCTTGATACATTCCCACTCAGAAAGACCAACCACAACAACCCTAATGAGTCTCAAAATCAGTACCATCTCTCAGCAGTAACCAAAAGTATGCAACTTGCTCATGAAGTACCAATAGAATAGGAAGTACCAAGATGCGCATTGTAACCCGCAAGTACAAGACTACTTATGAAAGCAGTACTGAATCCAGTGAGCCATGGTCGAGTCTCCTGGCCAAACCGAAGGGCAGTTGACTTCACACCAACTCTCAGATCATCATCCTTATCTTGGTGCGCATAGATAGTATCATAAACAAGAGTCCAGCACACACCCGAAAAATACAGTGGGAGGACCACAAATGGGTCAATTTCCCCTCTCACTGCTGCCCATCCCAGCAGTGCGCCCCAGTTGAATGTCAAGCCCAAGAATGCTTGTGGCTGTCATACCCACATCCAGCCATTCATCATGTTCAGAGCAGAAACTATTGCTATTCCTATTCTGCAAATGGATTTGCAACATGAAGTTGGTACTTTCCAAGGACTGTCATGAACTACAAACAATAACACAACTAATGACAGAGATGTTCAAAATGGAACCTAAAAAGTTGCACTTTGTTAGGACTTCCCTTTTGGAAAGAGTTGCCCCCCACACACAGTCTGGAGTGCTCAGATCCAAAGGTTGAGGCATGCAAATTCAAGATCCTACCTCATACTATCAACTTCCAACAACAAGAAAAAACAAGACAAAGTCTCAGACAATGGAAGTTTGAATAAAGGAAATTTTTACAGAGCTTACCCAGAAGGTCCACCGCTTCATGAGAGGATAAGAACCCACCAGCAGCAGTGATGATGCTCCCAATACCTGACTGTACATGCATCCACATCAAAGGAAAAATGTCCAAAAGGGGTCAATCTGGTATGACATCACTGCCATGGTTGCTGCTCTCAGTTGTAGTTCTGTGACAAGGGCCCCTAACATTCAAAGATCAAATCTGGTATGCTCTAGCATGCCCAAATTGGCTATACAAACTACTTGATGTGGTACCTCAGCCTTGAGAACTGAAACAGAATGACCAGAAGAGCTTGCCTGAAGGTGTTAAGCTGAAGCAAAATGCCAAGCCCCAACAGCAGCTGGCAACCCAAAAACGTCAGTCCCTGGAACGGGGTCAATGCACCAGACACAATTGGCCGAAGTCTTGTCCTCTCAACCTTCAAAAAAATATACATTCAAAGCTCCGACTGTTAAGTCACAAACATACATCAAAGTGCTTCCTGAATGTCCAGGATCATAGTAGAGGACAAAAGCTTTATTTTACAACTTTTGCAGGTTACGGGTGGTGGTGATAGGCGTTTTACAGACATGTGTGGATATCAAATAACATGATATGTGAAAGAAAACTGAAATTGCCAGTCAAGACCATCATGATGATCGTGGTGCAAGCTCACTACCTCACCTTTCCATCAATATCACGGTCCAGCAAATCATTGACAGTGCAGCCAGCACCTCGCAAAAGAATTGCACCCAGACCAAATAACACCATCATCTCAAAATCAGGCAAACTCGCAGCCGGAGCTGCAAGAGAGATTGACCTGTAGAAGAGGATTGAAAAAAACACCCACATCTTCAGATTTCCACATCCTTCAACCAAACCCTAATCACCTGAAGGAGACGGAAAAATAGAGGATCAAAACAACCCCACATCTTTAGATTTCCACGTTCTTCAACCAAACCCTAATCACCTGAAGGAGAAAGAAAAATAGAGGAAACAACGAGAAAGACGAGAACAAGAAGAAGTGGAGGAGATTTTGACATGGGTGTTGTGATTGTTTTCTCAAATACCAGAAGCAGGGCCAGGCAAGGAGCCAAGTGCCAATGGGTTTGTCAAGGCGGGCAAGATGAGCAAATGGCTGAAGCTGCCTGGGTAGCACTTTCTCAATCCATGATACAGCAGCTACTGCAGCAGCACCAGCAGCAGCTGTAGTCCCTTCTCTTGATCTCTTTCCCTTCTCACTCCTCTCTATACTGCACCTTTCCTCAGACACTCCAGCATCATTTGCTGTTGAATATGATGCACAATAATGTTCTTCTGTTCTTGTCTCAGTCTGAGAGTATCTTCTTCTCAAAGTTGCAGTAGTCAGATGCCGGATCACCTGATTTTCTAATCCAAATCTCTCGGATATGCTTGCGTAGCTTCTTCTGCTGCTGTGCAAGAAGAAGTTGTCTTTGGTGAAGAAGAAGACTTCAGGTTGCAGTGAATCTCGTCTTGTGAGCTGCTGTTCGTCTTCTTCATCCTTTCTTTTCTCTCTCCATCCTTCATCATGATCTCCAAACCTCGAGAAGCTCAGAAACTGGTGCAGATTGTTGTTTCTAGAATGATGCAGATCCTGCTGGTGGTTGTCGTCGACGGCGGCTCTTACAATAACGGAGGAATAAGAAGAGGGTGAGGAGCAGTGGGATTCACACCTGCTTGAGGAGGAGGAGCACCGAGCCAACCGGCGGAGGAGGAGAAAAGAAGAGAGCTTGGACATGATGCCGGCGTCGTCTAGGAGAAAGCTTCTTCAAGCAAATCTTGTTCGCAAGACTTGAGAATCCAGTTCTTCTTCTTCTGCTTCTTTTCCCATCTTCTTCTTCTTCTTCATGAGCCATCCGCTCCTACTCCCATGCCGCATGCTTGCTTGTGTTCTCCCAGGGTTCGAGCTCTGGCTAGAGTTTCTAGGTTGGCTGGGGTTTCAAGCAGGAAGTGATGAAGCCCTTGCAACACAAAAGGGAGGATTTCAGCCTCCTCATGTGCTTCATTGTTTCTTCTTATTTTTAAGGGAAAGTTAAGTTTTTCACCTGGATTTGGCAGAGTATATGGAGATTCCTCAATGGATACTCATGAGAGTTTTTTTCATTATATCTAGGGTTTAGGGTTTTGGTTTTGGTTTTAGAAAATCCTAAATCAGAGAATCACGTCACTCTCCAGAATGTCAGCGTCTTTCTATTGCACTTGTTTTGTATCTTTGAGATGGTCACCTGGGGCTTTATATTGTGGTCTGGTGGATTCATACTTTTAGCTTGAAGGTGTTGGGTTGTGGGCTCCTGGTATTAATGCAGGTGGAAAAGAAGAGAAAGTGTAAAGGACAGGAAAAAGGAGGGCACTTGAGACTAAGAAGCAAAAAGGATGTCAAGTTTTAGCTGAATTTCTGATTGTGCTCTAGAGGTAAATTGTAAACCCTAAACCCTAAAACCCCCCTTTTTCTGTTGTATGCAAAACTAGGCACTTGGGAAGCACTTGCATTCCTGAATTGATCTTCTCACTGAGAAATTGTGTGGTTCCAAGATACAAAAAGCCCCACACTTGTATTTTGGATTGTGTAAGTCCTTCACAATTGTCCTATTTGTCCTGAAATGATATTTGGTTGTTGTTCTGTTGGTGCCAGTGACCCTTGGAGGTTTGTTTTACATGATTTATAATGTTGAGCAATTGTATTGATGGTGCAAAATGTGTTGTTGATAAATAGCTTGATGTGGTGGGAGGACTTTGATGGCAAGATACCCATCTTCACAATTTTGGAACCATGGATATGACTGTGGAGATTTTGAAGCATTATCATCACTAATCTGAAGGTGATCAATCTCTTGAGAATTCCTTTCTCCCTGCTTTTGAATGTTTTTGAGTGTATTCATTCCTCACCTCCTGTTGTCTTTGCTGTCTTGTGTATGTGGTTAAATGGAGTTCAGTGCAAAAGAATGTGAAAGATTCTGGGTGTGCCTAAGATTGTGAGAGATCATCAATGAGGCAAAGAAGAAGACAAAAGCACCTGATCATTTTCAGTGTGCTTGAAATCTGGAGTGAACAAAGAGAAAGGAGAATGCCAAGAATGTGTGCAGTGTGCATTTAATACTCCACTCTCAGCTCTGTGACACAGGTACATACAATCCTTGGTCCTCCTCAATTGCGGGTGTGGATTATAGGCTAGTTTTGCAAGGAGGTCCTTTTTTTCTTTGCCATGTATACAGATGCCTACATCTAGAAGAAAACTGTTCCTTCTTGAGGGCAATTCATTGCTGTGCAGGCAACGGAGATTTGGTATGACCTGTAAACTGATGAGCACTCTTATTGAGAAGGGTGTGGAGTTTGTGAGCTTGTATTTTGAGACACTGGACAAGGATGTTGCTCCTGAGAAGGTTTCACCATGGCTGCAGCATATCGAGCTAAATCGCAGCATGATGGTGGACATGAAGCTTAGGATATTGGTGAGAAAGACATCGTAAATTCAATGATGATTCTGACCTGCATTTTCAACAAAGACAAAATGGAGGAGAAGTTCATTCTTTTGGATTCAGATTATGAATGATGAGGAGGCACCCAAAGGCTAGATTTTGGAGCAATCAGAAGATGACATATATTCTTCACAAAAATTGATAGAATATGTTCACAGAGATGGCATGTTGTGGCATCCCAGATATATGGAAGGTATTATTCACAAGGAGGAGCAGAAGAATCTTTTATACAAGATTGATGGGAGACTTTGTGTTGCATCCCAATGACTTGATTTCCGCCTCCCACACCACAGACACCACGTTGAGCAAGTAAGGTTTTTCACTTTTTGGACCTTGAGCAATCCTAGTGCTGGTTGTCGTTCAAAGGTGTGAGAATGCTCTCCAAACTTTTGCATGGCCGCAGTAACTTCTGCTGTGCATTTGAGTAATAATTGTAACATGCATGTCAATACTTAAGAGAAAGACAGATCAACCATTTTTCTGGTCAAATTGACACACAATATGACAGTCACTTGAATCTCTGCTATGACTGTTCATATTGTTCCATGCTTCCTGAACAGTAGAGGGCTTGCAAATCGTGCCTTTCATTGGTGCGGTTCAATCTAAAGTCCAAGGTTGAAAATCTCCAATTTGACTGACAATTTTGACAATAGAACCATTGAACTTAGATTGGCAACAGAATACTCATTCAAACGTAGAATCTTCAAGACTACTACTACTACTACTACAGAAGAGGTAATAAAGTTGTGAACCCATAGTTGTTGTGGGTGGCAATGCTTTAAAAGCAGGTCCATCAAAAGAATATAGATGCTTGTAAAATAGTAATTTGGATGAAGTTCATGCTTTTAATAATGATTGATATTGGCTAATGTTAGGGACATACAATTGGGGGTGAAACTAAGTTTGGACTTGTAAATATGATGTGGAAATGATAGAGCAAATATGCAAAGTAATCTTGCTTTTGGGCCCTCATTTCATCCCCAAACCCTGTGTATTGACAATGTCAGCAAATTTATTATAAACAAGGTTTCAAACGTTGAAATTCTATATATTTATTACACAAAATTTGAGCAAATTTTTAAAATATTAGAGTTATCCATAGAGGAAGAAAAGCACAGCACCAGAACCCTGAGTTTGGTCATACACAGGGTGGCACTCAAAAAAAACCTGCAAAAAAGTACATTAGCATCCAAGGGGGGATGAAACTCTTTTCTCATCAATTTTGGTGGTAAACTAAGTTTCATCCTGTCTTTCCTTTTTCCTGAGCGCCTCCATTGCTGCTACATAGATTTTCGCTCATCCTAACTGTACAACTACTTAATCAGTCTCGAACTTTGTGTTGCAGCAGACTGAGTTGCAGCATTTCATACTGAGATTTAATCAAATGTCTTTACTTTGCAGATACCACTGAAAGAGGGGATACGGGGTGACAGGAGTATGGAACTGTGTTTTATGAATTTTTGAAATGTGGGTTGTATAATACGTATAATACGTATTGTTTAATACGGTGAACAAATCAGCAGCAGCAGCCCGTATTGACGACAGATGATCAGTCCAAACGTCTCTTAGGACGTTCACAGAATTTGAATTACAACCTGAGCAATGTTGCAATGTAGGCTACAACACGCGCAGTTGTATAGTTGTACACATGGCCGTGTATTATACGTTGTATTATACATACGTATTATACAGACGTTCTATACACACAGTTCTATAGACAGGAGGGGTGAAGACAGGGTGGTTCCTTTCTGGGTAACTCTATTATACAAGTAATTTACCTGGCAGTTATGAAAAAAATCAACAACTGGCCAACACTGGTTCAAACCAGGGTTGGGTGGTTACTTAGAAACATGAACCGACCCCAATTATTCTTAAGGTTCATACCCACAATCCTTTAAAATAACCATTTTGGGAGTGGGGGGGTTGGGGGGGTGGGGATTTTTTTTTTTTTTTTTCCCTTTGTTCTAATGTGTTCCCATGGGGTTCTCCAAGCTCTCAAGTTGTTCCTCAAGATGTTCCCAATAACACCTCAGTGTTATACCATATAAGGTTGGCCATAGGGGAGCACATTTGTTTCTATTTTGTGATTGGGAGGTGGGGGTAGATCTGAAGAGGTGCTTCTATTGGGGAGTGCCCAATGTTCCAAAAAATTGATGATGGGCCAATAAATATGGCTCGGTCCTCCCATCCCCCCCCACCCAAAGGTGTGAATGCATCCAATGAACTAATTCATCTGAATCAGTCACAATATCTAGCAATATGTAGCTTTGATGTCCACTTACACTTAATGCAATTGGCTTCCATTTTTTGACTTAGCCATGTTGGCACTCTTTGTCATGTTGGCCATGTTGGCCACTCTTTGTGCTTAGTCCACACATGCACCCAATGGTAGTAATTTTATCAAAACATTTCAAAAATTACACAATACCTTTGACAAAGGTGCGAAACATGGTAGTTTTGACACATAAGGCATCATCATGCACTCAAAATTGTTGTTCTTGAAATTCTTGTCACACTACATTGATGAGCACATATGTGGTGAAAGGGTGCCGTATAAGATGGTGCATAACATCCCCATATGTTTGATGTTTAGTTCTCACAAGGTCACATATGTTGAAACTCACTACGTCCACATTGGGTTTAGCCTATAATGTAAGGGCACGTGGCAACAACATTGTGAGTCTTCTTGAACCTTTTAAGACCCACCCTTTCTAGCATGACACATGTGACAAGCATGTGCATGTTGCTTTGTTGGCTTGCTTTTTTCAAAATCCATACGGCATTGTGGACATCATGAGATTGGGTTTCCTTCCTTTTTCTAAAATCAATTTGCCATTTTCTTAGCCTCTTCTTCCATGTTAAAATTTCTAATTGAAGATAAGAAAGATTGATAATCTTGATCAATGGAAAGACAAGGCCTTTTCTTCGTTGTTGCAAGGTCTTCTTGCAACAAACTTTGGTAGGTTTACATCGTGTGCAGATTAGGATAATACTAGGGAAATATGAGCCCATAATAATGGGCGTCAAGAAGATGATATCGGTTTGGTTCTGCTGGATCTCCACAACTAAGGTTAAGTTTTACTTGTCTTTGAGGTATTGCTTGATTGTGTCAAGGGATTTGTTGGTGGTTGGTGGAACATGAAGTTTAGGGTTTAGGGCTTTAGGGCTTTAGGTAAGGGTATGTACTAGTGTTGGGAGAATGCACAAGTTTTGCAATATTTATCAGAATATCTGATTCTGTAGTATAATAATTTCTTGTGATGTATATACTTCTTGGGATGCTTGTCTATTTTATGGTTTTTTTTTTCCTCTTAGCAATTTTTGAAGTTTTGCCAAATTTTGACCTGAAAAATATGATTTTGAGCTATGCAAAGGATTTTTCATGAGAAAAAATGGCCCTCATCTTTCAGAAGTCTTTCCTTTATGGGCACAACCAACAACAAATAAGAAGCAAAGACTGTTGAACAAGATGAAAAATGATCAAATCTGCCTTTTTTCATTAGTGAAAGTTCACCAAAAAAAGAAAAATAAAAAAATGAAGTTAATGGAAAATGGAATGGTTCTTGCAAGGGGAGGCAGGGTTTCAATCGCCAGAATTAGTCAGGGAAAAGAAAAACAATCGTCATATTTTTATTTATTTTTGGTTTTCAGTATGTAGCCAAAAAGATAGAAGGATGATTAGAGATTTGCCCTTCATATCGGGTTTATAGTCAGATTTGGCTAAATATTCTAAGATAATCACCATTTTTTCTTCTTCTTGTGTATGGGGGTTCCTTTTTCTTTTTCTTTTCCCCTCAAATTTGAGATATTGAAAATTTGCCAAATTCTTCCCCAAAAATAGCAAAATTAGTCAAATTTAACCTTAAAAAAAAATCCAAAATTTTCCCAATTTCCAAACATCCAAAATTTCTAAAATTTCCCCTTTCCCCTCTAAAACAGGGGCAAATTTTGCTAGGAAAAAAAAAAAAAAAACTGCATGAAATTCAAAAGGGGTGGACCCTGTGGGGAATGAAGATCAAAAACTTGAGTAGAGTAGCATCTCAGTGTTTTTTTTTCAATATATATATATCTCGTTTCTTGGACCAAAAATAAACAAATAAATTGGTAAATTTATGGAAAATTTGAATTTTCTAGTTTAAAAAACTCAACTAATTTTACTAAGTTATTTTGGGGAGGGGAAAAAAAAACGTCAATTAAATTTCAAAATCACAATTAAAAATAAAAATAAAAACCTAAAACTCAACAAAACTAAAATGAATTATTAAAATTAATAATATTTCATTAATAAATGTATTAATAAAAATTAATTAATAAAAAAACCTTAACTAGCTGTGGATAATGATGATGATGATGTAGTAGTAGTGGTGGTGTTGGTGGTATTTTGTAACCCAAGTGAGTGAGTGAGGGAGTGAGTGAGTTGAGTGAGTAGGCTTAAATAAGTACACCACCCAAGTGACTCAAATCAAGTCCCACTTCCCTTTTTCCCCCATCAACAACTTTCAGTCCCACTTCCCACTTTCTTTCTTCACGTCGTGGACATGCCGTGATCGGATCTCGCAGAGACAAGATCGGCCAATTCGTAAAGCTCTTGCAGCAGCAAACAAGCAAACAAGCAATCAATCAATCCATCAAGCAAGCAAGCAAGCAAGCAA
>Ga0116231_10007165_pt1 | contig 20673 bp, 19 predicted proteins | sample S1TSphgellanicum_2_FD_89695 | JGI IMG/M metagenome (GOLD analysis project Ga0116231, IMG submission 89695) | Host-associated microbial communities from peat moss isolated from Minnesota, USA - S1T2_Fd - Sphagnum magellanicum MG | ecosystem: Host-associated > Plants > Peat moss > Unclassified...
AAGAGCGAGGGGGGGGGGGGGGGGGGGTTGCTGCTTACTTCCACAGCCACCTCAGCCCAACCTATCATAGTGGAAGGAAGGCACAATTCTTATCTATTGCTACGGGTCAATAGGGGTGCTGCCCCTGACTTATTTATTTGTGTGGTGTACGTTGCCTTCGTTGGCTCCAAACATGAAAGCGAATCCTTGTTCTAAAACCTGGCAATAGATATTTAGCAAAAGTTCAAACTCTAAGGGGCATAGCACTATTGGGAGGGGATTTTAATGCGCATACTACAATGCTACTAAACACCATTGACACTAACAACCTTTGTGAACTATTATAGGTGCCTAAGCTCGTTAAAACTAAATAACCAGGTGCTATGGCTAAGCAATAGAACCGCGACCCCAATGTTAGCGGCTAGGGCCATGAGCTCTTGGACCTATGCTGTGACACTAGGCTACTCATCCTAAATGGCTGAACACTTGGTGACGAATTAGTGGAGTTCACTTGTTTGGCAAATGGGGGTGCAACACTATCAATTATATTGTTGGTTCACCCATAGTTTGGCAAGTTGCTCCACATTTCAAGGTGATAATAGATGACACCCACTACTACGTGGTGGGGGGAAACTCTAGCCATAGGTCATTGCACCTACGGTTGAACATTAATTGTAACTTTGTTGAACCACAACATACGATTGAAACAAAAAAAAATTTGCCTAGGTTTAAATATGATGAATGAAAAGTTGAAGAGTATCAGCTTGCCCTAATAACGAGTCTTAAAAACTTGTGGATTATTTACTTCATTAAGCACTTGGGGGAAGATGGGTTAGCTAACCTGTTGGAGGAGTGTGTGGGTGTTGTAACAGAATCTACTTTTGGCAACAAACTTTCAGGACGGAGCTACAGAAAGAAACATTGCCATAAACCTTGGTTTGATGCCAACTGTCGTACAACAAAACATGAACTGAGGCTCTGGCTGAAAGCCAACCTCGATTCGCACGTTGCTAAACATCAGGAAAGTAAATTTAAAAATTTATTAAAAAGGAAAAAAAATTCAAAGAAACTATATGAGCTCGACATATGTGTGCGCTTGCCAAGGTGGATGCGCTCTTGTTCTGGAAAAAGTAATAGCCAAAGGCAGCTATTGTGGACAAGATCAGTGCAGCTACGCTTCTGGAAAGCTTCTGTAAAATAGTTAGCTAATCTCTTCCACCCGTACGGTTGTGAGTTAATCATTCGGCTTAGGTGACAAAACCTCCGCCTAATCACACCCTAAACACAGATATAACACTTGCTAAGTTACTTTAAACATTGAAAAAGCTAAAAAGGAACAAGGCTGCTAGTTTAGATGGTATGAAAGCTAAGTTCATTTTGGATGCAAAGAGCTACTACACATGTTATTATTGACAACGTTCAATTGCTTTCTAGCGGAGGGCTTTCTAGAAGCCCTTTCCATTGGGGTGGTCCACGTGCTCTTCAAAGGGGGCGATGCCTTTGAATTCAATAACTAAAGGGGGATAACGGTTGGGCCTATCCTAGCAAAGCTGTTCGTTATGATCCTTGACAAAAGGTTGAATGAGTGAACTAAACAACATGGGCTACGTGCCAAGGGTCAAGCTAGGTTTCGCAAAAATTATCGCACTATTGACCAATTTTTCATATTGCGAACTCTTATAAAACAAAACAATGTAAAAAAAACCCCACTCTATTATTATTTTGTGGACTTCAAAAATGCGTTCGATATTGTGTTGCGTGAAGTGCTATGGCAGGTGTTGATTAGCCTCGAGGTGGAAAAACGCTTCTTGCAATGCTTGTAAGCAATGTATGCCAAAAATACCATACGCATTAACCACCCAAGTGAGTGTGTCACCTCCAGCTTCAAGTGCCAACAAGGTGTGAAGCAAGGTTATCCTTTCAGCCTCCTGTTGTTTGGGCTATATTTCGATGCCCTGGAAGGGCGCTTGGATAATAGAGTATGTGATGCATCGGCCCTAACAAACTTACACATATGGCTGCTGTTTTTTATAGATGACCTCGCTCCGATGTCAAAATTAGAGGTGGGATTGCAGCAATAGTTAGACACACTCCAGTAGTTTTGTGTTGAATGGGGGCTTACAATGAAGGTGAAAAAAACAAAAGTCATGGTGCTCAATTTTGTTGACCCATGCTAAAAGTTTATGTTTGAAGGTGATGCTATTGAATGTGTGCAAACCTTCAAATACCTAGGGATCTTGTTCAAGACCACCTCAAACTTGGATAATGCAATGGAGCATCTAGCAGTTGCTAACATGCACTCATAATTCACGTTGAATTGCCGTTGTGCAGAGCTACGTATTATGGATGTTGCTATGACCTTTTTAACACACTAGTGCATTCCATAAGCTATGCCTGTGAGGTTTGGGTGGATTCTAAGAAAATAAAAGTTATTGAAATAGTGTATCGAGGGTTCTTCAAATCCCTGCTTAAAGCGCAAAAAACAACCAGTGCGTCCATCGTGTTGGAAGAATTTGGCAAGTTCCCTTTTGAATAATTTGCATGGGGACAAGTGTTGTTGTACTATAACCGTGTGAGCACAGCCACTAAAGATCGCATCTTGGGAAAGGCATGGGAAACCTAGCTCACTATGCTTGTTGCGGGAAAGAAATGTTAAGCTGGATTCATGAAAAAATGGCTATTCAAGAATCAACCCTAGGACATGGCAAGTTTTCAGCCTCCGGTTGATTCGCCACTGGAAATGGCACCTGAGCTTGCAACAGCCTGTGCATTACAGGTTGAGGAGCCTACAATGGCCCGTGCATTGTAAGTTGAAAAACCTATAGTAGCCCATGCGCTCTAGGTTAAAGAGCTTGCAATAGCCCGTGCACTTCAGGTTGAAGAGCCTACAACAGCCCATGTACTACAAGCAGGGACTACTCAACCGTCACTGGGAACGACTCTTAAAACAACACACATACATTCGACCCGTCTAGTAGGGGTGAGAGACTGGGCGGAAAGCCAAGTACTTTGGTGCAACATGCACAATATACGAGTGGGAACTTGGATGGTTAAGTTGGTCGCGCTACAGCTAGTGCAGCTGATTAGTGCTAAATTTGCGGCGGAAGGCCCGACCAACAAGGATGTTGGGGCCCCACCCCCTCTAGGTTTTCCACACACAATGTTGAATGTAGAAAGGGTGAAGGATACTATGCGGCTAGTTTTCATTGAAAAGCTCTTTACCAACCGCAAGATCAGGACTAGCGTGCAAACATGATACTTACGCTTCAAGGGATGTCGTATGAAAGCGAAAGCTACTTGTGTGACATCATCTATGTTCAGCTACGGAAAGCTTTGGCCTGGTTTTGGTGTGGCAACATGTAGATTGAGGTAGTGCTAGGTGTGTGGAACGGCGTGCCATATGCAAAAAGGTTTTGTCAAGGCTACGACTTGGGGAAGGTAGAGGATGAAAAGCACTTGCTCCTTGTCTGTCCAAATACTCAAAAAGTTAGGGAACGCTTTTGTTCGGCCTTCCTTCACCCACATTAGACTCTTGCTAAACTCATGCAAACTACAAACACAGTCGCCTTGGCCAAGTTTGTGGCATGCTACCAATACCAGAAAACAATCTATCCTCCATGATTTGTCTTTCGTTTAATGGACTCTCTAGTCCCAAACGAACGTAAAATTGTAAATAGTAAATAGATCCACTCCCAATTCCACATTGACAAATCTTCAACTCTAATTGCCAGTGTTTTGTTGAAATGTCCCCAATTCCACATTCCCAAATTATCAACTCCACATTACGAGAGCTACATTTTCACCTTGCCAAATTGACTTCATTTTTTTTTGCGTTGCCCTCATTTTTTCATATTGCCCCTTAAAAATATTCAATATTTTGCCCAATGCCTAAAATTCATTCCTTGGGTGCCCAAACAATATCTTTGTGGGATTTTTTTCTACTCACCTACCTAGTGCACTAGCCTCTGACCCGCAAGCTACCTACCCACCTAGGTTACCTACCTAAGAACCCACATGGGTTGCCTACCTACCATCTACTTACCTCTTATGTACTTAATACTTACCACCCACCTACCTCCTATGTACTTACCTACTCCCCTAGTTATGCAAGCCCACATTGACAATTTCCATGTTTACAAGTGCACATTTTCAAGTTTCCAAGTTGACAAGTCCATGTGGCCAAGTTCGTGTCACCTTTCCAAGTTTGCCTGTTTACATATGCACAATGCCAAGTTGGAGTGTGCACATTGTCAAATGCTGAAGTTTGCAAGATTACATTGTCAAGTCTACAAGTGCACATTGCCAAGTTCACAAAACTGGAATTAGGTTCTTAATTTTTTCATACTAGATCTGGAATCAAGTTTTAGGTTCTATTTAATTGTGGAACAGGTACTAGAACCAAAAAATAATAATTCTTAAAAAGTCCGGAATTAAAGGTTTTCCAAGAACTGCCCAACATTGGTTAAGACCCAATCCATCCTCAACTCTAATGACTCTTGATGGGCAACAAAATCTAAATATACTTAATTACACTAGAATCAATGTTTTTTTCAAAATTTCAACTTTGTGGTCTCAAAACTTTGCCAAATTTTTTCAAATTTTGGGCATTTTTCTTTGAATTTACACTATAAATTTTTTTTACAATTTTCACAATTATTTTTTTAACCATAGTGTGAAATTCATGTGAAAAAATAATCAATTCTTAGACTATGATCAAAGCAATCTCACCACATGTCAAATATCATAACTTGGTGTGTTTGCAAAATAATATAAATATAACTTTATATTGGGCAAGCATTTTTGCATTATCAAATGAAAGAAAATTTTATGTCTCACCCAATATATCAATATTGTGCTTGGATAAAATGTTTTTAATTATTCAATAAAAAATGAAAAATATTTTATTTGCCAAGGTAATTAAACCTTTCTCAATTAACCGTATGCATATCACTAACGTGGATATTCTTGAAGCTATTTTTATTCTCTTTCATGATGATGGGCGATAGGTGGTAGGCAAGCAACCTAGGTGGTAGCCTTGTGGCTAGGACATTTGTGCACTAGGTATTAGGGTAGATAAAAAAATCCCAACAAAGTCTTGTTTGGGCACCCAAGGAATCAATTTTAGGCATCATGCAAAGTATTTAATTTTTTAAGGGGCAATAAATGAAAAAATGGGGGCACCCCCAAAAAATTGAAGTCAATTCAACAAGTTGACAATGCAACGCAGGCAATGTGAAGTTGACAATTTGACAATGTGGAGTTGCAGATTTGGCAATGTGGAATTGGGAATGGGTTAATGTAAAGTTGGCAACATAGCATAGGCAATGTGGAGTTGGCAACATGGGAATGTGTGGAATTGGGAATGTAGCATTTTGGCAAAGTGTACTTGACATACAGGAAATGGCAATTTGAGGAAATAATAAACCTGAAAAAGTGAACTTGTCAAAATAAGTGAGCATTTGCTATTCCATATCTAGTCCTTCATTTTTCTCGAGCTCCATTTTCTGCTCAAATTCCCAACTACTAAAAACCAGAAGCTTCTGATGAATGCTTGAAATTTTGGTTTGGCCAGCTTTCACCTCAACATATGGGATGATGGTGGTCAGAAAACGCTTTGATCCTATTGGCAAAACTATTGTGAGCAGATGGATGGAATGGTGTGGGTTGTGGATAGCTCTGACCTGTGCTACCTGAATGAGTGTTAGCATGAGCTTCATGGCCTTCTCAAGTAAGAGTTGATTCTAATCTAACAAAACCCTAACCTCCTAAACCCTAAACTCCTTCACCCTAGACCTCAGCTGGTCTTAAATCTATAACATCCAAGAGATTAAAGGATTCTTTGCATTTGTATGTTGTAATATGCAAGTGCTAGACTCACTGCATGACATATTCTAGGATTTTTCATGGATCTTCAAAGTGACAACTAAGATTACGTCACTTACTTCACTGAACACTATTTACACACTGAACATTATTAAGAAGTCTCTGATGTTGGGTCAGCAAACAATCCTCTTTTTATGTACAGAAGCAGTCTGTATAAAACTCTTTGCACATGGTAATCAAGCTTCAGATTCTTGTTTTAGCACACTATTAGTTGTTATCCCAAATTGTAGTCTGGGTCGTGCAGATCACTGCAATTTGTCATAAAGCTCATAATTCAAAACCTGGACTTTGTGGGGCAATGCAGCATTTGTTGGGGCAGTTGACGCAAGACTTGAGGTGAGCTTATCTGTTGGGGATTATGTTTGTTCATGACCATGTGCCTCTCAAAGCGGTTATGAGTTTGATGTCTTTGTGGGAGTGGCATAGGATTATTGACAACTTGTACACAAAATTGTGGGCGCATGGAAGATGCTGGGAGAGTGTTCAACAAGAGGCCGCCTAAAGTGTTCACTAAGACTGCCAAGGTACTGGACTACCTACCACAAATTTTGTGGGCACTGGAACTATTTTGACAACTGCCACAGGTTCAAGGTGTGTGACTAGACTTTGAAAGATTTTTGGGGGTGCTAACTTGCAAGTATCAACCATTTGCAAGTTTCTAAACACTGGCACCATCAGGTGGCAGCCAATCTGCATTGCCGTTAGCATTGGCAGATGGAGAAGCATGAAATCTCCAAATGGCTCCTCCCAGAGTAAGTATGTTGGGTATGAGGAAGGTGGACAGTTGACACTGGCTGCTTTGCCAGCTTCCATATTCAGTCCTTATTGATGAGATAGAAAGACCTCACTCAGATATGTTCAACATCATCGATTAAGATTTTGGATGATGGTTGTATCACAGATATACAAATTCCCAGAGGAGGACACTGTGATCATCATGATCTCAAATGTTGGTTCCCAATAAATCCCAAAGACAAATACAATAATAGCCTATGAGGCTACGCAGGCCCAGGCCATGGAGGCTGCACAAATGCCCTTCTGGCCTGAATAATACGTATCTATGTATATTGCCAAATTCTGCTATTTTCTTTTCAGCAGCACTTATGTGTGGAAAGTCATTTGGTTGAATTAATTTGTTTGCAATTTGGTTTGTTTTCTTTATTACTATAAGGGTAGACTATAGTGGTAGCTTCTAGCATCTGCCGCTAGTCATTGGCCATCCCACCTCCGAAGAGAAACAATTCTAGGCCCCTCAGTTGTTGAAGGGCTTTCATTTGTTATGAGATTTGGAAAAACCGTAACTTTGGACAAAGTGAGGTGCTATTGGGAACATGTTAGGAACACAGCAAGAACTTGTTGGGAACACATTGGGAACAAAAAAAGATCCAACAACCCACCCCCCCCCCCACCTCCATACCAAAAATCCTCCCTAAAAGAAGAAACATAGGGTCTATGGGGTGCATGCTGCAATTCCTCAATGGCTGAACATAATCTCTATTCCCAACTGTGTTCATCACCTATTTGGCCTGGGTTAATGGCAAGGGAATGAATTGTTAGTCAAACTCCAATTGAAAACAAGAATGAACTCTCCTTCAAGAAAATGGTCCTAGTGTAACCAAAAGAAAAGGGCACACAAAACATCTCCTGTTCACAACATCTTTACTCCTGTCACAACGTCAGCAACTTTTCTTCTATCTAGCAGGCATTGTTTCAACAACCCGATTCTGGAGTCCTACAGATTGTGATCCTCCAGACCAGGAGGACCTTCAGAGCATAAATGCTTATTAACCATTCCTAAATCTGCCACAGTAATAGTCCTCGGTTGCTATTGGGCAAGACATTCCTATATTGTGAGCGTAAGAGCTAATAGGGTCTGGCTTGAAGTCAACACTCTCAATGTTCATTTGGTCTATTTCAGTTGCTAATCCATCCCACACTACATAGATCAATGTAAAAAGATGCTTGGTCTAGCTTGAAGCAACAGATCAACTTCTTGATACAAATCCACAATCTGAACTAGGTATGCCAGTTAGTTCACAACTACTCAGGAAAATGGAATGCTATGAGGAACATGGATCTATAGATGCATGCTACAATTTCCCCCATCCTATTTTTCTCTCTCTCACATTTTGTCGAGCCCAAAGGAGACTCGCTAAGGTTTCTAGCTCCCACTCAGGTGTGTGAACAACCCACTAGATTTTCAAGTATAATCCCACCAAAGCCCCCACATATGGAAATCTCTATATGCTCTTAGTTCTACAACTCAAACCTCCTTTTAGGCCTCATTAGCCTTTAGCATCAACCCTTTATAAGTTTTAATCCTAACTAGAACATAGAGCCAGTCATGATATAGTCATTGGCGCAACGGGAAAAAAAACACAGCAACTATATATTCCTGCAAGCTCTACCTTCCAACCAACTACCATGCTTTTCACAAAAAAAACAAACCTCTTCTTTTGCCTTCGAACCCTGCTTCTTATCCTTGTCCAACCACCTCCTCCTCATGTCTCCTTTGCATGCTTGAATCGCGTTTGGCCATCCATTGTCAGCTACCAACTTGTTTCACATAACACACAAACAACAAACAATGCAACTCATAGGCACTAATAAACACTAAAGAGATAAACTTCCTCGTTTGTATGAAGAAAGTTGACGACAGTTCAACACGTAAACCCTAAAACAAATATAATGTTCACACTACAAAAACCCAGGTGACTCCCTATCCGGCCACATGTGTAACCCCTCCCTCCCTTAAAAAACTAAGTCCCTCAACTTCTTCAATCCTATAAAACATGATAGATCTATAGATCCCTACAAGATCTTTCCCATTGATTTCCATCAGCATCTTGAATGATGCATATTCTACTGCCTTCTTCAAAATCCAGATTTCCAATTCCATCTGCATACACTACAAATTGGTATGGATGTTCCCAGCTAGAAATTAAAGCCTTTTTCTTTCCTAACTTCTTCATCTTCACCATTGTTTGTCTAGCAACCAACCCCTCAAAGGTTTGTTTCCCTCTTCTAATAGCATAAGTCTTCTTTTGTTTTTGTTGTGTTTGTTCTACATTGAACAGATGATTATCATGGATGTTTGCTATCAACTTCATTTTTTGTAGAATTTGTTCCACAATGGTTCCTTCATCAGTAGTGTCATCAACCACAACAGTTAGAGAATGCAAGTAGTTATCAGCCCTGAGACATGGTGTGCACCTAATCAGTATCATAAAAGGGGAAAACTTAGTGCTGGCCTAAATCCCACATCTGTATCCAAACACAACCTTAGCCAATTGCTCATCCCAATAGTTTGCATTCTCAGGCGTTGCAAATAATCATTACTAAAAATCCTGTCATTTGCAACGAGTCACTGTGTAATTAACATGCAACTGGTTGTCGTTTGCAACAATCTGAGTCATGTTTGCAACTATAAATTTGGTATTATATAAATTTTTAACCATACAGTTGTGTGTGCAACTAACGTGCAACTAAATGTGTACAACATGGACATGTGTCATAAAAATGATGGCCTAAACTTATACATACTTAAATTATTATACTTAATATATCTACATAGGCTATGTATAATAATATTATGTGCCTCCAGTACTAAGGTTAACCACATGCTAACTTATGCTAACGTAAATTAACCATGGCTAAATTAAATTACGCTAAAACTAACCATGGCCAAATTTATTAAGCTAAACTAATTATGGCTAAATTAAATTAACATGAAATAAATATAGCTAAATTAATTATGGCTAAACTAAAATATACTAAATTAAATTAAGCTAAAATAAACCCTAGTTTAAATATATATTACAAGTTTTTAAGTTTTATTTGTCAAATATATTTAAATATTTGTTTTGGCAAGTAAAAATTTTTATTTTATTTTATTTGGAATCTTTTTCAAAAAATGTAAATTTGATTAAACAAAAAAATTATTCAGAATCAATTAATATGATAATATTAAAATTTATTATAAATATTCATAATTATCAATTAATTTTATTATAATTATAATGATAATCGTATATATATAATAAAATTATTATATATATAATATCAATAGGTATTATATATTTAAAATTTATTATTTATGTTAAAATATTGATGTAAATAGGCTACACGAATTAACCTCTAAGTACACAAACATCTTAAGTTAATTACTAGTTTAAGTTATATAATAATGTTAAAATCATATTTTCATTGATTAATCATAATTATTAAAAATATTCTACAATCATTTTTGAAGTAGCAAAAAAAGAAGGAGTAATGAAAAATTAACAAGAAAAATAAGTTTTCCATGTTACAAAACGTTTTTCTTTTCTTTTCTTTCAACCCCTCCTACTTTCAAACCTCATAATTTTCTTACTTTTTATTCATTTTAAACAATTTAAAATGCTATAAGAACACCATTTGAAGTTCTACAAATTATGTTGGAACTTTAATAGCAAAATAACAACATAAAAGGAACTTTCTGGGTGTTTAAGAATCGGCCTTTGTAGTGCTAAATGGGTTTTTTTTTGGAGTTTTTGACCCCCTTTACTTTGGGGGGCCATAACATTTTCATTTTTAATCTGTTTTTGACAATTTTTAGTGTGTTAGATGCACCAAGAGGAGGGCTTCAAGTTTTGTTTGGACACCAGAAGCAACAAAGCCCTCCCTTGGCTGTTATGCTCTAATACATTAGTTGCATCTAATGTGCAACAAAATTGGTTCATGAAGTTTGCAATGGAATTTTTTATCCCATATCCTTTGACTTTCAATTCTATTTAGCTTAGTACATAACTAGGAGCAATAACTTTATTGTAACCAAGCACCGAATGCCATTGGGGATGAGTAAATAAATAAAACTTGACCTTTATGAAATGGTTAATCTTAAAAATAAAATTGGATTATTTTAATCTTACCTATATAGCTTAAACCTAGCTATGTTCAACCTATTTACATACCTAAATAAACCTACTTATTTAATACGATTAATAACTACCTACCTACCTAAGCACACATGTTAACATCTTATTGGAAAAAAATTAGATGATTTAAATTTCATTAATTAATATTTTAAAATTAAATAAAAAGGTAAGCCTTAATTTCCACGTGTCATCATATAATTTGTGTTTAAAAATGACACGTGTCAAATGGTCAATGAACGCTCCATGGTGTGCCACATGTCATCATTTCAATGGTAGAAATTTTAATGATTGAAATCAATCTAATGAATTTTTAATTTTGAAAACACACAAATAATTAAATAATGACACGTGTCCACAAGCTAGTTGTCCAATTTTTAAACACATGTCATATTTTTATTAGTTACATTGTAGTTACAAGGAGAGTTGCAACAAGGTGCAACTACATTTGGATTAGTATGTATGGATGAACATGTATATTAACACCGTATATACATGTTGCATACGTAGTGTCGCATGTAACTGAATGTCATTTGCAACTTATCTTACGCAATTACACAAATTTGCAGTTGCATGTGTCGCATGCAACTGAATGTCATGTACAACTTATCTTATGCAATTACACAAATTTGCAGTTGCATGTGTCACATGCAACTGAATGTCATGTGCAACTTATCTTATGCAACTACACAAATTTGCAATTGCATGTGTCACATGCAACTGAATTTTAGTTGCAAATGACAATTGCAAAACCCAAAATTTCTAGTAGTGAATATTATTATGCAATGTTTAATAGTCTTGATTAGACGTTCAGCCATCCCATTGCAATGTGGCCATTGAGGTGTTGTATGTTGATGGTGAATCCCATAGTCTTTGCACATGACATCAAACTCTGCTGCCTATTCTCCTCCATAATTAGTTAGTGCAAACTTGGGAACCCCATATATACATATTAAATCATCTTCTAGAAACTTGGCTGTAGTTTTAGCACCATGATCAACGACCGCTTTTGCCTTGTACCATTTAGAGTAATGGTCGATGGCCACCAAAATATACCTATTTCCTGACTTGGTTTCAAGCAATGGTCCCACAGTGTCCATAGCAATTCTGTAAAACAAATCACAAACAAATATACTCTTCAACTCTTCATCCTCAGAGTGTATACTCCCCATCTTCCTCACCATCTGACATTATTGGCACATCTTCACAACTATTTTTACATCCTCTGTCCTATTATATTAAAAGTACCTTTTTTAGATTTCAGCCAATGTCCTTTCCTCTCCAAAATCCCCCAAGTGTTTATGCATTTGGATTACCAACCCCATGCGGTCTTCTAGTCTTGGCACAAACAACCCTTTGAAGTAAAGTGATTGATCCTACCAATGATAGTTCAATATCCTCTTCCTTGCTCTCTTGCATTCCTCAGGATCAATAACATCTTGTGCTATTCCCTTTAGGAACAATTTCATGCAACTTACATCTTTCCATATATCAATGTCCCTTGTGTCTATCCAACACTTATCCTCTTCATCTGAATTTGTAGAAATCAGGTCATGTACACCAGATTCAAATAGTTCTTGGGCTGCCAATGCTAGCTACAATTATTGTTGTCTATCATAATATTGAGGTTTCTTTCTCTTCAGTGCATGTCTCACATCATTGTCTTACAGAAACTCACTTCCTTTTATATTTGCTACCTCATGTGGAACAAGTTCCTTGTGTTGATCTTCCTCTAATGCAACATCAACCATATAGAGCTGATGGCTTCTAGCATAATGCTAATGGTTGATGCCAACAACATTCACAATGTTGTAAAAGTCGTTTTTTTTGCCTCCTAAAACTGAACCATTCTGTTTTCTTGCCAGTTTGAATAGAGTGAATCCCACCTTCTACCCCAGGTGTGTTAGTTTGTATACTTCCAACATCTTAGATTTCTTCATTGAAGTCATCATCATATGTGGCTAATCCAACTGGATTCCTACTCAATGCATCAACATTCGTATGTTTGAGCCTTGGTCGATGCACTATTTTGAAACTGAAGTCCTGCAACATGTCAATCTACCTCTCTTGCCATGTGCATCTGATATTGTGGCCAACCATTCAAGTGGCTTGTGATCTGTCCGCAAAATGAAATGGTTCCTATGTAAGTATTGTCTAAAATGCATAATGCCCCATATTAGTGCATAGCATTCCCCTTCCATGGGGTGGAATTTTCTTTGTGCTTTTGTCAAACTTTTGCTGGCATAAGCCACCACCTTTTCAAATTTGCCCTCCTTTTGTGACAATATAGCTCCAACACCTTTGGGTGACTAGTCAACATTGAAACAAAATGGTCTCTTGAAATCAGGGCGTACAAGTATGGGAGCATCTACAAGTGCTATTTTCAAAGCCTCAAATGCATGTTAGCAATCTAGATTCCATACAAAAGCAATATCTTTCTTTGTTAATTCAAACAACGAAGCAGTCAACCGTCAATAACTTTGGACATAATTTTGGTAATATCCAACCAATCCTAGAAAGACCTAATGTTGGTAATTGTCTTTGGTTTTGGAAAATGTAATACTGCATCAATTTTACCAAGATCGGGTTTGGTACCTTCATTACTGACCATGTGACCCAAAAATGTGATATTTTTTGCAGCAAAACAGCATTTGCTCGGTTTCAATTTCAAGTTTACTTCTCTCAATTTGAAAAGTATAGCATCCAAGTGTTCAAGATGTTCTTTCGAATTCTTGTTGTGTATATTGAGATTGTCAACAAATATCTTCGGAAACTTGTCCCCCAACTCCTTAAAAATTGTCAACATTATTCTAGTGAAAGTATTGGTTACATTCTTGAGACCAAATGGTATGACTGTCTTAGTAATCAATGTTGTTTTCTTCATATCTTCGGGAGCCATTCGAATTTGCCAAAAACTAGACTGCAAATCCAATGTAGTAAACCAGGTTGATTTCCCCAATTGGGAAATCACATCATCAACAAGAGGCATAGGAAATGAATCCCGACGGGTCTGCATGTTAAGTGGTCGATAATCTCCACAGAAGCGCCTACTCCCATCCCTTTTTATTGGCAGGGTAACACGACATGCATACTCAAAATTGTTAGGCTTCATTTTGCCCAAATCCACCAACACATCAATCTGTCTCTTCATTTCTGGCTTTTCCTAGTATGACAATCGACTGGGAGACACCTTGCAAGGTGGAAACCCTCATGTGTCTACGGAATGTTCTCCAATGGTGTAACATCCCAATTTTTTTTTGTTCCAAGCAAACACATCTTGGTAACATTCCAAGATCTTCCAGAATCGCTATCTCTTTTCCCCATCCAAATTATGATCAACATGGATCTTCTGGTAGATCTACTTCCACCTTGTGCTCACATCCTCATTGTTAGACAATGTCAACTGTTCATTACAATCGTTATGAGAGCCACTACTGTTTGTTTGATGAACTTGTAGTAGTATAAGAACTTTTGCGCAACTTGTAAATTCAAAGATGGCATGCTTCCTCTCCTCTGCATCAGAAACCCACATAATCCAATCAACATAGTCATCTACGTTTGTGATTTCTTTTTCCATAAAATCATCAACTTGCTCTTGGAGTATCAGTTGCAGAATTTATTGTGGTCCTTCTGTTAGCACCAAATCTTCAAGTTCAGTATTCCGAAACTCATACTCATCATCATTTGGTTCAGCCAGTTGAAATCTTTCATCACAATGTTCATTATCATCTGTACCATTGTTCAAATATGACACAAGCGCATCCACCTGTTTAGACATAATGGGATCATACAGAGATGGATTTTTAATAGCCATGTCCGAAACTCCATCGAGATGTGTGCTTTCCGAAGTAGCAACAACATCTCGCATCAGAATCTTTGAGTTCCTTCTCTGGAACATATTTACCATAATTAATGGTAATACTTCCACATGAGTTCTTGGACCATGCCTCACTTGTATTAAACCCCATTCCACATCCACAATCACACCAATTCTTATTAGAAAATCCAATCCAAGCAGCACATCATAACTGTCTGTATCCACTACCATGAAGGTCATAATGCACTATACACCTCCAACCTTGACTGGCACGTTGTCAATCCTATTTAAAGCCTACGGAATTACTTTTAACACAATTTTATAAGTTTCAGACCCGGTAACCAGGTGCATTATGCCCAATTTTCTAACTACAGTGGCAACCAAAACAAACATGGATGCATTAGTATCCACTAGTCCTTCAACAACATAATTGTTTATTTCCACAAGAAATGCAGAGTTTTGTTTTGATGTGTCTTATTGATGTAGATCTTCGTTAGTGTTGGTATTATAGAGACCATGGAAATCTGATTCTCAGTCGCCTCTGAATCCTTCTTTCGTCTAGCCAATCTTACTAGACTTTCTAGGTGTTCCAGTTCCCTTGGAATCATGAATATTGTCTCCATAGGTGAAAGTGAAATCTTTCCTTTTATGAAGTGGGAAAGAATTTTGGACCTGATTGAAGTGTCCCAATTTACACCTACTCCATCTCCTATAACCTCAGGTGTCAGTACAACCCTTCCTGGTGCTACATCAATAAGAACCCTTTTCTTAGGCACTCGAGTGTAAGAGAAAAGATTCTCATTCCCGTAGAGCTTGTTGAGCTGTTGCATGGTCGCCTCTTCATCATTCAACAACACCTCCAAGAAGTTTATAGCTCCAGAGTGAGGTTTTTCATCCTTGGGTTTTTCCCAACATTTGTCCTCAAAATGGCTTAAACCTGCATAAAAGGTACATTTTATTCCACAATTTTCTATCCTATGAGGCATACGGCACTTGGCACATTTTGGCCATGGCTCATTTAACCTAGGACAAGTGGTGGCCAAATGGTTTCCTCCTTTGCAGATTTGGCATCTTCTAAACACAATGGAAGAAGATGATGCTTCAAGTGTGTTGTTTAATGCAGTGACTCATTTTTCCATCATGGTTTCTAACTTTTTGTTCTTCTTTCAGAGGTTCATAGGAAGTCATTTCAAGCTCGCCCAACACTTTCTTCAATTTTGTTCAGCACCAACTAATTTTTCAATATCTGTAAATGTCCTTACAACACACAATTTTTGAATTTCTGGCATTAATTTAGCCAAAAATCTTCTTTTTTGTTCAGCATTTTGTATCCTGCCCCTTTGAAACAATTTGTCAAGACATTCAAAGTATTTCTAAACTCTTTCCTTGGGTTCCTGTTTGATGGCATCAAGCTTCATCTTGATGTCATCAACATTTACGTCCCCATACTTTTGTATTATCAAAGTCCTTAATTTAGCCCAATCGGCTGGTGCTGGCTGCAACCTCCTAAACCATTCCTTGGTCCTACCCCTCAAATTTAGCTTTGCAATCTTGAAGAGTTTATCTAGATTTAGATCTCGCACTTCAGTAGCCATGGTAAGCCTCTCCACCCAGTCATTGACATCCTCATGGTCCCGCCCCCAAAACAGTTCATCCATCCCCTGTGGGCTAGTCATTATGCAAAATTCAACTTCAATCTAAAGTTACAATGTTTTCTACTACATAGATGTCTTTTGACCTCCTTCAGGCAGACACAATACTTTCCAACTTCTCATCCTCCTTTGTTCCTATTGAATTAAAAACACCCAATGCCATTGGGATGGAGATGGCACTCATTGAGTGTATAGGTACCACTCCTTCCTGAGAAGTCATGCCCTATCCTCTAAGCACACTACTATTCTAGAAAAGGACATAACAACACTGGCAATCACCTTCCTTATGCTTTAGAAGCATCAACATAGTTTATTTCTAGATATGTAAAACCCAAGGATTCCCAATGATTGTTGATCCTAATGGTGACTCTATCAGACCTAAGATGATAGGTGTGGAGAAGTTATTTTCAATAAGTAGCCATCTATGATTCAAGCTGAAAAATCAAACTGATCTCCTGATCCTACTAGTCCGAAAGGTACAACATTAGATGGGAAAGTGGAGAAGCTTTGCTCATCTATGGACTCTTGTTGAAACTGCCATCCTTCCTCTGGATTACCCCATATCCTCCAACTTATGATGTGGGATCTTGCTCCATAGTGTTCCACCTTAAGAATGTGATCTCCATTCTAAAACAAATCTTCCAAACCAGGGATGTATAATCTGATAAAATGGTTAGGCGAAAAAAAATAAAATTTGGGAATCCAAATGTCTCCTATTCTAGGTACACTACGTTGTCTTTCAAGAACTCAGGGTGAAACTTTATGCAAGGTATGAGGTGTAGTGATATTGCCTTTGTAGCTTTGAGGTCGACCCCCATCCCCTTGCTTCATTCCTTAATTTCAACCAAACTTGAGCGTGTGTATAAAAGCCATTATGAGCTATTTTTACTGCCACATCCCCAACTTGAACTTCATCATGATCTATACCTACAAATGTTATTACGCCAAAACCTAATAAATGCAAAATTACTGCTCCTATATGAAGTCCATCCTGTCTTGGATAATCAAACCTAATGACTCTTTGTTGCTCACAAATTTCTTGCATAACCTCATTTGTACCAATCTCATCTGTGCTAAATGATGACGTACTATTTCAACTATTGTCATCCCCAAACACACATAAGTTTGAATGGTGTCACCATATTTGAACCAGCTCTGATACCAAAAAAAAAAGGCACACAAAACATCTCTTGTTCACAACATCCTTATTCTTGTCACAACATCAACAACTTTTCTTCTATTTAACAGACATTGTTTCAACAACCTGATTTTAGAGTCCTACAAATTGTGATCCTCCAGACCAGGAAGACCTTTAGAGCATAAATGTTTATTAACCATTCTTAAATCCACCATAGTAATAATCTTCGGTTGCTATTGGGCAAGACCTTCCTATATTGTGAGCATAAGAGCTAATGGGGTTTAGCTTGAAGTTAACGTTCTTAATGTTCATTTGGTTTATTTGAGCTGCTAATCTGTCCCACACTACATAGATCAATGCAAAAAGATGTTTGGTCTAGCCTGAAGCAACAAATCAACTTTTTGGTACGAATCCACAATCTGAACCAAGTATGCTAAATAGGTTCACAACTACTTAAGAAAATAGAGTGATGTGAGGAACATGGATCTATAGATGCCTGCTACGATTTCCCCCATCCTGTTTCTTTATCTCTCACATTCTATCCAGCCCAAAGGAGACCCGCTAAGGTTTCTGGCTCCCTCTTAGGTGTGTGAACAACCCATTGAATTTTCAAGTATAATCCCACCAAAGCCCCTACAAATGCAAATCTCTATTTGCTCCTAGTTCTATAGCTCAGACCTCCTTTTAGGCCTCATCAGCCTTTGGCATCAACCCTTTAGAAATCCTAATCCTAACCAGAACATAGAGCCAGTCATGATATAGTCATTGGCGTAACAAAAAAAAAACACAGCAACTATATATTCCTGCAAGCTCTACCTTCCAACCAACTATGATGTTTTTCACAAAAAAAACAGACCTTTTCTTTCGCCTTCGAACCCTACTTTTTATCCTTGTCCAACCACCTCTTCCTCCCCTCTCCCTTGCATGCTTGAATCGCGCTTGGCCATCCATTATTAGTTGCCAACTTGTTTCACATAACATACAAACAACAAAACAATCCAACTCACAGGCACTAACAAACACTGAAGAGATAAACTCCCCCGCCTGTATGAAGAAAGTTGACGACGATTCAACACCTAAACCCTAAAACAAATATAGTGTTCACACTACAGAAACCCAAATGACTCTCTGTTTGGTCACACTAGTATGTTAAGAACTTATGATACATGAATTGTTTGTTGCACTTTGTTCATTCCATCTTTGGTTGACCTACTAGAGGTTGGTGTGTGTGGGATGGGGGGAAAAGCTCTAAGAGAGAGACACGTAACTATCATTACAAAAGGGTTTAGGATTTAGGGTTTAGGGTGGCACTAAAGCAAGAGGAGGTAGGTGGGTGGTAGGTATTAAGTATGTAAGAGGTAAGCATATGGTAGGTAGGCAACCCATATGGGTTCTTAGGTAGGCAACCTAGGTGAGTAGGTAGGTGAGTAGAAAAACAAATCCCACAAAGATCTTGTTTGAGCACCCAAGGAATGAATTTTAGGCATTGGGCAAAATATTAAATATTTTTAAGGGGCAATGTGAAAAAATGGGGGCAATGCAAAAAAAGAAGTCAATTTGGTAAGTTGAAAATGTAGCTCTCCCGATGTGGAGTTGATAATTTGGGAATGTGGAATTCTAGCAAAACACTGGCAATTGGAGTTGAGGATTTGGCAATGTGGAATTGGGAGTGGATCAATGTGGAGTTGGCAACATAGCACAGGCAATCTGGAGTTGACTAGTTGGGAATGTGCAATTATGAGCATTTTAGCAAAATGCTGTTAATGTGAAGTTGAGAATTTGACAATATGGGATTGGTAGCATTTTGGCAAAATGCTTGCAATGTGGGGTTGACAATTTGACAATGTGGAGTCCTTACAGTTTGGAATGTGGAATTAGGAGCATTTTGGCAAAACCCTCTTCATACTTGTGGCAACCATGCAAACAACACTTCACAACCATACTCTGTCTACATGAACCATAGCCTGCTTACATAACTGCCTCATGAGGGTACATGGGCTTGACAACAAAGTAACTCTCTCTGAGGGGGGATCCCTTGAAATAGCCACCCTTGGCTCCTACCTCAGGGGTGCTTATTTTGAGAACTCCACACTCCTCCAGACTTACCCAACACCTTCCCCTTCTTGAGTGAGGCCTCTTAGAGCATCTCCAACGGTGCTCATTATGTGACTCCAGATAGTAAAATTTATTGCAACAAATTCAAAATGTGCTGGTTTAGCTTAGGAAATTAGTTTTTCTGCACCAAATTAGTAGGCAAATTAAACCCAAGAAAATTTTTAGAATTGAATTTAGAGTCCATGATTTAGTCTAAGCATGAGATATTCATTCATATTTAGAACCAATTTGGATGAATTTTGGAGTGTTTACCATGGTACTAGTGTGAGTTCAGCAGCTCTAGAGAGTTGCAAGTGGCAGCTTTTCAGGTACCTACCTCCCTAGTACCCTTGGCAGCAGCTACATGGTATTTCAGAACATTTCAAAATATTTTAAATTTTTCCTCCTCAAAAATTTGGTCTTTGAAAACAATATGTTTTGAAAATTTTCAGCATTATAAAAAAACAACATAATTTGTGCCAAAGCCACCAAGGTACTCGGGTATTAATATTATTTATTTTCAGAAGTTTTGTAATTTTCAAAAATAAAAATAAAAAGAAAAAAAGATGTGTGAAGAGTAAATATTGAAATCGTCAGAAATATTCTATTTGTTGAAATAAAAATCTCAAAATTAATTAATTATTGGACACCTGTTAAATGGTTTTTTTGTCAAAGTTGGCAAGGTAGTACGGAATTCAAAGCATAGTACTATGGGATTCGAAGCTTGACCCTTGACTTCCTTGACTTCCTTGACCCTTGACTTACTTGACCCTTGACAAAATTGGGAAAAAGAAAAAAAAAATGCTTTCATAGATAATTTTATTTCTAGGATTTATAAATTATATTGATAAGATCTAGAAATTCGCTTTTTTACTTTACAGGATGGAATTACTACTACATACCCAGGGGTAAAAAGTTTTAAGAACCTAAGGTTTCTGTTCATCCATGTTAACCGAGTCGTCACCAGTCTTGAGGAATCATCCGTTTAACGCTGGTCAGTCTGACCGCCCTCTCGGGTTCGTCCCACACAGGTCGCCAGGGGCTTGCGAGAGCCGCTCGCTGTGCGTGAGAGCAGCTCTTGAGCGCTGAGCTATAATTACGTTGCAAGCTCTCATCTGCAGACATTCAAAGCAGGAGCATCGATAGTCGATCGAGAATTCAAGACTTAGAAGAATCGCCGAACTGAGTTCTGGTTCT
>Ga0116231_10007166_pt1 | contig 20670 bp, 21 predicted proteins | sample S1TSphgellanicum_2_FD_89695 | JGI IMG/M metagenome (GOLD analysis project Ga0116231, IMG submission 89695) | Host-associated microbial communities from peat moss isolated from Minnesota, USA - S1T2_Fd - Sphagnum magellanicum MG | ecosystem: Host-associated > Plants > Peat moss > Unclassified...
ATGGATACCGTCACCGAAGGGCAGATGGCCATTGCCATGGCCCAGCAGGGCGGCATCGGCGTGGTGCACAAGAACCTCACCATCGAGCAGCAGGTGGCGCAGGTGCGCGCGGTGAAAAAATTCGAGTCGGGCATGGTGGTGAACCCCGTCACCATTCACCCGGACCAGACGCTGGCCGATGCGCTCGGGCTGATGCAGCAATGGCGCATCAGCGGCATCCCGGTGGTGGAGCATGGCGGCCGGCTGGTGGGCATCCTCACCAATCGCGACGTGCGCTTCGCCACCGACCCCGCCATCCCCGTGCGCGAACTGATGACGCGCGAACGCCTGGTGACCGTCACCGGCAATCCGGGCGCCGAAGAGGCGCGCCGGCTGCTGCATCATCACCGGATCGAAAAGCTGCTGGTGGTGGACGAGGCGTTCCGCTGCGTCGGGCTGATCACCGTGAAGGACATGGACAAGGCGCAGGCGCACCCGCTCGCCAACAAGGACGAGCTGGGCCGGCTGCGTGTGGCGGCGGCCACCGGCGTTGGCGATGACGGGCATGCGCGGGCGGAGGCGCTGATAAAAGCCGGCGTGGATGTGATCGTGGTGGATACCGCGCATGGCCATTCATCGGGCGTATTGGCGCAGGTAACCCGGATCAAGCATCTTTCGAACGCCGTGGGCGTGATTGCCGGCAATGTGGCGACGCCCGAGGGGGCCATCGCGCTGATCGAAGCTGGCGCGGATTGCGTGAAGGTGGGGATCGGGCCCGGCAGCATCTGCACCACGCGCGTGGTGGCCGGTGTTGGCGTGCCGCAGTTTTCCGCGGTGATGGAGACAGCCGCCGCGTGCCGTGAGCGGGGCATCCCCAGCATCGCAGATGGCGGTATCCGCACTTCGGGCGACATCGTGAAGGCGATCGGTGCCGGCGCCGATGCGGTGATGATCGGCAGCCTGCTGGCCGGCACCGATGAGGCGCCCGGCGAGGTGTTTTTGTATCAGGGCCGCAGCTACAAGAGCTATCGCGGCATGGGCAGCATCGCCGCAATGTCGCGCGGGTCGGCCGACCGGTATTTCCAGCAGGAGATCACCGATCAGTTGAAGCTGGTGCCGGAAGGGGTTGAAGGCAGGGTGGGCTATAAGGGCCCGATGTCGGCCGTGGTGCACCAGCTTGTGGGCGGCTTGCGCGCCGGCATGGGCTATGCCGGGGCGGCGACGATCGCTGATTTGCAGGCGAATACACGGTTCCGCCGGATCACCGGCGCCGGGCTGCGCGAGAGCCATGTGCATGATGTGGCGATTACGCGCGAGGCGCCGAATTATCGGCAAGAGAGTTAAGAAGTTCTTTTTTGAAAAAAAGAACCAAAAAACTTTTGTTTCCTAGGCCACGCAAAGTTCGACATAACGCTTCAGGAATAAAAGTCTTTTGCTTCTTTTCTTCAGAAAAGAAGATTTCTTTCTTAATCCTTTGATGCCACCTCTTCCCCGCTGGGCAGATACGCCGCCGCAAATCCTGTTCGACGACGCGCATATGCGCGTGCTGTTCTGCCCCGGCGGATCGGACTGGCTGCTGATCACTTTCGGCGATGCGCTGACGCTGGCGGACGGAACGCGGTTTTATGCTCAGGCGATCGTGGAAAAACAGGGTCTTAATTGCCTGGGCTTCATGGCGAAGGAGGCGAACTGGTATCCGCGGGCGAGCATGATCGCGGCGATGCCGGAGATCGCTTACACGTTGGGCGCTTTCGGCACCCGGCTGCTCCATGGCAGTTCCATGGGCGGCTATGCGGCGATCAAATATTCCCGCCTGCTCGGGGCCACGCATGTGGTGGCCTACAGCCCGCAATGGTCGATCGATCCGGCGGAATGCGGGGCCAATTCCAGCGGCTATGAGGCGAGTTTCAGGCCGGCGATGCGGGGCATGGGCGTGCGGCGCAGGGATGCCGGTGGATCGATCAATGTTTTCTACGATCCCTGGCAAGCGATCGATGCCTGGCATTTCAGGATGATTTCGGCGGTGTGCGGTGGCGTACGCGGCTACCGGGTTCCGTATGCCGAACACCATGTGGCGGAGGTTTTGAAAGGTTCGCAAACCGCCGCCGCCATCTGGCAGGCCTGCCGGCGCGGCGATGTGGCGCGCGTGTATCGCAGCCTCAATGCCGCCCGCCGGAAAAGTGGGTTCAGGCGCCAGTATCTTTTGCTGCACCTGGCGCGAACCCGGCCTTTTTGGGCGTCGCGGCTGATTGCCGCCTTGCGTGCACGCCACCAGCTCGATTTGCCGCATCCGCCGGCGGTGCTGGCGCCGCTGTTCCGGGCCTTGCTGCGGCAGGGTGGCGCCGGCGCTGCGTTGCGGTTGCTGGAAGCAGCGCCCGCTTATCTTGAAGGGTCAAGGCGGGAGACGGTGCTGCGGCAGTTGCGGTCGGGCGATGTGATGAATTGGCGGCAAGGATTTCTGACCGCGCATGGCACGCGGCTGGTTTATTGCGTGCTGGAGGGGCGGCTGATGCATGTGGCGGCGCCCGCCGACGCCGCGGCGGCGATCGGCTTGTTTGGCGTTTTCGATGCTGCCCGCTTGGGATGTCCTGGCCTTACGATCAACGCCGGGGGCATCCTTCTGGCCTGCGCGGTGGACGAGGATGGGCGGTTTCGCCTGGTGCCGGCGGATGAATGCGCGGCGCACGACATGATTCGCGCGGACATGCCGGGCGGCCCGGACATTGCTCTGCGGAACCGCGGTTTTTATCTCTGTGCCGAGCCCGACGGGACTCTCCGTTGTGATCGTATTTACGCCGGCCCTTGGGAGATTTTCAGACACGCGGATGGGCCGCAACGCCACCTGCCATGACACCGTTGCGTGGCCAATTTTGGCGTATTGAAACGAGGCGCTTCTCCACGTAACATTAATATGTTTTAAGAGGTCTCGGGAGGAAATTTGATGAAAGCCTTGTGTGGTCTGGCTGTTGGTTTGTGTCTCTATTCCGCGGCTGCGGCAGCGGCGGCGCCCGCACCCGGCTTTATTACCTTTACGGTCGTGGGCCCAGCCGATCCCAATGGCAAGGTGCCCGTGATCAATGGCGTTCCGGGTTCGGGCGTCACCAACCTGGACTTGCCGTTTCCGGTTTATTACCTCAACCATGGCTCGAATTATAACGTCACTATCGGCTCGAACGTCTCGCCGACCTTCCAAGGCACCTGCGTGAGCGAATACATTCTTTACGGCACGGTCAGCGGCAAGGCGAAGAAGATTTCCTCCGCCAAAACGAAGCCCTACGCTTGCGGCAAGGAGACCTACTGGGCGTGGGATTGGAACACGCCCACGATACCGGCCTATATTGGCCCCGCATCCGTGGTCGCCGAGGTCGCCTTTGGCAAGACGGTCGTCAAGTCGACCACCCACCTGGTTATCCAGTAAAACCGAGGCGTCTTGGGGCGGCTTGCAGCCGCCCCGCGGTCTGCCAACATGCCCAGCCGGTCGCAACCAGGCGCCGCGCGTGCCACATAAGGCTCTTGTTGCACGCGCAAAGGCCATCGCCCTCAGTGACTCCCTCCGCACGCCTGCTGGCCGCCATCGAGCTGATCGAGGAGATCGAAAGCGGCGGCCGGCGCCCCGCCGATGCCATCGCCAACGGTTTTTTCCGCGACCGCCGCTATATCGGCTCCGGGGACCGCCGCGCCGTCTCCGATCGCGCCTGGGCGGTGCTGCGGGCGCGCCGGCGGCTCGACTGGTGGCTGCAGCGCGCCGGGGCGGTGAGTTCGCCGCGGCTACTCGTGGCGTCCTCGCTGCTGCTGGAAGGCTGGACGCTGGGCGGCGTGGAACAGTCTTTTTCGGGCGGCCAGTTCGCCGCAGCGCCTCTGGGGCCGGCGGAAAAATCCGTGCTGCGCGGGCTGGAGACCCGCACGCTCGATCACCCGGATATGCCGGCGCCGGTGCGGCTGGAAATCCCCGACTGGATTTATCCGCGTCTTGAGGCGCGTTTCGGCGCGGCCCTGGCGCCCGAAATGGCGGCGATGGGCGAGCCGGCGCCGCTCGATCTGCGCGTGAACCTGCTGAAATCCACGCGCGAGGCAGCCCGGCAGGCGCTGGCGGCCGAGGGCATCGCGGCCGAGACAACACCCTATTCGCCCTGGGGCCTGCGCGTGGCGCATCGCCGCGCGGTCACCACCGGGGCTGCCTTCCAGTCCGGCATCCTGGAAATCCAGGACGAAGGCAGCCAGCTTGTCTCTCTGCTGGTGGGAGCCGTGCCCGGCATGAGGGTGGCCGATTACTGCGCCGGCGCCGGCGGGAAAACCCTCGCGATGGCCATGACCATGGAGAACAAGGGCCAGGTGGTGGCTTGCGACGTGAGTGAGAAGCGCCTGGATGGCGCGGTGAAGCGCCTGCGCCGCGCCGGGGTGCATAATGTGGAGCGCCACCTGATCGAGGCCGGCGACAAATGGGGCAAGCGCCGGGCGGAAAGATTTGACCGCGTGCTGGTTGACGCGCCCTGCACCGGCACCGGAACATGGCGGCGCAATCCCGATGGACGCCTGCGCCTGACCGAGACCGATCTCGCCGAACTGACGCCCAAGCAGGCCGGCATCCTGGATACGGCCGGCCGCCTCTTGCGGCCCGGCGGCCGGCTTATCTATGCCACCTGCTCGCTGCTGCGCGAGGAGAACGAGGCGCAGATCGAGGCTTTTTGCGCCCGCAACGAGAAATTCAGGGTGCTTCCGGTCAGCCAGGCGTGGAACCAGCCGCCGCCGCTGCCATGTGCCGATCCGTTCCTGGTTCTTACCCCGCTGCGCCACGGGACGGACGGGTTCTTTGCCGCTGTGCTAGAGAAGGCAGCCGCCTAGGAGGTTCGATGCCGACCATGCAGATCGAGGTTTTCGAGGCAATTCCGGTCCATCGACATACCGGAGGAAAGGCGATGAAGGCGGCGGGCGCGTTTGCCAAGCGGGACGACGAAGTTGTGGACATCAAGTGGGATTTGGCAGTCCTGACATGGATGGTCGGCACCCTCTATCCACTTGTCATCGCCATCCTGTTCAAACTGTTCATCCGCTAGGCCGATGATCTCCGTGCGCCGCGCCGAGCTGGCCGATGCCGCCGCCATCGGCGCCGTGCATGTGGCGGCCTGGCGCAGCACCTATCCCGGCATCCTGCCCGACTCCTACCTCGCCCGGCTCTCGCCCACCCGCCTCGCCCTGCAATATCGCGCGGCGATCGGCGGGGGCGCCACCGTGATCGTGGCCGCCCGCAGCGGCGATGGGCCGCGCATCGTCGGCTTCACCACGGCGGGGTTCGCCCGCAACCCGGGCCTGGGCGATGGCGAGGTCGAAACGCTGTATGTGCTCGACGATTTTCGGGATCAGGGCTTGGGCCGCCGCATGATGCAGGCCGCCGCCGCGCAGCTCGCGCAGCGTGGCTGCGCCTCGGCCTATGTATGGGTGCTGCGCGACAATCCCAGCCGCTGGTTCTACCGCCATCTGGGCGGCAAGCCCGCGGCCGAGGGGCAGACCCGGCTGGCCGGCGTATCGCTGAACCAGGTTGCCTACGCGTGGGACCCGATCGGCCAATTGCTCGCGCTGCAGGAAACCCCGCGAAAATAACGTCTTGCGTTAGCATACGCCAAACGATTGCCTGGTAATCTCGGCCCATGCTGACCGTTTCTCACGATCACAGTGCCCTCCGCGAGGCCATCCGCGCCGAGCTTGTCCCCATGTTCGACGATCTGCGCCGCTTCGTTGACCGGCGGGTGAGCGAGTTGAGCGTGGAAGTGCATGGCGCCACCCAACTGCTGGGCTTTTCGGAAGAAAACCTCTCCGCCCAGCTCGGCAATTTGCACGAGCAGATGGGGCGCATGCTCAGCGCGCCCTCCGACGCCACGCGCAACAGCGGCATGGAGCTGGAGGCGGTGGTGCAAACCACAGAAGCCGCCGCGAACCAGATCATGGAGGCGGCCGAAGCCATCAGCGACTGCGTGCGGCAGGTCGTGCCGGACAAATCGGCGATCCAGGCCATCTCCGCCCGGATCGACGCGATTTTCGAGGCGTGTTCCTTTCAGGACCTCACGGGCCAGCGCCTGCGCCGCGCCATCGAGCATTTGCAGCACATGGAAAGCACCCTCACCGGCATTTTGGCGCCGCCGGGAACGGAACATGAGGTTTTTCAGCCTGCGCCACCCACGGTTGTTTCAAACGGCGCGGATGTTTCACAAGGCGATATCGACGCGTTGTTCGACTGACAAAGCAAGCAAGGTCTTCTTTTCTGAAGAAAAGAAGCAAAAGACTTTTATTCCCCTCGCCCGCGGAAACATCCCGGTCATGCCCTCAATCGTGGAAGCGGCGAAGAAACAAAAGTTTTTTGGTTCTTTTTTTCAAAAAAGAACATTCTTTCTTCCTTAAACGTGAAAACTCTCCCCGCACCCACAACGGCCTTTCTCATTCGGATTCACGAACGTAAATCCCGAGGTGAGCTTCGACTGTTCGTAATCCATGGTCGTGCCGATCAGGAACAGGCTCGCCTTGCGATCCACCAGAACGGTCACGCCTTGGTCGGTGACGATCTCATCGCCGGGGCCGGCTTCGGGGACCCAGGACATGTCGTAGGCCAGGCCCGAACACCCCTTGGTGTTCACGCTGATCCGCAACAATCGCCCCTCGCCCTTGCCGTAGAGTGCACGCAGGCGTTCGGCGGCAGCGTGCGAAAGCCGCATCAGCGGCGGCAAGGCGCGGCGCGGCCGCGGCGTGGTTTGCGTCTGTTCCATAAAATATCCCGTCAGAACATGTTCAGCGAGAGGCGCGCTTCGTCTGTCATGCGGCTCGGGTCCCACGGCGGATCCCACACCGTCTCAACCTCGGCGGAGGTAACACCCGGCACCGCCAGCACCGCCTCGCGCACCTGCACCGGCAATTCCTGCGCGCTCGGGCAGCCAGGCGCCGTGAGTGTCATTTCCACCTTCACCGCGCCATCATCGGCGATATCGACCGCGTAGATGAGGCCGAGTTCGTAGATGTTCACAGGGATTTCAGGGTCGAAAATCGTTGCGATCGCATCCAGCACGGCATTTTCCGAAGGTGTTGCGAGGTGCTCGCCCTCCGGTGTCCATGTTCCCACCACTTCGGCGGTTTCGGTCGGTTCAGTCATGGGTAACCTCCCGGCGCGCATCGAGCGCCGCAATCAGCGCCGACCAGGGCAGCGTGGCGCATTTCACCCTTGAGGGATACTCGGAAACGCCCGCCAAAACCTGCAATGTCCGCAGCTCGGGGGCTTCCTCCGGGAGTTTCCCAGTCCTGGCCAGCATGTTGAACGATGTCGCAAGCGCGCGGATGCGCGCGCTATCCAGGCCACGCACCGCCTCTGCCATCAGATCGGCCGAGGCAAGGCTGATGGCACAGCCGCGCGCTTCAAAGGCAGCATCGGCCACGGCGCCGTCGGCCGCGAATAACACCCGCACTTCCACCTGATCGCCGCACATGGGATTATCGCCGGCGCCCTTGCCATCGAAAACCTCCATCCGGTGCATATGGCGCGGGTTGCGGCCGCGATCCAGGATCACCTCTTGATACAAGTCACGGACATCATCGAAATTCACTGGAAAAAACTCCGCACCCGCAAGAGCGTGTCGGCCAGGAAATCCACTTCGTCATGCGTTGTATAGACACCGAAACTCGCGCGCGCCGTGCTGGTGAGCCCAAGCCGGCGGATCAGCGGCTCCGCGCAATGCTGGCCGGCGCGCACGGCGATGCCGTTGCGATCCAGCAAAGTGGCGATGTCATGCGCATGCGCGCCTTCCATGGTGAAGGAAATAACGCCCCCGCGATCCTGCCCGCGCCCGATCACCTTCAATCCGCCGATCTCGGCAAGCCGCGCCATGGCGTGGTCAGTCAGCGCGGCTTCATGCGCCGCGATCGCCTCGAACCCGATCGTGTTCACGTAATCGATGGCCGCGCCCAGCCCGATGGTTTCCAGGATCGCCGGCGTGCCCGCCTCGAATTTTTGCGGCGCGTCCGCCCAGGTGCTGCGGGCGAAACTGACGGAGGCGATCATGTCGCCGCCCCCCATGAAGGGCGGCATCGCCTCCAGAAGGTCATGGCGCGCCCACAAAACACCGATGCCGGTGGGGCCATACAGCTTGTGGCCGGTGAACACATAAAAATCCGCACCCAGCGCCTGCACATCCACCTGCCGGTGCACCACAGCCTGGCTGCCATCCACCAGCACAAGCGCGCCCGCTGCATGCGCCATCCGGGCAATACGCTCGATCGGATTATACGTGCCCAGCACGTTCGACATATGGGTGATCGCCACCAGCGCCACATCGCCATGCGCGAGCTCGGCCGCGAAGCTTTCAAGATCGAGCTCGCCCGCATCGGTCATCCTGGCCACGCGCATGATCACGCCATGCGCATCCCGCAGCATCTGCCAGGGCACGATATTGGCGTGATGCTCCATCTCGCTGATCAGCACGGCCTGGCCGGCTTTCATCACGCCGCGGCCATAGGAATGCGCAACCAGATTGATCGCTTCCGTCGTATTCTTGGTGAACACGATGTCGTCGCGCGACGGGGCATTCAGCAATGCCGCCACCTTGTCGCGCACGGTCTCGTAGGCTTCCGATGTGCGCTCGCTCATCCAGTGCAGGCCGCGATGCACGTTGGCATACTGCGTTTCCATCGCTTGCGACATGGCATCGATGACCGCCCGGGGCTTTTGCGCGGAAGCAGCACTATCGAGAAATACCAGCTTCTTGCCATGCACCTTTTGCCCCAGTATCGGGAAATCCTGGCGTATCTTGGCAACATCGAATGGCGCGCGCGATGGGGTGATGTGAAAATTCATGGCGCGTTCTGCCACCAGCGATCGATCACGCTGTCGAGCATGCTGCGCGCAGCCTCATCTTCCACCGCATCCAGCGCCTCGGCGAGAAAGGCGCGCACCAGCAGCGCGCGCGCGGCTTCGGCCGGGATGCCCCGGCTCGCCAAATAAAACAATTGTTCCGGATCAAGCTCGCCGATAGTCGCGCCATGGCTGCATTTCACATCATCCGCGTAAATCTCCAGCTGCGGCTTGCAGTCTATCTCCGCATCCGGCGAAAGCAGAAGCGCCTGGTTCATCTGATAGCCGTCGGTTTTCTGCGCCGCGCGCGCCACCTCGATCTTGCCCTGAAATACGCCACGCGACTTGCCCGCCAGCACGTGCTTCACCGTCTGCCGCGATGTGCAGTTCGGCGCATCGTGGCTCACCACCGTGGTGAAATCGCTGTGCTGCGTGCCGCGCAGCAATTGCGCCGCATTCAGCGCGGTGTGGCCGCCTTTGCCGTGCAAATGCGCATGGATTTCGGTGCGCGCCATGTGGCCGCCGATCGAGAGCGTAAACGCCTCATAGGCCGCGCCGACGGCAATGTCGGCGTAAATGGTCGCCAGATGAAACGCCGCCGCGGCTTCGTTTTGCAAACGCAGATGCACGAGCTTCGCCCGCGCGCCCACCACAATTTCAGTCACCGGATTATGCAGATATTTGCCCGCACCTTCAAAAATCTCGATTACCGTCAGCTTCGCACCGGGCGCCAACCTTATCGCGTGGCGCGGATGAAACGCGGTGGGTGTGCCGGCCATGTCGCGGCCGATGCTCACGATCAGCAGCGTGCCGGCATCCAGGCCCTCTTCCACCTCGATAATCGCGCCATCCTCGGCCAGCATCGTGTTCAACGCCACCAGCCGGTCACGCTCCGGCCGGGCAAGGACGCCGAAATCGGCCGTCTGCGCAAAGCCGCGCACAATGGCCTTTTCTGGCATCACCGATTGGGCCACATTCAGCCGCCCCTGCGCGAACACCAGCCGCGGCACGCCTTCAAAGCCGGAAAGATCGGGCAGCGCATCCGGCCCGAAACCGCTCGCTTCGGTCAGCGGCTCGTGAAAATTCTCATCGGCCAGGGCAGCCAGGCTGGTATATTTCCAGGCCTCCTCCCGCCGCGTGGGCAGGCCGAAACTGCGCAGAATATCGGCCGCATCACTGCGGCGTTTCATATCGCCGGGAAGGCGGCGCGTCAGGCCGTCATAGCGCGCCAGAAAACCGGAGGCGGAGGTGGCGGGCAGCATCTATGCGGCCTCCGCAATCACCTGCGCATAGCCGTGGCGTTCCAGATCACGCGCAAGCTCCGCCCCGCCGCTGCGCACGATGCGCCCATGCGCCAGAACATGCACCGCGTTCGGCACGATATGGTCCAGCAGGCGCTGGTGATGGGTGATGACGAGGGCAGAGAATTTCTCCGATCGCAACGCGTTCACGCCTTCGCCCACGATTTTCAGCGCGTCGATATCGAGGCCACTATCGGTTTCGTCGAGAATGGCGAGTTTCGGCCGCAGCATGGTCATCTGCAACACCTCGTTGCGTTTTTTCTCGCCGCCGGAAAATCCCACATTCACGTTGCGCTTCAGCATATCGTCCGGCATGTGCAGGCGCTTCGCCTCGGCCCGCGCGGCCTTCAGAAACTGTGCGGCATCCAGCTCCGGCTCGCCGCGCGCGCGGCGGATCGCATTCACGGCGGTGCGCAAAAAATTGGCGTTGCCCACGCCAGGCAATTCCACCGGCGACTGGAACGCCAGAAACACGCCGGCCTGCGCCCGCGCCTCGGGTTCCATCTCCAGTAAATTCTGGCCGTCGAAATCCACTTCGCCCGCGGTCACGGTGAAATCCGCCCGGCCCGACAACACGTAGGAGAGCGTGGACTTGCCGGAGCCGTTCGGCCCCATGATGGCATGTATCTCGCCGTCCGGCACGGCAAGGTCGATCCCGCGCAGGATGGGCTTTTCGCCGATGGAGGCTTGGAGATTTTTAATGACTAGCATGAACGGAACCCAACAAAGACAAGCAGTTCTTTTTTTGAAAAAAAAGAACCAAAAAAACTTTTATTCCTGTCGATGGCCATCCACGTGGGTGGCCATGGACAGGACATAAAAGTCTTTTGCTTCTTTTCTTCAGAAAAGAAGATTCTTCCTTACTCAACCAACCGACCCCTCAAGGCTCACAGCCAACAATTTCTGCGCCTCCACCGCGAACTCCATCGGCAGCTCCGCCAGCACTTCGCGGCAGAACCCGTTCACGATCATCCCCACCGCATCCTCTTCGGAAAGCCCGCGCTGGCGGCAATAAAAAAGCTGATCCTCGGCGATCTTGCTGGTGGTTGCCTCGTGTTCCACTTTCGCACTCGCGTTACGGCTTTCGATATAGGGCACGGTATGCGCCCCGCAGCGATCGCCGATCAGCAGGCTGTCGCATTGCGTATGGTTGCGCGCGCCCGCCGCCCGCGGCAGGATGCGCACCAGCCCCCGATAGGTGTTGTTGGACTGGCCGGCCGAAATGCCCTTGGACACGATGGTGCTTGTCGTGTTCTTGCCGATATGGATCATCTTGGTGCCGGTATCGGCCTGCTGATGATTATTCGTCAGTGCCACGGAGTAGAACTCGCCGATGCTCCCTTCGCCCTGCAGCACGCAGGAGGGATATTTCCAGGTGATGGCCGAACCTGTTTCCACCTGCGTCCAGCTGATTTTCGATCGCGCCCCGCGGCAGGCGCCGCGCTTGGTCACGAAATTATAAATACCGCCGCGCCCGTTCACATCGCCCGGGTACCAGTTCTGCACCGTGCTGTACTTGATCTTCGCGTCATCCAGCGTCACCAGCTCCACCACGGCGGCGTGCAACTGATTTTCGTCGCGCATCGGCGCGGTGCAGCCTTCCAGGTAGCTTACGCTCGCGCCTTCTTCCGCGATGATCAGCGTGCGTTCGAACTGCCCGGTATTGCGCGCATTGATGCGGAAATAGGTGGAAAGCTCCATCGGGCAGGTAACGCCCTTGGGGATGAACACGAAACTGCCATCGGTGAACACGGCGGAGTTCAGCGCGGCAAAATAATTATCCGAAGGCGGCACCACGGTGCCCAGATATTTGCGCACCAGCTCCGGGTGGTCCTTCACCGCCTCGCTGATCGGGCAGAAGATCACCCCGCTTTTCGCCAGGGTGCTCCGAAAGGTTGTCGCGACCGAAACACTGTCGAACACCGCATCCACGGCGATTCGCGGCGTATCCGCCCCTTCCACGCCGGCCAGGATGGCCCGTTCGCTCAAGGGAATCCCCAGTTTCTCATAAACCTTCAAAAGCTCCGGATCCACCTCATCGAGCGAGGCCGGCCCTGGCTTCTTTTTCGGGGCCGCGTAATAATACGCGTCCTGGTAGTCGATTTTCGGGTAGTTCAGCAGCGCCCAGTCCGGCTCGATCATGTTCTGCCAGGCCGAGAATGCATTCAGCCGCCACTCCAGCAGCCACGCCGGTTCACCCTTGCGTTCCGAAATGAGCCTGACGATGTCGGTATTCAGGCCCTTCGGCGCGAAGTCCATTTCGATATCGGACGTAAAACCCCATTTGTAGCCGGTATCGGCCACCGAATTCACGGTCTCAAGGGTCTCGGCAATGGCAGTCATCGGCAAAAAATCCCTTAAACGACTGGCTCGGACAGCACGCCCATGGCCTTGCGGGCCGGCATGTCAGCACCGCCAAACACCGCGGGTAGAGCGGCACTTTCCATATCGGCGAGCGTAATCCGGTTCAGCGCCGCGCGGATGGCGGCGTTCACCGGGTCCCACCTTCCGCGCATCGGGCACAGACACTGGCTTTCACAATCCCCGCCATCGACGCAGGCGGTCAGTGCAATGGGTCCGTCGATCGCCTCGATCACTTCGGCGACCCTGATGGAACATAAACCGCGGTTCAACCGGTAGCCGCCATGCGCCCCGCGCAGGCTGGTTACGAGGCCCTTGCCGGCCATGGCCTTCAGCACCTTCGCAACCGTAGGCTCCGGGATGCCGGTAGAGAGAGAGATGCCCGGCGAGGTCTGCACAGCCCCGTTCGCGGAACCGGAGCGGGCCAGCCGCACCAGAACCACAACGGCGTAATCGGTCAGTTTCGACAGCCTGAACATGGCGCGCGCCACCAATCGGAACAACAAGCGGACCAGATCGGTCCTGTTTAGCCAGATGCGACCCGCACAGCCTCGCGTCAAGTCTTGAGCGCAAAAGAGGGGGCCCGCATGGCCCAAACCCGGGCAATTTTCGGGCTGGCGCGCGGCCAGGAACAGGCGCACGTATGCACCGGTGCCAGCGCCCCCTGGTATCGGCGACCGGTTTCTCAGATGCGTGACATTTTTAGCACATTGACGCCATTGCGATCATTTGTTTCGCCAGTCCGAGATTTCTCAGCGATAAACGGGGCCTTTTCGGTATAATCTGATCCCATATGCAAACTGACCCACGCCGAGCCGCAAGATGCGCCTGAGCGACATCCTCCTGATGCGCGGCCTTGTGCGCGGCCCCGATCTGGAAATCGCCTTCGATCGCCAGCGCAAGCAGGGTGGGCGGCTGGCCGATAACCTGATCGCGCTCGGGCTGATGACCACCGAGCAACTCTATGCGGTGATCGAGGAAACGCCGGTGATGCCCCGCACGGTCGCGGAAACCGGCGTATCGCGCGGCCTTCTTCTCGGCCTGCTTCTCAAGTTCATGCGCGTCCAGTCCTGCGAGACCCTGATCGACCTCTCTGAGCGCATGCGGCTCTCGCATGCGGTGGTGCAGGAAATCATCGACGAGGCGGTGGCCCAGAAGCTGGTGCATGTGCTCGGCTCCATCAGCACCGGCATTGTGCGCTACATCCGCTATGCGCTCAGCGATTTGGGCCGCGACGCCGCCGGCGACGCGATGGAACAGACCCAGTATCTGGGCCCGGCGCCGGTCAGTCTCGCCTCCTACCAGGCGCAGATTTCGAAGCAAAAGATCACCAACGAGATTCTGGACGTGCCTGCGCTGAAGCAGGCTTTCGCCGGGCTCGTTCTGTCGGATCACACCATTTGGCGCATGGTCCCCGCGGTCAGTGCCGGCCGCACAGTGCTGCTCTATGGCCCGCCCGGCAACGGCAAAACGTCCATTGGCACCCGCATTGCCGGGCTGTTCACCGACCCGGTGTTTATCCCCTACGCGCTGGAGGTTGGCGGCCAGATCATCAAGATCCACGACCCAAGCCTGCACAAGCCGTTCCTGGAGGCGGTGGACGAGCAGGCGCCCGCTTCCGCCAATGCCGGCGTGCAGATCGAGGCGTTCGACGCGCGCTGGATGGCCTGCAAGCGCCCGGTGGCTATGGCCGGCGGGGAAATGACGCTGGACATGCTGGATCTGCGCTGGGATGCCGTCACAAAATGCTACGACGCCCCGCTGCACATGAAGGCGCTGAACGGTGTTTTTCTGATCGACGATTTCGGCCGCCAGAAGGTGAACCCCACCGATTTCCTCAACCGCTGGATCATCCCGCTCGAAAACCGGGTGGATTACCTGAAGTTGAACACCGGCATCACCTTCGCCATTCCCTTCGACGAGCTGGTGATTTTCTCCACCAACCTGGAGCCGGCCGATCTGATGGACCCGGCCTTCCTGCGCCGCATCCCCTACAAGATCCAGATGCTGGGCCCCACGCTGGACGAATACCGCGAGATTTTCCTGCGCGCGGCGAAATCCCGCGATCTGGTCATTACGCAGGCCGCATTCGACTATGTCGTCGAGCAGCTCACGAAAGATGGCAAGTTCCAGTTGGCCGCCTTCCAGCCGGGATTTCTATGCGACCAGGTGGCGCAGGTGTGCCGCTGCTTCAAGATAAAGCCTGAAATGACGGTGGAGCTGGCCGCGGATGCGCTTGAAAATCTTTACGTGGGCATCGGCGCTCGAAGGGTGCAACCATTCTCTTCCTGAACCTTCGTGCCCTTCGTGGCTTCGTGGTTAATTCTTACGTCCTTTGGCCACGCCCTGCGCAAGCAAGCAAGAATGTTCTTTTCTGAAGAAAAGAACCAAAAGACTTTTATGTCCTGGCGCTGCTTTTGAAAACCTCCATCCCCTCCGCAATTCGCCGCCCAAGGGCAGTCGAGGGGATGCCTATGTCTGAAAAACGTCACGCCGCCAGCAGCGCCCGCACGAAATTGCGCGCCGCATTCTCCACCTCGCTGCATTTGGCGGCCAACAGATCCGCGTCGCGCGAGCCATCCCGCGCCGCCCGGTCGCCCTGCTGCGTCTCATCGCTGAGCGCGCGTAGATTGTTCACCGCCGACCGCGTGCCCTCGGCCGCGCGCATCGCGCTGGCGGCAATCTGCTGGGCGATATCCCCCTGCTCCTCCATCGCGCAGGCGACCGAAACGGTGATGCCGCCAAGTTCCGCCACGGTGGCGGCCATGCCGTCGATCGCTGCCATGGCACGCTTCATGTCGCTCCGGATCGCCTCGATTTCCCGCTCGATCTCGCCGGTGGCCTGGGCCGTCTGCAAGGCAAGGTCCTTCACCTCGTTCGCTACCACGGAGAATCCGCGGCCGGCCTCGCCGGCCCGCGCGGCCTCGATGGTGGCGTTCAGCGCAAGAAGATTGGTCTGATTGGCGATCCTGTTGATGGTGCGGATGACCGTGCCAATGCGCGTCGCGGTGTCGGCCAAATCCTGCACGGTCTGGTTGGTCGAACTCGCCTCCTCCATGGCGCGGAATGACGATTCCGAAACCGCGCGCACCTCTTCCGTCACGCGCCGAATCGAACCGGCCAGCTCATCCACCGAGGAAGCCACGTTCTCGGCGCTCGACCATGTCTCCTGCGAGGCCGCCGCGATCTCCGCGGTGCGCCGCATGGCGGAATCCGTGACTCCCGAAACCTGCGAAACAGCCGCGCGCACCCCCCGCGCGGCACTTGCGGCATCGCCCACCAGTCCGCCGATCTCGCTCTCGAACTCCCGCGCCAGCCGGTCCTCGGCGGCCTGCGCGGACAGGTCGGAGGCGGCTTCGGATATCAGGCGCAGCTTCGCCTGGTCACGCGCCGCCGCCGCTGCCGCGGCGGCGATCGAGGCGCTGGCCCGGGCGGCCGTTGCTTCAATCTCCCGCGTGCACCACACAGCGAGCGCGCCCGGCCCCAGCACCAGGGCAATATCCATCAGCCCTTGCGGCAAAGCGCCGCCGCCGGCCGGCCCCTCCCACCCTATCAGCCACAGACCCGCCTGCAGCAGCACAAGGCACGCAACCCCGGCCGCCACTACCAAACTCGCCCGAGATGCCACCAGCACGGCAATGATCGCCATGCCGTGCAGATCGGCCAATTCCCGCCAGATCGTGCCAGATAGCACATGGCAAAGGCCGGCCGTGGTGCTCGCCAGCAGCAGCGCTCCCAACAGCCTTGCGGCTGCGCCGCCTGACAGCACATGGGCCAAGGTGCCGGCGCCCGCCAGCACAGCCGCAATGCCAGCCGCCATAAAGCCATCCGATCGCGGCAGGTTGGCCAGCGACGCGAAGACCGGCACATGGGCCCACAGCACCAAAAGCAGGGTACGCCCGCCCGCCTGCCCATCGCGGGAGCGGCCGGCGGCATCGGCTATGGTCAAATATCGCCTCCGTCACACCACGATGGAAAGTCCGCGCTGCCCCACGCAGGGCCGCCACAGCCAGGTCTCCGCCATGGCTTAGTCTGGCCGCGCGTGCGTTACAGTACCGCTAACGCCTTTATGGCAATAACCGGCGCGCGCCCCGCAAAATAGCCACCTGAATCATGCGGCTAAGCGGGAGCGACCGACCGGTTTGTCCAAGCCAAAGCCCGTTCCAATCTTGCCGGATGAGTTTTTCATATGTCCAAGCGCGTGTTGATGGTGGACGATTCGAAGGCCACGCGATCGATGGTCGCGTTCACCCTGCGCCGCGCTGGCTACACCGTGCTCGAAGCGGAGGATGGCGAACAGGCGATCAAAACGCTTGGGGAGCAGCCCATCGATTGCCTCATCACCGACGTCAATATGCCGGGCATGGATGGCAAGGAACTGGTGCGCCGCCTGCGCGAAAGCCCGGCGCATCGGGCGATGCCGATCCTGCTGCTGACCACCACTTTCGATGGCTCGCAAAACGGGCAGGCCATGCAAGCCGGCGCAACAGGCTGGCTCGGCAAACCTTTCCTGCCCGCCGACCTCATCGAGGCCGTCGCCAAGATCGTGTAAACCGGGCCTCGGCCAGGCTCACTTGCCATCTGTGAACGGTTTCCGCAGGGTCGGCGCATGAAGCCTGCCATTATCGGACTCGGCGGGCCGGAGCTTTCCGCCGGCGAGGCCGCTTTGCTGCGTGAGCACGCGCCGCTCGGGGTTATCCTGTTCGCCCGCAATATCGCCACGCCCGCGCAACTCGCGGCACTGGTGGCCGGCATACGTGCCGCGCTGCCCAATGCGCTGCTGATGGTGGATCAGGAGGGCGGCAGGGTGGCGCGGCTGAAACCGCCGCGCTGGCGGGCGCATCCCGCGGCGCGCGCGCTGGAAACCGTTCGCGCCGCCTGGCTCAGCGGCGCCCTGATCGGCCTGGAATGCCGGGCGGCCGGGTTCGACCTGGTGGCCGCGCCCGTGCTGGATGTCGCCGCTCCCGGCGGCCATAACGTGATCGGCGACCGCGCCTTCTCCGCCGACCCGGCAAGGGTGGCCGAATTGGGCGGCGCCATGGCCGCGGGGCTGCTCGCGGCCGGCGTGCAACCCATCGGCAAACACGCCCCCGGCCACGGCCGCGCCCGGGCAGATAGCCACCTCGAACTGCCGGTTCTGGACACTATCCTGCCCGCCGACCTCGCCCCCTTCATCGCCAACCGGGCTTTGCCCTGGTTGATGACGGCCCATATCCGCTACATGACCCACGACATGCACAATCCCGCCACACTCTCCCGCGGCATCATCGAGGGCGTGATCCGTGCGACATCGGGCATCGGGTTCGAAGGCGTGCTGGTGACCGATGACCTGGCCATGCATGCGCTCACCGGCTCGCCCGGCGCGCGGGCCGCCGCTGCACTCTCGGCCGGGTGCGACGTGGCCTTGCACTGCTCCGGCGTGCTGGCGGAAAGTGAATTGGTGCTGGCGGCGCTCACGGAAGCCCCAGAAAACTGCATGGCGCGGCTTGCAGCCGGGCGGGCGCTGGCGGCTGCACGGTTTCAGGCGGGGCTGGATGCCGATGCGCTGTTCGCCGAACGCGCGGCGCTGCTCTCGTGAGCTTGCATTTCCTAGATCTGGCCGGCGCGTTCCTGATCACTATCTGCCTCGCGGCAACCGCCATCATCCTGCACGAGCTCGCGCATGGCTACGCGGCGTGGGCCATGGGCGATTCCACGGCACGCCTCGCCGGCCGGCTCTCCCCCAACCCGCTGCGCCACATCGACCGCTTCGGCACCATCATCCTGCCCGGCATCCTGCTGCTCAGTCAGCTTCTCACTGTCGGGCGCGTGCTGTTCATGTTCGGCTGGGCCAAGCCCGTGCCGGTGAACCCGATGCTGTTTCGCTACCCGCGGCAAATGATGGCAGTGGTCGCCATTGCTGGCCCGGTGATGAATTTTTTCCTCGCCTTTCTGGCGGCGCTGTGCCTGCGGGTTGAAAGCCTCCCGCCTTCGGCCGTGAATGCCTTGGCCGCTTTCATTTCATTCAACCTGGTGCTAGGGATTTTCAATCTGGTGCCGATACCGCCGCTGGATGGCGGCCGCATCGCGGTGGGCGTGCTGCCGTTTCGGGCCGCCCGCGCCTGGGCGGGGCTGGAACGCTACGGCATGGTGTTCGTGTTGATCCTGATCGCCGGGCCATCCTTGCTGCGGCAGGCAGGCATCCATTTCGATCCGCTCAGCGCCTTCCTGGAACCCACCGTGAGCTGGGCGTTCGATCACATGCTGATGCTGGCAGGCGTTTCGCCCGGTGACGGCTGACACCTCGGAGATTTTCACCGTCTCGCTGGAAGGGTTCGAGGGGCCGCTCGATCTTCTGCTCGATCTGGCGCGCGCCCAAAAAGTGGATCTCGCGAAAATCTCCATCCTCGCTTTGGTGGAACAATATCTTGCCATCGTACAGCGGGAGGAAACGCTGCGCCTGGAAAAAGCCGCGGACTGGCTGGTGATGGCCGCCTGGCTCGCCTGGCTCAAATCCCGCCTGCTTCTCCCGCAGGATGATCCGGCGGCGGAGGAGGGGGAACAATCCGCCGAATTGCTGGCCGCGCGCCTGGCGGAACTCTCCGCGATGCGGGAAGGCGCCGCCTGGCTTGCCGCCCGGCCTGTGCTGGGGATCGACGTTTTCCCCCGCGGTGCCCCGGAAGATCACACCGCCACCGACCGCTCCCGCCTCGTCGCCGACTTGCCCGGGCTGTTGCGCGCCTATGTGGCGGCCATCAGGCGCGGCGCCGCCAAGGTGCAATATCAGCCCAAGCAGCTGAGTTTCTGGACAGTGCAGGATGCGCTGAAGCGGCTTGCCGCGACGCTGGGCGAAATGCCGGGCTGGGCGTTCCTGGAGCGTTTCCTGCCGGCGCATCTTTCGGGGCAGGAACGCAAGGCTGCGATTGCGAGTACGCTGATCGCTTCGCTGGAAATGGCGAAGGGCGGTAGAGTGCGCCTGCGGCAGGATGCGCCATTTGCGCCGATACTCCTGGCAGGGCCGGAGACAACAGAATGAAGACAGAAAGGCCTTCTTTTTTGAAAAAAAGAAGCAAAAAACTTTTATTCCTGCGCATCGGCCACGATCGCTGCCACACCGAAGACATAAAAGTTTTTTGGTTCTTTTTTTCAAAAAAGAACTTCTTGCTTCCTGATGTCTGACGTCTCCGAAGACCATATCCGCCTGGCCGAAGCCCTCATCTTCGCCAGCGCCGATCCCGTATCCGCCCGCACGCTCGGCGCCCTGCTGCCCGAGGACGTGGATGCCGAGCTTGTGTTGCGCGCCGTGCAGGCCCGCTACCGGGGCCGCGGCGTGGAGCTGGTGGAGATCGGCCTCGGCTGGCAATTCCGCACGGCGCCCGACCTCGCGCCGCGCCTCACGCGCACCATTTCGCGGCCACGCCGCCTGCCGCGCGTGGCGATGGAGACGCTGGCCATCATCGCCTGGCATCAGCCCGTGACGCGCGCCCAGATCGAGGAGATCCGCGGCGCGGCTCTCGGCCAGGCGACGCTGGATGCGCTGCTGGAGGCGTCGCTGATCAAATCCGCCGGCCACCGGGATGTGCCGGGGCGCCCGACCTTATGGGCCACCACCCCTTCCTTCCTGGCCCAATTCGCGCTGAAGGACCTGTCCGACCTGCCGAAACGCTCCGAGCTGGTGCTGGAAAACATCGTGCAAGCCGGCGGCGACCCATCATAGCCCGCATCGCGCTTTGGCGATGCGGGACTTCTCCGCATCGGCCGCGCGCGTGCCCCGCATCGCCCAAGCGCGATGCGGGCTACCTTCCTGGGCATCTCCGGGCTAAGAGACCCCCATGTTCGACTTTGCCTGGTCCGAGATAGCCCTGATCGGGGTGGTGGCGCTGGTCGCCATCGGCCCGAAAGACATGCCGGTGGCGATCAAGGCCATCAGCGACACCATCAAGAAGATGCGCCGCATGGCAGGCGAATTTCAGGGCCATGTGGACGAGATGCTGAAGGAGGCCAATCTCGGCGAGGTGAAATCCACCTTCGACGAGTTGCGCGGCATGAACGTGAAATCCGCCATGCGCCGCGCCGTGGATCCGGACGGCACGCTGAAAACTGCCTTTGCCGACCCGTTCCATGACCACCCGGTGCGCCCTGTGATGGCGCCTCTGGACCAGGGGGTTGCGGAACACAGCATTGAAGCCCGCGCCGAGCCGGCACCGCCAATGGGTCCGCCGC
>Ga0116231_10007167_pt1 | contig 20669 bp, 14 predicted proteins | sample S1TSphgellanicum_2_FD_89695 | JGI IMG/M metagenome (GOLD analysis project Ga0116231, IMG submission 89695) | Host-associated microbial communities from peat moss isolated from Minnesota, USA - S1T2_Fd - Sphagnum magellanicum MG | ecosystem: Host-associated > Plants > Peat moss > Unclassified...
AAAGACATATTTAAATTATTTTTCAAAATAATCTATTTTGTGAAAAAAAAACCCATATTAATTTGAATAATTTTTTAAAAAACCATCACAAACTTGTTGGCAGTAAAAGATCTCATTTCCTTTGTCCAGGACTACCTAACGGCTCTCTCTCTCTCTCTCAGAGTCATGATCACATCTTCTCAAGTGCTGCTCCGAAAATGATGCAAAAGCATCACAAATTTTGAATTGAGCTGCGTTTAGGGTTCGGTAACAGGGGGCCCTGGGGGTTGTACACCACCCAACTTTTCCACTCACTACAAAACTCAACTCCTAATTGCTCAGATCTGATTTTTGACTGATATGATATGTCTTCTTGTCAGTTAGTGTGGGTCATCGTGCCTCTAGGACTTAGTTCCTTTCCTTTGCCCCGCATTCCAAGCCTTTCTTGTTCTTTTCCTTGGGAAGTCCAAAAATTTGCAATTTCTCATTAATTATGTGTCCCAATTTTTTAGCACCCCTGGCTCGCACTCTCACACTTGCGCATTGCATGCCGTAATACCTTGGCCATTTCAACACATGTCCGTGGAATAATTAATTAATTTTGAAAAATTCATCTCAACAAATGAAATATTCCTAAATATTCATTATTATCCTTCACAATATTTTTTGATTTGGAAGAAATAAAATTTGAAAATTAAACATTTCTGAAAATAATATAATTAGTGTCCAATTGGCCAAGGTACTAGGGTATTTACTTGGTGTTTGTGTTTTGTTCCATCCACAAGGGGGGTTTGCAGTGTGCAGCATTGTTTGGTGGATACAAGGTTTGGTAGGTTAGAATCATTAGTTGTGATTTAGATTAGTAAAAGCCCAAATCAAAAAATTTGGATTTGATTCTTGGAATCAAATCAGAAAACAGAATCAGGTTCTTGGTTTTTTGAGAACATGAATCAAAACCAGAACTGGGGTTATGTTCTTAAAAGAAAAAACAATCAAATTTATTTATTGAAAAAAAAACTAAAGTTAATCTCTAGTTTTTGTTTTTTAGGGCTAACTAGAGATTAATTGACAAATTAATTGTCAGGTTACCCAGAACCAGATTCAAATCAAGTTGCAACTTGTGACTGGAACCTGAACACAGAATTGTATCATCAATTCCATTCATATGTGGAACTCAAACTGAATAGATTCTCATTTATTTTTTAGAACTAGAGGTTCTTTGTAAAAACAAGGCATCACAAACATGCTGGCCCTGCCAATAGATAAGATGTTATACATCTACCCACTGTGTCCACACTCTGAACACCAAAAGAAATCTGTTTCAATTGCATTCACTTTGTCTTTGTGTTTTGCTACCTTCCTAACAGGGTTCACACTCTCTTGTGTGCTTGTTTCACTTGCTTTGTACTTGTCTTTCTTTTTTCCCTTAGGAATTCTTTTTATTTGTGATGGCAATCTATTTTTTGTTACATGTACATCAATAATCATGCGATTAATAGTTTCTTGACCTTCTAACTCATTCACCAAGCATAGCCTCTTCACCTTCCTTTTATTTTGTAAGCACACATCATTTGGACAAGACATTGAATACGAGTTTTTGTCCATTGAGAGGAGGGTTACATGACTATTCATCGATACACAAGCTTGTTATGGTGTCACTCTCAAACTTTTGAAAGGTAGGTTATGTCTATTAATTGATGAGAGGTTGTAAATAATTGGAAAATACCTTTGGCATTATCAAACCTTAGCTATTGTTTGGTAATTGAAGTGTAAGGTAACACTTGGAGTTGCGGGCATTATCGAAATAAGGGCCCATGCGAGGTAGGGTTGATTCCAATGCGGTTGACTACGTTACCCAATGTAACAATCAGCAAATTTTAATCAATTATTGTTTTTCTTTTTCATGATATTTGACGGGTACCTACTGAATACCCATTGGGTATCATATGAAAAAAAAAAATTCACAATGCAAGGAATTTTGAAAAATGAAATGTTTGTTCTTGCAAACATTTCATTTTTTGAAATGCCCCACGAGTTTTTCTGCATCTGGATACACTATAATATTTATAGGAGACTTTTATCAATGTTGGCTAGATATTGAAAAATCACTTGGTTATGTACATGGGTCCATGTTCAAATATTAGATAACATGGTTGTCGGTTCCGATTATGAACAATACCTGCCCAAAAAACCTTGTTTAACTTGATATTAGCATATATGATATCCATAAATATAGGGTATTACTTTAACCAAAATAACACCCTATGTAAATTCATATGGAGACCTTTCACATTCACCTTTTTCATCCATTTAGATCTTCATTATTGATTTTTTGCACTAAACTTAAAATCTTTGGTCACAAGTTTGTTGTCCATCTCTTGTTTCTTCGCTTTGGCTTGTTGCAGTGGTTTTTTGTTGTTTTGTCAGGATGGATTCTTTCAAGGCTTTAGGTCTTCCATAGTCACCTATATTTGTTAGTTGTGATTCTTTTCAATGCTATTATGACCATCAATTGATTTTATTGAAAGGAGGAATTGGAGATCGGTTATTCGAGGTGAGCAATTGGCTTCAATGCATTTTCCTCTCAACTCCCAACAATCAAACTAATTTTTGCACAATTCATTGGTAAATTATAAGTTTATAGTTGATAATGTGCTTGAAAATGTCTAATCTCTTGTTTCTTATGAGTCTTGGATTTAAATGTCAAAATTTTGTTGCTTAATATCTAAAATCCGTTTTCTATTTCTATTGTTTGAAATCCAAAGTGTTTATGTGAGTTTTTTTCACAATGTATTTGCAAAAAGGGAGTTTGTTTGTATGTTTGAGGTCTTCATGAAGCTTTGAGTCTTGAAATGTCAAAACCTTGTTGCTTTTAACCTTGTTTTTTGTGCCTAGAAATCAAAACCTTATTTTTATATTAGACTTTTAGTTCAAGGGTCTCAATTTTTGAAATGATAATTTTTAGAACCAAATTGTTACAAAATCAATAAGTGAATTTGATTTGTTGCACCAAGAATTATAATCACCCATTTTGTTTGTTTATGTTTGTAATCAGCAACAAATTCCTAGTCACTTTTGGAGTTTTTTTTTAAATTTTGTGAAAGTGAAGTGCAAATGGCAAAGATTGAAGGATTCAATTTAAAGGAGGACTTAAAAGACGATTGTGATGTTAATGACTTGGAAATATGGAGCTTAGCTAGGGTTTTAAGGCCATTGGTTGGTTCAATTTAAACATCAATAGGACTATTCATTTTTGGAAGCATTGTAATCCCAAACAACTTGGATGTGAAAACAGAAATTGCATAAGAAATATTGAAAATTCAATTAACCATGAATTAGAAAGGATGGGTGCTTCATCATAAGTTGTTTTTCTTTTCTAATATTTTTATGTGGTGAATGATGGCAGTAAATTAGATCTTGTTTTGCTTAAAAGCATGTGTTGTGTGATTTGTCACTCTATTTCCCAAATTTATAGTTCTAACAATATCACGAGGAACAACATGATTTCATATAACTAACAACATGGGATTACTTCTATGCAAAAATAGACTTTTGCTAAGCATCCATTTGCTTGACGTAGGTGAAAAAATGTTAATTTAGTTCTTGCAATAGAAAAATAGTGTTAAATTTTTTTTATAAAAAAGATGTGATGTTAATTATAGGGCCACCATAGATCATTTTGAGAGTGCTAATCCTTATAAAAAATATGATGCAAAACCAAAAAAATAAAATTCATTAAGGACTTGTTATTTGTTGCCAAACCTTACGTGTCTAATAGGCAATTTGCATTTGAGAATGAGGAGGCAAGTATATCAAAATTCAACCATTAGTAGTGGTATTGTTGTTTCTCCTTATCAAAAGAGCGATTTGTAATTCTAAATGTGTGAATGCACTACAAGATTTTGTGGTTCCATGAGATTTTGGTTACATTTAATCATAGTAAAACTTTGCTTAATGTGAATAAAAGGAAAATAATAAAATTGGTTTTTTAAAAAATTCTTTAAAAGAAAAAAATCTCTTTGATAATCCATGTAAACACTAAACTTGTTGGTTCTCAACAAGATCTTGCAAAAATCAACCCTTATGCATTCCAGGCGGTTCTTAACCCCAAACAAATTGATACCCTTATTGACCAGTCACTCTGACAACTTGATTACCAAGGAGGTCCCAAAAATCTCTTAAACTCCTGATATTTGATACCATATGTGTAATAGAAAATTAAATTTTTTCAAATAACTAGCCTGGTGGATAATTGAAAAAAAATTCAATATCTTGCTAACATTGGGTTTTATGACCTCGTGGTGGTTGTTACCTAGTGTATAGTATATATACAATTCCTTAGCAAATACTTCAGGCCAGTGACTCTTTTTCTTTCTTTTCTTTTTGGCTGGTGCAGCAACATGCAACAACAATTTATGAACTGGTGCAACAACATTTTGTTTAAAGCTTTATGGAGATTTTCCAAGGAAATTTTTACTAAATTTGGTGTTGAAAAACAAAATTGTAGCCACTTTTTAGACCTCAATATTTTGAAAAAAAATCCCTAAAATTTGAGGAAGGCTCTTATTTGTGCCACCAAAGTTTTTTATAAATTTTGGCTAGGTTTACATCAATAATCATGCAAAATAAAAAAGAGGGAAGAAAAAAACCACTGAAAGGCATCAGCCCTAAAAAAGAAATAGAAGCCATGTGACGAAAAAGCACATAAAATAATAAGTACCGAGCGCAGAGGTACACCATTTTGTCGTCTTTTTTGTCGTGTTTTTGGGGATGTAAAGGGGCCCCACGCTTTTGTCTGCAGCGAGCATGCTCCTCTCTGCCGCTTATTGCTTTGCGTTCTGTGCTCAGTAGCTTGCTCTTGGAACATGTCTCGTCTGCTGCTCCAGCTGCTGCTTCTTCCACTACTTTCCCTGTAGAGCTTGTACCCTCCATACCACTTAACAATTACTTCTTGCACTTGTTCTTCCTCTTCATCTTCTTCTTCACTTTCTTCTCCTTCTTCTTCTGCTGATTGTTTTTTCCCCCTTTTCTTGTTGGAGCAAAACGGCATTGAGGAAAATCGCTGCATTGATGATGATCTTGGAGTTTTGCTGGAGGAATTGATCTATCTCCCGTTGGGGTTTTTGGGAGGAACACGGCATTTGTGGAGTTGCGTAAGTGTGTTCTTATGATGTGTATTTCTGCCATTTCAAATCTTTCAATGATGATGATGATGATGATGATGATGTAGAGCGGGGGAAATCTGTTTTGTTGGTTTTTTCTTTCGGTTTTGGTGCTTGGTTGCATTCCTTCCATGGATGGATACATTTGAGAAGCGAGAGCTGGCAGTGGGTTCAATTGTTGTCTGACGGCCATAGTATGCACCGTGTGTTGTGCTCGTCGTTGCATTGTGGATCTCAGATATCGACTTGGCACGCATTTCTTAGAGAGGAGACTTGACTGGACAGAAATGGCGGGAGCACAGGTGGAGTTACATGCTCGCCGCCTTGTCTACCTTGGCAAGCAGAAGGAGAGTATGGACATGACGGAGGCTGCAAATCTCCTCCTCCCAGGTACAAGCCGTGGTACCAGTGTCACCCGGAAGCAACTGTCGAACAGCGAACCCGGATGTAATAAGGAAGATTTGCTGTTGCAGAAAAAACAGAGTTCCGAGAATGTGCTCGACGAAGAGGGCAACATGTTTTTGGATGCTGGAGAGACAATGCTGCCGGAATGCAGAGACGTTCCCGGTGGAGCGCAGCATGAGCAAGAGCTAGGCTCATTCATGAAGCTGGCAAACTTCAACGTGCTCAGCAAATTGCCTGAAGCTCAACCCATGGCTATGGAACCCTCATCACCCTCACCATTGTCATTGTCACCTGTAACGGCATCTGCAACATTGCATTCTTGTGAGTCTCAAGCTCTCTCTTCAACAGCAGTTCCCAACTCCATGTATTCTTCTTCCCCTGCACAGCTGCCTGCAGTGGCCATGACAGTTACACATAAGGTGAGTCAAGAGAAGGTGGAATCTGGTGAAGAAGAAGGCTATGTGTCTCTCACATCATGTGCCATCATCCTTATAAGTTTGGGTTTGCGTGCTCTTCGCCACTTGATACACAGTTATCAGAGCTTCTCCTTGAAGTCTGAAAGAGCTGCTGCATTTCCCAGAGAAAGCAAGTTGTTATCTTCTCAGAAGCTTGTTGTTATGGAGAAAGCAAGCACACACATTGACTTTACCTCATCTTCTGAGGAGTTTCATGATACAGAGGAGAGTGAACCCCATGATGCAGCAGTGGCCAACTCCACCAAAAAAGTGGAGGAAGAAGAAAAAGAAAAAGAACAAGAACAACAAGAATCTCCAAAACCTAATGAGGAGCTGCAGCAAACTGACCCAGTGGTGCCAATTGTGAGACAGAAGAGCAGGGAGAGTTCAGAAAGAGCATTTTTGCAGGGACGAGGTCTCTATTCTCGAACACACTCCATGCTAACAGTTCACACACCAGATCTCAGAGGATTCTTGGGGTTACCAAAAAGCTCAGGACCAAGTGGAGAAGTGGGAGTGAAGCAAATAGACCGGCTTGGGGCGAGGCTTTCGCATATGATGAGCAAGTCCAACTATGGCAAACCTTTGCGTTCTGAAACAGGCAAAGAATCTATTCATAGCATTCCTTCAACACACAGCATGCCTCCACGCACCCAACCACCATCAACCTGGGAAGTACCAGTTGCAAAACCAGTTGAAAGAGAGACAATCCCAGGTCGTGTTCTCATGCCACCACCATCCCCATTACCACCATCTGAATCATGGTTTGCAGCCACAACATCGTCCAAGAAGCCACTTGGGACCTTCATTCGTGAAAAGCATGCAGGATCTAGGAGGAAGTCTGCATCCTTTGAGGAAATACCACCTCGTCCTAGTAACAATTCTCAACAGATGGCTGCTGGTGGCTCCAAGGGTTTGCATCAGCGTAGACAATCCTTTGAGGAGTTACCACCTCGTCCCCCCAGTAACAAATCTCAACGAATGGGCAGCTCCAAGGATTTGTTTCAGCGTCGACACCCCTTTAGACCTACAATGCAAGCAGTCTGATGATTCCAGACAGCAAAATGCCTGGGTTATATATAATAGGCTCAAGGGTTGTTGATTCTGTTTTTCAACTGCAAGAAAACATCTATGACTATTGGGAGAAGCTTCAAATGGCAGCTATTCTCTTTTAGTCTTTATCCATCTTCTACTCCGCTCCTTTAGATCTACAATGAAAAGCAGTCTGTTTCCTTAAGGCAAAAGTGACTGTAGAGATAGTCCCTAGGTTGATTCTATTGACTGCTCGAAAAGAGCTATAATTATTGGGAGAAGCTTCCCAAGGCAGCTATTCTCTTTTGGCTTATACATAATCTACTCCTCCCTTATCAGAATTGTCCATGCCTGTGCAATGAATCAATGTTCTGCTCTTGGCAAATGCAAGTGAAAAGTGCCATAGAAAATCATTATTGCCTCTGAACCTTCATCAACATGTTTGGCACAACAATGCAGGCTACACTAGTTCTAAAGGTCCTAAGGTCTTTTCACTTGCATTTGTCAAAAGCAGAAGACGTTGACTATTGTGGGTGCACTTCTGAGCAAAAGTCTGGGCATGTACTCATGTCAGGGATGGCTTGCTGAATGCACTTTTGTATCCAACTTGTTAGAAGTTCAGTTCTGAATCCACCACAAGAGACTAGAGCAGACTCTGTAGTTTCTGGAGCATGAAAGCAAGGCAACTTGCTCCTCCGATACTCCATTAAGTTTTGAAACTGCAAACTCCTCTCTCTCATTGTCAGGTATTACATTCCTCTAAAAGGATAGCCACCTAACACCTGCATGCAGATGTCTTAACTGAGGTGAGCAGGTGATGTAAGTGAACCAGAAGGATTGCAGTCATTCATTGCCAACAAGGTAATTTTCAGCCAAAAATTACACATGATTTGAGCCAATAAGTAGTCAGCACACTACTCCTCCACAATCTCCACAAGAATGTACCAGCTTGGATACAAAATCTGTGGACTACTTCAAAACATGGGTCCAAATGGATGTATACAACACCAATCATCAGGAGATTGTCTTCTTCTTGTAGTACTGCAATTAGTACCAGCTGGAAAACCTAGATGGCTTACATGCTTGGTCTACAAATATGCATTGAATTGCATAGACATGACAACAAACCATCCAAGAACTTCAATTGATGCAGGGGTGACAAGAGTTCACTCTTTGCACAAGATTTGGGGGACAAGAGTTGATCTATTGTTCGGAAAGAACTAACAACAATCAATCAATCAATCAACAGATTCTGGTCTACCATTTTTGCCAGGAAAACATTATTCACATCAGATGGGCACAAGCTCTTGAGGACATTGGAGAGATAGGTAGCACTCTGATGGAGGCAGACATGCATATATATATATGTCTGCCTGTATAATACCATATGCATGGATCAAGAAGTAGAGACATATGGGTATGGACGATAGTCCAATGCTGGTAGGGTACCCACAGAACTGCTGGTTCTCAGCAGTTCTGGTTCTGGTTAGTAATGCATGTGAAATGATTATGGCACCACTGGGATAGAGAATGGGGCCTGCCAAGCTGATTCTGCCAGGTTAGCCTGCCTTGGTGAGCCTTACGCAGGCGCACCTGGCATAATAGGCCCAACAAAACCCATTCTAATTTCTATGACATTATAGGTAGAATGGGGTAGAAATTAGAATGGGGTAAAAGAGACAAAAGAGGTTACAATAAGGTAGATCACGAAAGGAGATGTAGATGGCAGAATTGGTTGCAGCAACTAGTTCTGCCTCCCAGGCTGAATCGGTCAGCCCTGCCTTTTAATTTTAACTTACTAGAGAATGTGTCATTTTATGGCACATTCTGCCAAATAAACTGTCACTGAGTGACTACGGAGGGCAAGCTCAGTGACAACACAACTGACAGAATGTGCCATAAATGGCCTGTTCTGTGTCATAAGGAGCTCGGGAATTTGATGTTACATCAGCAGAGCGTGAAGGTAATGGCTGAATCCAGCATCTGGGCAGCTGCCTGCGAATTCTGCCATCGAGGGACAGGGAAAATTGGCTGAATCAGCCATTGAGACTCGTCATGTTCCAATGATGGTCCTAGAGGAGCATTTAATTAAGGTGGTGGTGCTACTCACGACGAAAGGATGGAGTAAAGACAAACATGCGGCCACAGTGAACCTGCACCCACCATCACACAATGTAGGATGAATGGTCAGTGGTTGGGAAACAGTTTTCCGTTAGGTTCCAGTTCACTAGCTAACCATGGTGGTTAGCTCTGTTGCTTTTTTTCCTACCTACCTACTAACAACCTACAAGCAGGTTGTTAGTAGCTAGGTAGTAAATACAGCCCTTACCTATGTATAAACCATCTACTTACCTAGTAGTTACCTATTTTCTTGTTTATCTACTTACTAGTGTGAACCCTGTGCATAATGCACAGGTGTGTTATTTCAACAATGTTTGGTTGATGTTTTTGGTTTTTTAAAAAAAAATTTCTTTTCAAACAAATGTCCGTGGTCCGGGCATCGTTCTCAAGAGACAGGCTAATTGCCTTCGGGGCCCTATCTGGTCCGGTTTAGGGTAGGGTGGTAGGTACCTAGGATGATCCCGTGGCTTCAGCAGGGTCTGTGACCTAGGCTAGTAGGTAGTTATTACTTTCATGTGGCTTCAGTAGGGTCTGTGACCTAGGCTGGTAGGTACTTACTATCTTCCTGTGGCTTCAGCAGGGTCTGTGACCTAGGCTGGTAGGTACTTACTACTTTCCCGTGGCTTCAGCAAGCTCTGTGACCTAGGCTGGTAGGTACTTACTACCTTCCTGTGGCTTCAGCAAGCTCTGTGACCTAGGCTAATAGGTACTTACTACCTTCCCGTGGTTTCAGCAGGCTCTGTGACCTAGGCTAGTAGGTACTTACTACTTTCCCGTGGCTTCAGCAGGCTCTGTGACCTAGGCTAATAGGTACTTACTACCATCCCGTGGTTTCAGTAGGCTTTGTGACTTAAGCTAGTAGGTACTTACTACCTTCCTGTGGCTTTAGCAGGCTCTGTGACCTAGGCTAGTAGGTACTTACTACCTTCCCATGCCTTTAGCAGGCTCTGTGACCTAGGTTAGTAGGTACCTACTACCTACCTTACAAATAACGATGCGATGAAATCATTGTTCGTCCGGAGTCACTGTCACATCAGCTGTCAATTGGGTATAGCCCTGTCATAAACAAACTGAAAGACTAACTTGCTGAATTAATAGATTAGATATATGAGACCTATTTCCAACAGAATTGGTTACCAAGGTGAAACTAAATACTAACTTGTTGAGGTTCATCCACAACTGAGTAATAACTAATAACAGGCATCCAGTGGAAGGTGCACTGGTGGGTGCTGCTTCACGTAAGTAAATGCAATTTCTCTTGATTTGAGATTGGGGATTGGATTTTGGAACCAGTTAATTGGGTTCCTTTTTTTCCCAAAAAAATCTCAATGATAACTGAATGATACAATATTCTGGCCATAGTGAAGCAGCACCTAGCACCAGTGCACCATCCACTGGATGCCCCTTCTTACTCAGTTGTGAATGAACCTCAACGAGTTAATATTTAGTTTCACCTTGGTAACCAATTCTGTAAGAAATAGGTCTTATATATAGGGAGATAGGTATGAAAATAGGTAACTACTAGGTAAGTAGATGGTTTATACCTTGTTAAGGGCTGTTTTTACTACCTACTTACTAACAACCTGCTTTTGTACCCTTGAACATGATGTTCAATCATGTTCAACTATTGGGAGATAAGTATGAAAATAGGTAACTACTAGGTAAGTAGATGGTTTATACACTATCAAGGGCTATTTTTACAACCTACCTACTAACAACCTGCTTTCATGCCCTTGAACATGATTGAACTAGTTGTAAGGGAGGTTCCTGTATGAGTGTGATCTCCTAAGGAAGCAGCACCCAAGGCCCTGAGCCCGAGGGTGTTCCCAAACCTCAAGTGAATGCACAAGTACTGGAACCTCCCTTTATGGGAACAACTCTCTTTTAATTTCCTGGCTTCTTTCTGGTTTCGCAAAAAAGAAATATTTCCATGGGAACATGGGAACATATAAAATTGGGGGAGCTCCCCAGGCATTACACCTTAGGGTTCTTCTGCTGGGGGAGATCCCTCAAAAAGGGAGTTGTTTATGTTGCAGTATAATAAGGAGAACTGTAATTAAAAAATACAAACAGAAGGTTCTAGGGCTCAGAGTAGGCCCCAGTAAAACGTTCTAGGGCTCAGGGAACATTCTAGGCCCCAGTGAACGTTTCAGGTTGAGACGGAGGAAGCAACGAGGTCAGTTCTTATTACCTAGCAGTCCAACTGATTATGGATGAATCATCGATGTAGTCGCCAGTCAAACCTGTACTGCTGATGGATGGATCGTCCATAGAGGCACCGTTGTGAAGTTAATAAAGAAAATGGAACTTTCGGGGCTGCTATTTCCCTTGTTTCGCTTTTGCTGTGTAGTGCGCTTCCAACACAACAAAGCGCATTTTCCTTTGTGTGTTTGTTTTGTTGCAAAGGGAAGTTGTGAGTTTTCTTGCCGCGATGGAGGAGGACGCGCAAGAAGGAGTAGCGGCTGCGAAGGAGAACGAGCTGAAGAAAGCTTCTTCATATAGGTACTGGGTTCGCAGTGAAATGACTGGTGCTGCTCCCGCGCTTCTGCCAAGGAAGCTTACGGAAAGAGAGATGAGCGGAAACGGGAAACCCTTGCCCTTAGGGTCGTTGTGGAACCAAGCGGGAACGTGGGAGGAGAAGAGCCTCAACTCCTGGGCCTGGAAACGTGTCAAGGATCTGTTGCAAGGAGTAGAACCCGTAGAATTTGAAGATGGTAATGCGCATGTGGCGGAGGTGTCGAGTTGTAGCGGTGATGCTACCTTAGTGACGGTAAGGCAGAAGAAGCGGGTAGGGTATTCTTTCGAGATTTCCATGACGGTGAAGATGGAGGTTTTCACAGCCGAAGGCGTGAAGAAGGATCTGGAAGGGACGATGAAGGTACCAGAAGCTTGTTATGGAGAGCTCGATGATCTTCAACTTGAAGTCTCCATCACGCAGTCGCAGATTGCCGATTCTGCGCAAAGGAAAAGGATCACTCAGGCGCTTGTGGCATCTTTTTTGCCAGCAATACGATGTAAACTTGAGCAGTTCGAGTCGGAGCTGAAGGAAAGGTAATGGGCGTGGGACTCTGCTATTTGAGGACAGAAACTTATGAGTTATTATTAGACAAAGCACTTGACCTCCTCCTCATCTCCTTCCTTACAAGATGACTTCACATTCATTTTGCCAGCCCTTGAATTAATTTCCATGCGAAGAATTGGTTCGGCATAATAATCTATTGTTGCTTAATAGGATGTGCATCTTTGAAGCCACTTCATGGTCCACCTAGGAGCATTTTATTCCATGGAATACGAACCGGCAGGGTTCATAGTCATGGTTTGGCTTGCATTTGTATCTCGTGTTTTTCATGTAGGCATCCATTGTTGTTGTCAAGGATATTGAGGCACTCAAATCTCCTTCAGCATTGGCTGTTGCTTTTTCTCAAAGAGAGAAGTGAGCTAGCATGAACTGTTGAACTGAACCATTTTGTTTTGACATGGGCTTTGACATTGACAAGTCAAGCTGTGGTAACAGAAGAACATGGAGTACTTCCTCTCTCTTTTGCACCATATCTCTCTATAGACTTTGCAGAGAACACCTACATAGTAGCGATGTTGGCTTGTAAGAATCCAGAGTCTATTGTTTTGAAGTTTGATATGTCATGTGCTGCTACATGAGCTTGTGATGAGTGTCTTCCTCTTGTTTATTGCTCAGTCCAAAATTCTCAGCTGAAGAAAATTGGATTCACCTCTTCTTTGTAGATGAAATTACTCCAGACCATATTGGAAGAGTGTAAGTCTTCTACTGTATATCGATGTGTTCCTTATTCTTTCCTAACAATTCAGCTTCTACTGCATGTACTGGAAATAGTGCAAGATGTGGATTAATCCTATACCCACAATGCTGTCCACATGCTGCTGGTCAATACTCATGTTAACTACTGTAACTAATAGAGACTCTCTGCCCTTTCTCAAAATTTTGTGAATTTGCAGCCTGAAGCACTACAATTTTCATCCCAAGAAGTGATGGGATTCATAGCAGAGTGTCTTCAATTTAATAAACCTGAATGAATGCTAACAGGCTGAAAAACAATTGGCCACCAGAACTTTTCCAACATTAATTATGTAAATCCAGCACATTTGCACCTTATTTGACAGTACTCAAAACAACATGAAATTGATCCAACTAATATGAGCTGACATAGTGACTAGTCATACTTGAATACACATCTCTGATTTATGTATTAGCATCTAAACAGTTATCTCCATCAGGTCATTTCCAGATGAATTTTTGCCACGTCATGGTGCATCTTGAAACTGTACTGTGATGTGCACTTCATACTGCAATGAGAACTCAGTACATTGATGACAGCACAAGTAGGGAGAAAAAAATGCTTCGCTGTTGCCAGAAGTGTTCTACAATGAATAGAATCAAAGCTATTTCTGGTTTTACCCTTATTGTTTACTACAGCTGCAATGACCTCCAATCAAATCAAGCTTTACTGTCATAACATACTGACTCTTATGCGTCGAGGTTTGCACTTGAATCTGATTTGCCTCTGGCACAAGTGACTTAATTACAGCCCTTTAATAAGTGATGTACCGAAAGAACCTTGACCCTCAAGTTGAACATCCAGGAACAACCATTAAAGGATTCACTGTCAAAACTCTTCCTTCATTGCCCAATACATTATGAACCCATGGTAATTGAAACCTTAGGTCAGAAATCAGAGTTTTCAGAGGATAGAAACCTCTTTTGGAACATGAGTGACAAAGGGAAGTGAAGGGAAAAGGCTGACTGCAGCTGGTTAACACTCAGCTCGGATTTTGCCAGTGGATGGAGGCATCCACCGCCCAGAGTTGTAGACATTCTCACCAACTTTCCAGCCAGGCACATTTGCCATTATCTTTGCCTCTTCTTCCAAGAACTTTTTCTTCTCCCTTACAAACCTGTACACAAGTTCATTCATACATTTTAAACCCCGTCTCTCCTTTTAGCTGAACTATGCAAACAAAAGAATGCCCAAGTATTGTTGCTCAGCATTCTACTCCCTGATACTTTGTATCTTTACAAGCATCAACAAGACCCCCAAAAAGTTGAGCTGACCCATGAAACAGACCTAACAATGCAACCAAAAAATTGTCCCAGAAAAGGAAATTTTCAAAACCATACAGAGAGAGACCAAAAAACAGAAATAACCACCATAGGGATGTGACATAACTCTCATGAATATCAAGAAATCTCCATCCCAAGATTAAATAAACCAGGACAAGGTGAAAACTTTCCTTTTGGTCCAAGAAAAACTCACAGAAAAGGACTGAAAAACCAGAAAGAAGAAAAACACAAAAGGGAAGAATGAGAATGAAACTAGCCCATGTCTAAGAGCATCTCCAGTGGTGCTCAGTATGTGACCCTGCAAAAATATTTCTCGCATCCAGGTTTTAGTTACTTACTTTTTTCCAACCCCACCCATAAAACTGAAACTGGGACTACAAATAGATGGGAGACTACTAATAGCAACCCACCTCAACAAATCAAACTATCTAGCCAGTCAGAAACAGGGATCAGTAAATAAATATGATTTGACTGTGTTTATTAGACTGTTCAGGGCTCCTCCAGGGCTCTGAGAGCTGTGCATTTTTTCAGGGTCACAGCAGTCTTCCAGTGAATCCACTTGATTTTTGACTGCTGTATCTCATCAAAGATTTCCAGTGCAGGGTCACATACTGAGCGCCAGTGGACATGCTCTAACTTGTTCAGGCTAGCTAGTGGTTACCCTAAAATCCTACAGCAGGTATAGACCAGTGTAACTACTAGCCTGCATACCAAGTTTCTGTTGCAAGTCTGGAAGCAATGGGAAGACTTGGCCATGATACTAGCTAGCACCTAACACCACAGAAGGCAAAATATACAGGACACACAGAGGGCAAAAAGAAAAACAAAAAAGGATGCACATTAGGAAGAAAGAACAGGATATAAAAGATGAAAGGGAGAAGAAAAACAAGGACTCTGAAAAAATGTGTGTGTGCTATTGCCAAGCCTCTGTGACTTCCATTGGCTTCCATCAGCTCCCAACAGCAGGACTAATCTACTTTGAGACAGAATCTGCACTATGTTGATCCCAAATCAGGAAGCAAAAGAGAAGAAGTAGCCATAATCCTGGACAGCACACTAATGCAAAACAGGAAAAATGTACCCTGAGAGAATAGAAAAATAAACAAAAAGTACCTTGAAGGAATGAGGAAGAGGAAGAGACAGGAAAAGAACACAAAGCCAAGAGAAGGATGAGACTCTAGAGAGTAAGTGAACTTCATGATACAGTTGTGCTTCAAAAAATCTCTCCACTACCATGATACTGAAGCATCCCAAAGGCATATGACAAATATTCAGTTGAGGATGAATTTGATAAGACCAACTGCTCAAATGCAAACCTGCTTCGGAATGTTCACATAGTCATAGTAATTGAATAGTCCTCAGAACAAGTTTCCCAAGCTTTTAGAAAGAACTGAGAGCAGCAAATAAAGCTCCAGAACTTCTATGATTGAACCCTAGTGTGAAATTTCCGGTGCATTTGGCTCAGGTATGGCAGAGAAAGCTCTTACCTTGCATCTTCTTCAGCCTGGATGAGAGGTAAAATAGCTTGCCGCGCTGCAATTTTCTCTGCCTTCAAGGTTCTGACAGTGTGATCAATCAAATGGTATCAGTTTGCTATGACGGCATTTTCAGAACAAAAAACAGAAAGGAAAGTCAGTCGAAACCCTTGCGGATCTACAGGAAAATCAAACCCTAATGAGCCAGGAAAACAAAACCCTAATGGCCATGGACAAGGTTCCAAGGATCCTAAATAAAAGGGATTGAAGCTGTACTGAGTAGGTATCATCGTTTAGAACACGCAAAGGGGAGGGAGTTGGGTAAAAGAGACTGGTCGCAAAACACGAACCTCCGGTGAAGGTTGCCCTGACCCACTTGGTACATGCCCCAGCCGATAACAACCGAGGAAAACAGCACCACAGCCAAGCCACTGGGTCCTGAGTTGGCAATCCTGCGCGCATACCGCACAGGAGGGAAGCCACCAGGAGGAGGTCCATCCTGGCGCACGGGCAAGTCCTTGACACTGGCCAAGCCCTTCTGACCCCTCAGCATTGCCTCCGTCATCTTGTGATTTCTCTTCTACTGTCTTTTCTTCTTTGCCTTCCGATTCTTTTCCTTCCTTCGAAGAGCGAGTCTTAAACTCCCTTGCTACTTACTTGGATGCCCTTTCTGGGCTACGGATCGTAGAGATCGCGAGCTGCGTGTGAGAGAGTAGACGCAAGCGCATGCACATGAAAGACGAGAAGAGGGAACTCGAGGTCCAGAGTCTTGACCCGAACCCTTTGGTGACCTCGTTTTGGTATCAAATCAGGTGATGAAAGCTTAAGATCTCGATTGGGAATTGAATCAGGTGACGAGATGAGATGCCGCATAATGGAAGAATTCCACCCACTGTTTGTGAGAGACAGAGTTGAGAGCAGGTTATCTATCTATCAGGTTATCTATCTATCTTTATATGAAGGAAGGTTGTTTGTTTGTCATGTTGAGATCTCCCGAATCAGGTTTTCTTTTGCTGGTCTCTTGGTACCAATGGAAAGCCCTCAATGATTAGGGGTGCACCAAGTTGGTTTCATAATGTTTCAACCTCCTGTTGAGAAGTTATTGAATATTCAACATTTTTTTCACTGAAAATTCATTTAAATTAGAAAATACAATTTATGGGAAATTTGAGCACATTTTTGGTATCGTGGTAAAGCCCTTGAGGAATAAGATTTAATAAAAGGGGATTTGAAAAAATTTACAGGTAGGGTGTGGGAGAGAGTGAATTTTGAGTAGTTTTTGTCATTGGAAATTCAATTAAATCACAAAAAATGATTTCAAAAGGAAAATATAAGTAGTTGGGTTACCATTTCACATTTGGGCCAATGGCACAAACTGCATTAGTGAATAGAGTAAAGCCCATTGTCATAAAAGCCGCTGCAAGGTAGAATTGTGCATAGGCATAATTTCAATAAAACCCACATCTAACAAATTTATTGAGCATAAAGTTTTGCTCTCTTTTTCTTTTTTTTAATTCCCATGATATTTAATAGGTATTGTGAAAACAAATAAATGTGTGTGTGTGTGTGTGTGTGTGTGTGTGATCCAATGGGCATTTCATTTTTTTAAATGCCCTCAAAACAAAGAAGAAAAAAATTATGCAAATATCATTTCTCCAGTTACATTAAAAGAATTTGGAGTAAGTTTTTACCATCTATTGCCACTTTTACTTGTAAATGTTTATTGTTTTCCCCCCTTTGAACAATTCATAAGTAAACAAGTGATCCACATTCAAGATTCCATGTTGAAGCATTTGTAGTTTGTACCATCATTTCTTTAACATTGTGACACATGGTATATGACATTCATTAAATTTGCATCTTTTCATGTTTATAACTAGGTGAAAGTTAATGGCTACTATTATGTGAGTTTTCCCATGTTTTGTTTATTTTTAGCCATGTTCTTCATTACCCTTTGAATTTAACTAACATCCTTTCAACTTTCAATCATGAACATTATTTGTTGCACATGCATTTCATCTCTTGTAACCACCAGGTATTTATCTTTTGTGATATGTTTGTAGTTTGGGAGTGTTTGGAACTATGAGGGTTAATTTTTTTTTAAATCCCTTCTAGCACATAGGTAGACAATCCAAGCATACTACAACATAACACTTGCAATATTTCTCATTCACATAATTCCCAAACATGAAACCTTACATTCTTTTTTGATAGGATCATCCACATGCGTAAAGTTGAATCTTTATGTGAGAACTACACACCAAAAGAAAGTTTATCACACACATTTAAAGATTCTCAATTATGGAAATCATTCACCAAAGACCATAAGGTTTTTACAATGGAATTAATAATAATATTTGCATTATGTTTATTTTTTCAAGATTTCCTTTTCACATATGGTACATTTACAAGCCTTGATAACAACTAGCAACACCAAATTATTGAATGCAAATTATGAGTCCAAAGCTGCAATCATTACCTTTTTTATACTTAAAGGAATGAAGTGGATGAATGGTTAATCACATTCATTTGCATCTATTTCCCATTTATCGTTCTTTTATGTCAAACCAATCATCACATATCAGTTATAATTTTTCATCCTTTTACTAAATCTTACATTATTTGGAATCTAAAATTTGGTCAAGTCTACATACTTACCCTCCCATTATTATTAACCCAAAATAGTTATTTAAATTATTCATAAATCAAATATTATGTCAATAGTCAAGAAATTCTCATTATAGGGCCATGAAACTCATTATTTTATTCCTCATTTTTATCCATACTATTACCCTAAATCATAATATTATTATTTGCAATAACAATTCATAGTAATTATTTTGTTATTACATGTCCATGGTATTGAACAAACTTGCACATGACATTATGCATGTCATTTTTGCATCCATTGCAGTAAGTTTTTTCATGATACATGAATAAATACAACACTTCCATCTTCCACATTTCAATCCTTTTGGTTAACAAATGAATATTGTCCTCTCTAAAAATGGGGTTTGCACTTTAGCAAACATTATCATTATTAATTTCACACGCATGAAATTTTTCCCTCACATGACCTTTCCACAAGGTTTTGCATTTATTTTTTTAAACACAAAGGAAAATAGTTAACAAGATTAATGCCTAAAAGATAAATTCTTTCTTTTATCAATACAAATCACCAAATGTTTTTTCATAAACAAGCTAGTGATTTTTTTACAAGATCATACTGACAAAAATTGGGGTGTGAGAAATTCAAAGGTTACCCTTTTTCAATATTTAATTATCACCTACCTTAACCAATGGGTCTTGATGACATTTCAAAAGATGAAAATGCTATCCATTGCAAATTGAAAATTAAGTTTGAGCCAGTTGGTTACATTTCAACATCCACTTTTTATGCACTCATCTCTCATCCTCACAACTTTGATTTATTATTAACAATCAACAATTATTTTGATGTTCTTATAGGCTTTTACTATTAAATATTTAATACTTAACATTTTTTCATTAAACTTATGCCTTCAATGTTCTTTCCACTTTCATTCCTTCTACATAACATATTTTCTTAAAATAAAGTTTTGCAAGTTTACATCAATTGAGATATACATAAGATTGTTAACTCTTGTAAGTAAAGTTGGGGTTTATGACTTTATATGTATGATTACTTCAATGAATGTCATTGATTTTCATAAAATTAAGCGATTTATTGTTCTTGCTACTTGATTAATCATGTTACCAAATTCTTTCATGTATATATTTGTAATGATTAGGTGTTGATAACACAATGTTGGTTGATGAAGGAAAATGGTTACATAAATGAAAAACCAAAAAAAAATTATTGATTCATCATGAAATGATTTTGTAATGTCGTTTGGAATGATAACAATTTATTAATATGAATGTTGTTTTTTACATTACATGAATATAATATATGATGTGGGAAATTTTTCATTTCTCTAAGAAAAAAATTCATGTTTAGCTTATAATTAATGACACATTAAATTTTGACCCACTTGCACATGAAACAAATTTGGGTGTAATGATGATAACATATACCACATCAAATATAAGAAATGTTTGGTTTTTTATGCTTTTAGTGTCAAAATTTGCCTTAATGTTGCAAATTTAGAATTTTTTACATGATTCCATTTTTAATATATTATGAAAACATGTGGAATAATTTGAATTGAATATAATGAGTATCAAGTATTCAAAATCACACATAAATCATTATACCATTGTTTTCATTTTTTCCTTTTTTAAAGGATTTGAAATGCTTTGAAAATGACATAATCATGTACAATAATTATTCAAACCTTTACATAATAATATAATATGTCATTAAAAATGATTATAATAAAAATCATGAATTTTTAATCCACGATATTTTGTAACGAATAATAGTCTATCACATCATCATGGCAAACATTCCCTTTCTTTTTCAAATAGTGAAAAACAATTCATCATAGTAAGCTCACATGTGCAAGGTTGGTTCATGTTATTTTGTTTGATCCCATTTTACATGCAAGTTATATAAGGCAACCCATCACAATGCATTACAAATTACAAGGTGAATACAAACAGTGTTATCAAGGAATTATTATATAAAGGAAACTTATTGGTCTACACAATTTTGTTCTAAAATAGTTGTTATTAGTGATCATTAGGTTTTTACCAATGTTGTGCAATTATTCCTTTTAAAAAACCTCTAGTCTCAATTCTAAAACTTAGTACTTTTTGGAGGTTTTTCAAGTGCAAGCTTGAATTTGATTTTTTCAATTTCTAAACTTTTCAATTTCGATTTTAGAATATTTTTTCAAATTCAAAAACTTTTAGGCCCAATTTTAAGAATGAATCTATTTCCTTATACACATTGCACAAACACAACCCACCCCCCCCCCCCCCCCACAAAAAAAACAAAAAACATCACAAATATACATAATAA
>Ga0116231_10007170_pt1 | contig 20664 bp, 17 predicted proteins | sample S1TSphgellanicum_2_FD_89695 | JGI IMG/M metagenome (GOLD analysis project Ga0116231, IMG submission 89695) | Host-associated microbial communities from peat moss isolated from Minnesota, USA - S1T2_Fd - Sphagnum magellanicum MG | ecosystem: Host-associated > Plants > Peat moss > Unclassified...
AGCACGCCCCTCTCACCCCCTCTAGTGCTGGAAGTCGGGATCGTGCCCCAAGTTCCAACTCCTTCCGCATTGCCACATACTTAAACCCTCAAGTGGGTCTACGAGGAACTTGGGAGCGCGACAAAACAAGTGTTTTCATGGAAAAATAATTCTTGGGTAGCTTTTTTGTGAAGATGATGTCTAAGCAATGGACAAGATTAATTCTAACGTTTTCATTATTTGTGTAGTATTGTAACTCCATCACTAGGTCGGGCAAATTCACATATGAGATCATGTATTCAAGTTGAAACATAAGTAGTCATCACACTATTTCACTTAAGCAACGGTAACATTTAACAAATGTGTGGTGAAGGTTATGGAGTGATTGAAACACTATTTTTATTGTTGAACTAGAGAATTTTGTGTAACTATTAGGAAACACTTGAAACTTTTGGTGTTAGAAATATTAACAATAAGTAGCACAAGAAGAATGACAAATGAATTTGGAAACCTTTGAGACATACCTTATGTTGTTAGCTTATAAATGATAGTTATATCTTTGTTATTACATCACTTATAAATCAACTTCTTATTATTGTTATAATTTTTTTCATTTAGTTTTATTACAAGATGTGGGTGATTCAAAATGTAAGTTTTGGATTTTGGATGAATTAATCATTGCCATGATTGAGTATTGTTCCAAATTTTGACATTTGAAAGAAAGTAATGAAAGATGCATCAATGAATACATGTGCATCAAGGTGATTTCGTAATGTTTAAACTTACAATGCAAGAGTTATTGAATTTTGAATCATTTTGTCATCAAAGTTCAATAAAATCAAAAATAAAAGTAATAAGGAAACTTGGGCATGTTCTTGATATTGTTATAAAGTCTTTGATGAGGAACTTTGCATGGAGATGATTTCATAAATTTTAAACCTAAAGTGTAAGGGATATTGAATTTTGAAAAGAAATTGTGACTAAAAATGATCATTAGCATGAGACTATCATGACCAAGTTTTTTTTCACAAAGCACAATAATTAGGACAAATTGAAACAAAAGTAATTTAAAGTCTAATTCAAGATTATGCAACATGAAAACACAAAACAAGGCCACAAAATACATAAGAAAAATTCATAAACAAAATTTTGTTTAAAGCATGGAATGATTGGAAATATGAAACAAAAGTGGCAAGGCTAAAAACATAAGGTTGTACTGTAAATTGATGTAGAACAAATTGAAAATAATGAACCAAAAAAAAATTGTTTAGGGCTTAACTCACAAATGCTTCCATATAATCCATTATCGAAGAAACATTCTTCAACACATTTTAAACTATGCATTATATATGAATTATGAATAAAAAATGGATAGTGATAAAAATGAATTTCATGCAATATGATATTGGTGATGATTTTGATGAAAAATCACATGAACTATCTTAATTGAATTATCCTAAGTGTTTTGTTAGGTGTATAATGAACTATTGTGGGATTCCATTTGTGAAAAAATTTTAATGAAAATTTTATTTCAAACTTAGGTTAAAGAATGTGTACAATTTTTCTTTTCAAAATTCATTCAATATTACAAGATTTGCCCAAAGTTCACAACTTTTAAAAGTGAATGAAAAAGCAACATGACCATGCTTCTATTTTAGCCTTGCTCAATCTTCCAATGTTTTTATTGCGATGAGCCAATCGATGTGGTTCTTGGCAACAAAAATACAAAATTTGGGTCCTCTTGCTCCCCTAACAACAGGTACCAATGATCACAATCATAAAAAAAAATGCCTTCCATTTCATGGTTAGAGTGAACTAGCACACACCAACGAAACATCACCCACATGATGCTTGTTATAAGTCACTTGTGAATTGACCTCAATTGATTTAATATATGTTTTTACTTTGATAACCCATTATGTAAGAAATAAGTCCTATATCTAGGGTTTTTTTTGTGGTGAATTTTTGCCACCTAGCCAAAAAAAAGGGGGGGCTGGTGAATCTAACAAAGAGATTTTTGAGAATTTTTTAAAAAAATTCACCATATCTTGAGAAAAAAAAGTTAGAAGTCGCCAAATTTAAACAATGTGTTCCATTAGGTCGCTAGAACTAAGCAAGATTCCCAAAAAAATCTACTAGTCCACCAAGATAGTTGCCATTTATTATTAATTAATGATGAGGATCCTCACCAATACACCTACTTGAGGGATTTGCAAAAAAAACCTACCTATATCTAGATAGGAAATAGGTGCTTATGAGGTGAATAGATGATTAAAAATAAGTGTTAATTTTATTATTTTTATTAAGAGCATCTCCACCTTCCACAACAATAAAGAGCATCATTACATTACATTGCATTATGTAGAAAAATGGTATGAACCCTTTGATGTGCACTAAATATGATCAAGATCTTGTGATCATAAGAACAAGTCAAAAAAGAATTGACTACTATGGATTTCGCGGAATTCGTTGACAATAGTGATTGGTCTAGATGGAAAGATTTGTAATCTCACAATTTTTCTTCTAGTGAATTTTTTCATGTTTATGAGTGGGAATAAGATGAACATTAAACTAATTTAGTATGAAGGTGTGTTTACTCTTGTGAAGTGGAGATGTTCTAACACAAGATGGAGATGCTCTAACAACTCTCAACCATCTGAACACGCTTGATAGTTAGTAGGTAGGTAATAAAAAAAATGAACCTGAGCTAACCACCATGGTTAGTTAGTTAGCTAGCTAGCTAGGGAACAGGAAGCCAACAGAAAACTGTTTCCTAGAACCACTTACCATCCATCCATCCATCCATCCATCCATCATGGTAGTAGCACTGCTGGTGGGTGCTGCTAGTTTCACTCTGGCCGGATTTGTTTAATCCTAACCGTCTCAACTGCCCCACTGCCCTTTCCAGCCCCCTTCGCCTACCATCGCCTGCCCGCGCGTTTGTCGTAACCCCCTTCGCCTACCCCGCCTGCCCGCGCGTTTGTCGTAACGTCCTTCGCTTTGCCGCTGCGTTTACCGCAGCGCGAGAGTGCGAGCGAGCACGAGAGAGAGAGCGCACGAGAGAGATGGGGAGTGGGAGGAGAACCAATGGTGCAATGGAAGAAATGTTGTCTTTAGTGTGGTGCAATCCTTTGGTTACGGGTACAGTTTTGCTTCTGCTCTTCACGCCGCCTTTCTTTCCGCTTTTGGTTTACTTTTCGCCCCTGCTCATGACCACTGCGCTTTGGGCTGCGGCTCTTGTCAGTATCGGCCCCTGGCAGATTGAGAAACAGCCGATAGAAGCTGAAAGGGAAGAAGAAGAAGAAGAAGGATCCAATTATTGCGTAGATCGGCAGCGGCGGCGGCGTCGCCAGGATGATGCTAGTGGAGCATGGATATATTGGAGTGGAGGAGGTGGTGAGGTGGTAAGGAGTGGGATGTGGAGCTCTGGTGAACTTCTTAGAGCTTCGGCGGAAACGGTCCATGGTGCGGCGGCGCAGCAACGTCGAACCACCACCCCTGCGAGCAATGAATTCATGGAGGAGAAGGATCGGTGGACGATGTGGGTGAAGGAGTATGAAACCCGGTTGGAGTGGAACCAAGCAACAGCAGCACCTTCGCAGGATGGTGGTTTTGCAGCTGCTGTGAAAAGGGAACAAGAGATGAGACTTGAGAAAGAGAGTCTAAAGTTGGAGACACAGAAATTCAAAGAGCGTTTCAACCAGCTTGCAACCGAATTAAGTACTGGGGACACAGTTCAAATCCTCACTTGTCTCTTCTGTCCTCTAAAACCAAAAAAATGATTTAGGCAAGAACTTGGGTGGCATTGCAATGGCAAGAAAGCCTCAACAGCAACAACATTGGCAGAAAAATATAGAACGCTTGCAAATGGAGTCAATATTGATCACCACTCCCCAGAATTTCTGTAGTTTCACAGAAAACAAACAAGAGTCTGAGCTTTACACAGACAGTTCACAACAAGAAGAGCAGCTTGACACCTCACTTTCACCTTGACACAGCTTGACACAGGAATTGATATTGCACAGTTTTTTGAAGAATCTTGATTGTAATTTCTTCAAGGAAGAATGATTACTAGCGCTCCTTTTATCACAGATTCAACCTATTCATAGGATGGATATGAGATGTTCCTGTTGCTCTTGAGTAATCCAAAGGTAATGTGTCGGATTATATCTTTATTTGAATACAGAACTTAGCCTCACATGCCCACACATTGAGGTTCCAAAGTAGTGAGCAGGGGAAAAAAGGATTTGAGATTTGTGAGATACGGAGTCTTGTGTTGAAAGCATTGAAATTTTCCATTGCCAAGGAGTAAAAATGATTATGCCCATTTGCCTTACATCACATATCAAGGTCCACAACGACACTTTGACAGTAACATGACAATGAGTGCAATCATTTTAGCCTTTTAAGTGTGGCTCTCAAAGTGCCAGACCTTCACCTTTCATCATGGATAGCAGTGAGAGCCGTGCCATGAAAACTACAGACTAACTTCATCAGCTACAATAACACAGTGGGTATAGATAAGTACAAAATAATCCACCCCATAACTCTACCCAAATTTTCATGCAAACGATTGTACAAAACTTGCATCTTGAGTTTCTGTTGCATTTTTGCAAGCAATAATGAAGCAATACAATATTCACACAATTCAAAGCGATCCAATTCAAGTGATTGAAGAGCTGAAGCTGTAAACATCAAAACACAGGATTTGCACTTTCAAGGCACAACTCCTATTTTTATGAGAGGTTTTACATGGTGGAATTTGTTGATGATGAGGTTCTCAATACCCATTATGAATCATCCCAAAAATGCATATGGCACACTATCAACAATTATTTGATAGCATTAACAACTTCCTCCACTGGCCAAATTTCTTAAACAAGAATTTTAGCACAACATCTCATCATCATCATATAATCCTTGCAATCGCCTAGCAACAACAACCAAGCTCAAATTAGATGGAGAATTGTGGTCGGAATTGGAGCTTTTCAATTAGAAAATGTGAACTTTACATGTTGACAAAATAGTATAACTTAAAATAGCCTATGGTGGAATAACAAAAAAAGACCTAAAATAGCCTAGGGTGGAATAATTTATAATATATTCAAAAATATTCTATAATAAAATAATTTAAAATAACCTAAAGTGAAATAGTTTATAATAATTTTTAAAATAAAAAATAGCCAAAAATAGCCTAATGTGGAATAACTTATAATAGTCAAAAATAATTTAGGATAAAATAACCTATAATAGCTTAATGTGGAATAACTTATAATAGTTTAAAGTTGAATAGCTTATAATAGTCAAAAATAACTTAGGATTAATTGTAAAACCCAATCATAACTGGTTGTGCCACATTCATTGTTTATTGAATGAAAAGTTCAAGTTGTTTGTATTTTTATGCATCTATTGTTGCAATTAAATGACACATCATGTCTTCTATGACTAAACTTTTATGTGACTCGGCCAAAGTGACAAGACATTGTAGCAAGTCACATGTGACATTTATGACTAAAAATGGTGATTTATAACTTCAAAAACCAATCATTAATATGTAATTTTTTTTGTAATGGATAAATTTTATTGATGATAATTTTAAAATAACTATCCAAAGTCTTTCCAAAGAATAATAAAGTGGTGGCAAATTGACCCAAAACAAAAAAAAACAATTGAAAAGTGGTGACATTTTCTCAAAAAATTCAAAATATCCTTCATTTTTTGGTCACATCTTTATTTTTAAAACTAAACATCTATGATGGAATTTTTTTTTAAAAATTATTCCCATAGTGTAAAAAATCACAACAAAAATAAACATTGACTAATAGAGGCCCAAATTTTGAGTGTTATAGGTTGTTATATTCATCATTTTACATACATAAAATTGTGACCATTATAAAATTATATTTTGGTGTATTATAAGAATAATGTAGTCTTGAAAGGGGATAGAAAATGTCAAAGTATATTATTAACAAAATGAACACTTAAATATCAGGAACAATATTGTTTTTGTGAAAAAATTTGTGAAGATACTCCCCAAAAAAATTGGGGCGATGACATTTATGATGCCTTTTTTTATTTTAAAAAATCACCAAAATTTTGGTTTTTGAATTAGGTTCACTATATTTGTGTAGGTCACCAAGCAACAATAGGATTACGAAAAAGTTTTACTATCCTACCTACCTACCTACCATGTAGCCAAATCTAGCTAAATCCTCCTATGGATGGTTGCCAATGTGATTACACCACACAAGTGAAAAAAGACCTTGTCCAAGATGAAAAATATTACCCCCCGGCCCCTCCCAAATTGAACATTGTGAAAGGGGTGAAAATAAAGGATTGTGGAAAACTTGCACAAATCTATCATGTGGTGATGGGTTCAAAATTTATGTGAACTCATCACCACCACCAACTGGCGCAATTTTAACACATCAATCTTCCTATATAAAACATGAAACACATGAACGTACACATAACCATGCAAGGCACAAAATGACAAGCCTTGCGAAGTTCAATGGGAGAAGTGTAACGTCCTACTACAACCAGCTTGTGAATTAAGCTGGTCATGGTAACATGCTAAATCATGCCATGGTATCAGAAAGTCATGCTTGTTATTGCTTGGTGTATTTAATGTCTTTTTGTATTATTTCAATTTACTTATTTGTATTAGAGAATCGTTCTGCCTCTGGGGGGGCATGTCCCTTGATGCAACAGATCATAAGTTGAATACAAGCACAATTCTGCTACAATGTGTATTCCTCTGCAAAGTGGCCGAGCATTTCATAACCTTGCCTCATTTTGAAAAGCCATAAATCAATTGTTGCAACGTCACAAAGGTTCTAAACTTATTCAAGTAGTGATTTGTGTAAGTGTAGTGTAAAGCCCTAGAGAGGAAGGGGGGCATTTCCAAAATTCGTAGGCACACAGTTTGGGAATGTCCTCCACGTTATGGGCTTGACCCATTGTAAAGTGTCGTGTGAAGGTTATCGGGAACCTAGGCATGGGGTAAATCACTAGGCTTAATTAGGAGGAGGGTTCTTCAAGTTCCTAACCCTATAATTAAAGGTCATAGGGATCCTACGCCTATAATTAGGAATAAGATCTCTCTCACACTTTTAATAGATCTCCTTTCTAAGAAGGATAGTTATTGATGTAAGGTGCCCACCAAATCCTCTACAAAAAACTCCTTGGATTGCTATTGACATTCATTTGTAATAAGCTCTCAATTGGTGATTAGCCTGATTTCAAATATATTGGTTACATGCTTGCAAAAAAACAAAAAATTCAACAATACACGAGAATTCCCTCAAAGTTTAGGGGGACAACTATCTATACCTAACTAATTTAGATATGCTATCTTTGAAGGGTATTGAGGGTTATGTGATTTTTGACTATCAAATTTTAGATGTTTTGATCACTAAATAGATGACACTGAAGAAGTCATGACAAGTGATTTTGCTTTCATTTTCAGGATGTAGAATAATGTGTCAAACAATATATTTCTTCTTTCCAAGGACACAAGTGATGACTTTCAAAAGCTTGGAAAAATGGGTCAAGAGAACAATTGGCCCATAAAATATAACATTATTTGCATGCTTCACATGGCCACAAATATAAACAACTCTAAAACAAAGCTAATAAAAAAAAACTCTTTTAAGTGGGTAGGACCATAATGACCTTTCCATATTGGGAAATTTAATGTGGTGTCTATTGTGAATCACAAAAATTTACTTCTTTTTTGCATAGATGCTACTAGTGTGGCAAAACATTTCTAGTGTATCTAGAGGGCACATTATGGTAGAGTGGGGGGTATTACCCAAATAAGCACCAACACCTCGTACATTACCCTACTCATAACTCATAGGGTAACAAACTTTCATATAAAATTTGAAATGTTTAGAAGCAATTGAGTAATATGAAAGCATGTTCATGACTTTGTCGACAATGACACCATGGCTTGTGTTCCACACCAACTTCCTTTTAAATTTTGGAGTTCAATTGCATTTTCGTTTTGGATAACACATTTTGGTTACATAAAAAAACTTATCCACAATTGTCATGTTCTAACTAAGATGGACATACCAAAGCCCTTTTGATCATGGGATTCAACCACCTTAAGTGAGATAGGTGACCTATCAAGGCAACTCTGCCAAATGAAAGTCCACCTTTGCAAGGAAGGAACAACAAAGGAAAGGTTATCAATCACAATTGCTCCATCCAACCTACTCGCAAAGATTTATTTTTTTGGGTCATCTTTCTATATTTTTAATTGCAATTTGCTATACCCTCTTTCTCCGTCATGATCAAAGCTACGATATTGTGAATGGGAAAATAATAAATGGCTTGTGCAAATCTTGTGTCTACTTATTGAAATTTGTCACCAAAAATGGATTAATTTGATTAATTGTTATCTATAGAGTATTCTTCATTATGTTGGTCATTTTGACCAAATCGAGATAATTAAACTAACGTTTATGAACATTGAATTATCTCTTATGACATATCACAAAAGGAATAACAACCAATTATGAACTTAAAGCACACCCAACCAAGGTATTAAAACCCTATTATGTTACCTATCAACCTTTGTGACAAATTTTATATTCTAGGAGGAATATTTGCAATATATTTGAAGGTCTAACACAAATGAATTAAAAATGGTTTAGGTGCAACCACCTCAAATTTTGTTTGGGCAAAAGTCAAGCAACAGCCACTACTAGCACACCAACCATTGGAAGCATGTTAGCACTCTATTGTGGATGAACCCCCAATGAATTTTCACTATACCCACAAGCTATGGTGTTAAAAACATGTCTGTTGTTCAGGGGTGATGATGGCTCACTGGTATAGCCCTTTCTTAGGACCCTGGGACCACAAAAAGGTCCTGGGTTCAAACCCAGTGGTGTGCAGGTTGAAAATCTTAGAGGTCCTCTGCCAATGATCATCACTTGAGGCTGCAAATGGCATTGTCAGGTTGGCTCCATTTTTTATTTTTTAAAAACATATAGGTCTGTTGGTAAGTAGGTAAATAGGTGGCTACTCAGTATATATAACTAAGGGTTAGTGAGTTGCTAGGGAGGTAGTCAAACAGAAAGTAAAATAGAAACTAAGTTAACCACCATGGTCACCTAAGGAACATGAACCCAATGGAAAAGTGTCTACTATCCACCCTGCACCATCCATCCTCCTTGGTGGGGCGGGAGGTTGGTGGCTACTGGTTCACTTTGGCTTGCAATTTCAAGACAACATCAGTCCAAGATTAAATAATGAGGCACAAGATGAGGAGGAGGTTACCTAAAAGGAATTGGACAAGACGTCCAAGGAGTTCTTGACCCTCCTAGACACCTTTCAAGGCCTTGTTGTGGTATAGCATGGCAAGATTACATTACAACACAATGAGACCACCAAGCTCATGAATCACATCGCGGAAGGATTGGGTGTGCTTGGAGCCGCCCCAAATGGGGGCTTCACCAAGGTCATCGTCATCAAGGCAAGGTTGTTGGACTCTTTCGCAAAGAAGGAAACCAAGACAAAGAATGTATGTGGGATTGGTGGATGTTTCAAAAATAAAAGACACCTGACGTTCTTGAAACCCTCACATGGGACGAGTTCAAATTGTGGTTGAACAAAAGATTCACACCACACCACTTGGTGTTCAAGGATGGGATGGACCTCTTGGAACTTGCCCAAGGGGATGGGGTAGGCTTTCTAACAAACTATGTCCAAGACTTCAATTAGATGTTGATAATGGTCCCCCTAAAGTAGGAGCATGCCAGGAAGTTGATTTTCCTACATGGTTTGAAACCTTTGGTCCAGAAAATTATTTATCAAAGGACGGACATCTCGGACATTTGCCAGGGTTTGATGAAGATTGTGGAGTGCATGGAAAATGAAGGCCCTCCGCACCGTAAGGATGAAATCAAAAGCAGGGTCACATTATGAGAAGAAAGGGTGTTTTGCAACTAGCCTTGCAATTCAATTACAAATCAATCAAAACAACTCATTTTCAACTACTATGAAACTCCATTATAATTGCACTGATGATGTCATGTTGATGTCATTGATTGTCATCCATCTATTAAAATGTGACACATGGCATTATGAAATTTTTTGGACATAAAAATGATTTTCTTTTCAATATATTGATCTCCATCATTCATTATGATTGTTAAGCGCTTACAGCATGCCAAATCCAAGGGGAGGGCTCTAATGTTTTTGGTGTCCAAATAAAACTTGAATTCCTTTTATTAGCTCCTTTATGGCACTAAAAATCATCAAAAATGAAATAGAATGGAGAAAGTTATGGCCCCCCAAAGTAGAAGGGGTCAAAAGCTCAAGAAAACAAACCACCAAATGCTACAAAGGCCAATTCCTAAACACCTAAAAAATCCTTGTATGTTGTTTTATTTTTATTCCAGTTCAAAGATTATTTGTAGAATTTTAGGTTGTGCTCCTATAGAATTAAAAATCATTTAAATGAATAAAAGATAAGAAAGTTATGAGGTTTGAAAATAAAAGGGTCTAAAGAGAAGAAAAAAAAGTGGGGAAAAATGTGTTTTGTAAGTTAGAAAGCTTATTTCTTTTCATGTTATTTTTTCATTACTCCTTTTCTTTTACATTTCAAAGATGATTTCTAAAGCTTGAAGTAACGCTCCCATAACATTTTAAATCACATAAAATGAAACACATATGATGAATATATAAATAACTAATGAATGTGTATTTTTATTAAGTTATAAGTAATTATATTATAGGCATAACATAATTGAATAGTAGTACTCAATAATGGCACACTAATGATCATACTAATTAAATCAATGGAATCATAATTGAAAACTAGTTGCAAATGTATTCCATAATGGGTGGTGAAAATGTGGACATGTGGCATGATTGCATCTATGTACATTGTACCTAGTTGCAACATAGTTGTTGCTTTAGTGACACATTTACAACAGTTTTAAAGTAATTGTCACATGCAACTATAATGTAATTCTTGAAAAAAGTCAAACATGGTTGACTAATATGTAGGTATGATGTGTATAAATTACTATATAGAACACCCATTTTCAACTCACTTACAACTATAATACAACTAACTGATGTTTTGACATGGCAATTTATTTATTAATACACTGTATTTTTAGGGGGATAGTTGCACACTAGTTATAATACCCAAGAAATAATTGCACAATAATTATATTTGAATTTTTTTTTGAGTTTTAATTGCAAGGTAATGTGGTTTCAACGGACGTAATTTCTCATAATGTCACCCAAAAACATCATGCCGACTAGAGCAATGGAGGCAAAGGCTAAAACAACAAACGCAAGTGGGGCCAAAGTAAGCAAAGGTTTCACAACAATAAAGGAGAAGACGTCAAATAAAAAACCAACAACGAAAAAGGTGAAACAAAACTTGTTGAAAGTTAAGTGTTTTAACTATGACAATCACGGGCACTTGGTGAAAGACAATCCCAAGCCACCTTGAGTAAGTGATTGCATTTCCCAAGGTAAATTCATTCTCCAAAGGGGTTTCATTGTTGAAATAGGGGCCAATGAAAGTGAAGCCTCTAATTTGCTAAAATTAAAATGTAAGATAAATGACAAATTGGTGTGTTGTCTCTTGGATTTAAGAGTGATAAATTTGTTCATGACTCTATAAGTGGCAAAACAATTGGGAATCAAAACTGAATTAATGATATATCCCATCACGATGCAATTGGCCCAAAACATAACTAAACCCTTGCTTATCATAACTTTAGGATTCGAGCTATTTAATGGGGGGGTTCAATTTTTTGAGAACTTCACCCTATGTGACTTAAACAAATTTGATGTAATTTTAATGAACACATTCTTGGATGCCTACAAAATAAACACCCTCCATAGCAAAAGCAAGTTGAAAATCCACTCCAAAGTTGGCTTTAAGTTAGTGAACTTAAATGTGGAATAGAATTTTACATTGGTGAATGTTGGAGTTAATTTGGTTGCTTTGGCTAATGAGTTATAATTGTCTAGTTTTTTAGTTTTGATGTCTTTAAGAGTCTCTTAAGGGGAGCCTAAGGGTGAATGCATGGTAAAGTGGTTCACTTATGGAATCGCATTCATATTTCTATAGGGTACCTTTTGTTTAAATGGATGTGGTGATAAACGTATGTTTCAACTTGTTAATTGATAATTGATTCCAAATTCATAACTTGATTATGAAACTAAAAATATAATTTTCTTTGAAAATGTTACCCATATTGTTTATAATGGGCTTTTGAAGGGACAATGTATGGACCAATTTCCTAACTACAATGGTATAACATCAATGTATTCATAATGAATTTCAATTTAACTGATTTTTAGTGACTAAGTATATATTGAAAAATGAAATAAATAACATGTCTATGGGACCATTTCTTGAAAACCTTAGCAAATATTTTTTTATGGAATTTAAAATGGTTAGAATTTGACCTTATTTTCATAAATGCTTATGAGTTACAAATTATTTTTTCTTTCAATTTTTTTGTTCGAAAAGTTTTTTATTATGAAATATCTAAAAGGTCCATTATTCATATGGACTTTATAAAACATTTTTCCAAATATTGTGATTTTCAAAAAATTACATCCATCAAAACAACTAACATCATCATCATTTTATTTAAGTTTTAAAATGGAATATGAATGTCAACAAATGTATGAACATCAACTTATAAATGATTATAATCATAAGTTATGATAAACAAGTAACCTTGTTCTCTATCAAACTTTTTATGGACTCCTATGGAGTGGAGCATCTACTCAAGATGAGCCACCATACCATGCATTTTACCCCTAAGCCACAAGGGGCAAAACAACCCCATGCTTGTATTTTGGATTCACTCAATGAATTTTCAAAAGTTATAATGGATGAACTATTTGATGCCCTTCCACCTTATAGAAAAGTTGACCATAGAATAAAAGTGGTTCATAGTTTGGTGTTGCCATCCAAGGAATCCTATAGGTTAAACCAAAAGGAACTAGAAGAGCTAAAAAAAAAATTAAACGACCTCCTTCATCAAAGGTATATTTGGCAAAACAAGTTGTCTTATGGGGCACTAGTTTTGTTTGTCAATAAAAACGACAACAAGTTGAAAATTTGTATTGACTAATGTGTCTTGAACAAAATAACCATTAAGAACAACTATCCTTTGCCCTACATTAACAATCTATTGCATCAATTCAATGGGGTTTAATATTTTAACCAAATTTATCTCAAATCAGGGTATACCAAATTCGCATTGCAGACAAGGATGTTGAAAAGACGACTATGGAAACTAGGTATGGCTCATATGAGTTCCTAATGATGCCATTTGAGTTGTGCAAGGTTCCATTGATGTTCATGACCCTCATGAACTCCATCTTTCATGAAAAGTTGGACAAGTTCATGATCATCTACATTGATGATATCCTAGTGTATTCCAATACCATGGAGGAACACGAGGAACATTTAGAATATGTTCTGAACAAGTTCCAATAGAACAAGATTTTTGCCAATATGGCAAAAAATGAGTTTGCCTAGGAGGAAATGGACTCCCTAGGGCACATTTTGTGGAAGGAAGGCATGAGGCCTAACCCTAAGAAGTTGCAAGCCATAAAAGACTAGAATAGGCCAATCATGGTCAAAGGAATTTGATTTTTCCTAGGCCTAATGAACTTCTCCATAAAGTTTATAAAAGGTTTTTCACAAATAATGAAACCACTTTTGAACCTTCTCAAAAAAAAATTATCTTTTGAATGACAAAGGAGCAATAAAGGGCATTTGAAGACTTGAAAGATAAGTTTTCGTCCACCCTTGTGCTGAAATTTCCAAACTTCACCAAATTGTTTGAAGTCCACATTGATGTGAATGATTTTGTTATTGGGGGAGTCCTCATGCAAGAAGGACACCCGATTGCCTTTGAAAACAAAAACTTTGTGGGGCACAACTACAATGGCCAACTCATGAAAAAGGAATTGTATGCCCTACTATGTTGCTTGAAAATGTGGCAAACACTACTTGGGGACACATAAAACTAAGGTCTTTATGGATATTGTTTCCTTAAGGTATTTTAAAACTTAGGCAAAGGCTTCAACAAAGCAACTGAAATGGCATAATATCTTAGCATTACTGGATGTGGAATTGATTCACAAACTAGGGCACAACAATGTAGTTCCCAATGCACTAAGCACAAAGGAAGAATTCCAAATGGAAAAACCCCCAACCAAAACTCAAACATTAAAGGCCATCTTCCAAGGCAAAAGCAACCTTGAAAGGAAGATAAGGAAGGCCTATGTGCAAGACCCGCTTGTGCAATGATATTTGAAAAAACTGCAAAAACAAAAGAAGGTGAAAGGCATCACCTTGAAGGAAGGATTATTAAGATGGAAGTAGTCCCAAATATATGTGTTGGCAAGAAGTTACACATGAAGATTATGCAAGAGGAGCATGACGTACCCATGGTAGGGCACCATGGGGAATAAACCATAAGGGTGGCAATAGGAAAAAGGTTCTACTAACCTAAGATGAAAGAAAACGTAAAGCATTTTGTGCACACTTGTGTAAAATGCCAAAGCATGAAGTCCATTTACAAAAAGAAGTATGGACTATATAGGCCTCTACCAATATTGAATGAACGATGGGAGGTGTCTCCATAGACTTCATGACACAATTGCCTAAATGGAATGGATGTCATTCTCATAATAGTCGATTGATTCTCCAAGTTGGCAAAAATGGTTCCAACAAAAACAATCGCGACAACTTTCGATTCGACGAAGTTGTTTTTCGATATGTGGGTGAAACACCATGGGATGCCTTAGTTTATCATAAGTTATAGGGACATCAAATTTACGATGGGCTTCTATAAACATTTGTTTTAAAAGGTGGGCACAAAATTTTCATTTAATATGACATTTCACCCACAAACTGATGGCTAAACAAAAAGGGTCAATGGGGTGTCAAATCAATACCTCAAGAACTATAGGAGTGCCAATCAAAGATATTAGGGTGAACATCTAGGTTTGGCAAAATTTTGTTATAACTTCACAATGCATTCAACGATAAAAATGTCCTCATTTGAATTAACGTTGGGAAAAGAAGCCAAGAAGCCAATGGACTTAACCATTTCCATGGGACACAGAGACCATTCCAAGGAAGTTGTGGAGATAGTCAGGGGGTGGGAAGAATTATACACCCAAGCCAAGAAGCTCTTGGAGGAGGCTCAAAAGCGGTATGAGAAGCATGCTAATAAAACATGAAGGCATGTGGAATTTGAGGTTGGACAACGTGTGTGGCTGAACATTCAAGATTTTTAAATGCTCAATGGACTAGCCCCATGTTTCATTACCAAGTACATGAAGCCTAATGAAATTTTGCAAAAGCCACACCCCAATGTGTACACCATAAATTTGTTAAATAATTTTGTGGCACATTTGACATTCCACATTTCAAAAATGAAGTTGTTTTAGTGTGATGAACATAGGCCAAGCCAAAAATAAAAGGTGTGACCAAAAGTGGATGCCATTAAACATAGGCTGGTGATCAAAATTGAGGGTATATTTCATGCAAATCAAACACACCTTAGAGGCAAGGAATATTTAGTGAAGTACAAGGGCTGCCATCATAAAGAGGCAATGTGGATGAAACCCAATCACCTAGATAACCTACCTAAAATGGTGAACAAGCTTGAGCAATAAAAGGGTCATGAACTTGGAATGAAGAAAATTTGAAAGAAAAATAAAGACCCACCTACAAATGGCCTAAGTGTTGATGAAGGCATCAACCTCTAAAATGGGGGAGAGTGCCCAAAAAATAAAGAAACAACCACTTTCATGAGCAAAAGGTTAATGGTTTTGATGAGTGTGGTTGGCTACAAAAAGGTTAAGGTTCATGGCAAAGGAAGCAATTAAGAAAGGCAAGGAAGTGGCAACCAACGAAAATGGACTTGGAATTGAATTCGTACTAAAAAAATCTAAGGCTCAATCAGGTGAGCTCGAGATGGTGGTGCATGTGAATAAAATGGCATGTCCTTGAGTGAAAAAGTTAGATTTCTGACACATGAACTTGCGAATCATGTCCCACTTAAGTAAAGGGGATTTGGATCATAGAGCCCAATCCAACATTATTTGTTGGCACGTTTGTAACCCTCGTTCGGTGATGTGGTGACCTTAACTTCTAAGCTAAACCCAAATGGATTCCAAGAAAGAAGAAATGGTCGAAAGGGGAAACTTACAAAAAACGTTAGAAGTGAACGCACTAGGTGAAAACAAAAAACACGTTTAATAATACCTCATGCATCAAGAACACAAACACATAGCACAAATGGTCTCCTTTGATTAAGAAGTAGCTAATCCCACCATTAAGTTGAGGGGAGAAAGGGCAACATAGATGCCCAAGGGTGGTCACCCCCGAAGTAACGTCAACAAAAACTTTGACATCTCTAAAGTGGGGAGAGTGACATGCATGTTAAAATGTGGAATTTGGCAACCTAATTACCGTTAAAGAAAAAGGTTGCTAAATAAAAAAATGAATAACAAAAAATGAAATGTTCACATGAGAGTAGGATTTGTTTATTATTTGCCTACTATCTTGTAATAAGTATTGTCCTATAATAATTATTGTCTTACAATAGTTATTGTCATGTAGTAGCTACCATCTTACACATATTGTCATCTACAAACTTGAAAGAAGACCCACAATCACCTATAAACCTCTGATAACTACTACCTACCGTCTATAACACATGCAAACCTTTTGTAGTTACTACTACCATCTACAACACCTATAGACCTTTTATAGTTATTGCCTACCATTTGCAATAGTTTTTTACCCTTTACAAATGTTAAATCCAATGGCTACCTCCTTACTATTACTTTCTAATGGCAACTACCATCTTGTAGCAAAGTGCATTTTTTGTTCCAAAACTAGAACTATCGCAACCCCACTTTGAGGGAAGTGTGGAGTTGCCATTCACACTCCCGAAAATGGGATTTGGGAGTCCTCCGGGATTCTCAAAAACTCAGAATGCGATTGCAGGGGTCAAAACACCTTGCATTGAGATTTTTTTATATCATTTGAAAGGTCTTGAAGTTTAGATGTCCAAAATGGCCTCACATGAGCCATTTGGACATCTATAGCACAAGTTATGGTTAAAAGAAGGGCCGGGAGTCAAACTGGTAGTTTGACCCCCGACCACTAAAAGTCGGGAATCGACCCAATCCTGGTGTGTGCAGGTGTAGTGTGACACACCATTGAAAAGCTTTCAAGGAGAGCTACAAGTTTGCTTCAGACCTTGTCCCAATCGGAGGTCGGAGTGAGAAGTTATGAACACCCAAAGTCCCGGGAGTCTAAACTAGGATAGTTTCGGGACTCCACTTTGGGAGTCCCGGGAAAAAGTGCCATTCAGATGCAAGTGCGGCAGAGAAGCACAGAGAATATTATATGCGGGAAGGTGGTGGCTTCCCCAAGTCTGGGCCGTGGTGAGTCAAGTGAGTCCAGGGTTGCCCGTGGCTTGTCCTAGCACCAAGAGTGCTCCAGAATATGAACTAACCAACTTGTTGGTTGGTTTGATGCAAGTTCGAATAAGTGAATAGCTTGTCACTTCTTCCTAGTCCCATCCTGGAGCTCCAACACGCCCCCTCTACCCCCTTTTAGTGCTGAGAGCTGGGAGCGTGCCCCGAGTCCCCCATAATTCCGCAACTTGAGTAACTTAGTCCCAACTTGGGGCTAACTAGGGACTTGGGAGCGCGTCAAGAACAAAGAGTAAACAATATTCTAAATTTATAGAAGAAAAGAACTAATACAAAATAATAACAAAATTATATATAAACTTGTTATGAACTACTCCTCCTTCCTTTATCACACTCTTAGTAGAACACACATTAAAAAAAAATGTTAAAATCCATACAACCTTCAACCATTTTCCATTACATAAGGACAAATATAACTTTCTCCCATGTTCTTCTGCTTCTTTATCACACAAGAGTGTCACACACAAGCATCATCTTAATGTTAATGACTCACGAAAACTAATGAATCTAATCATCTAATCTTCCAATGAAATCCTTCATTCCTCCCAAGAAATAAATAAGGAACCCAAGAAAGATGATCACCACACAAAAGTTGAGTCCTTATCCTCCTAGATTTCTTTATCTTAATCCCTTTCACATATCCTAATCAAGGGAAATCTATCCATCCCTTATCCATTTGGACTAATTAATTTAGATGGATTCACCCCCTAATAAATAGAAAATGGTAAGTAAAATATTTATCACTAATAACTAAATAGTTAATAAAATGCCCTGTTAAGTGAACTAAACTAGGATATTATTTTTAGTAACTAATATTATTTTTATTAAAATTTCTCCCATAATTAATTTCTAATAATTCTATCCCATGAAGGTAGTTCACTGTATTAGTGGTATTATTGTCAAAAAACACTTTTACATTAAAATTTTCCTAAGATTGTTTTGCCATCTGATGATACTATCGTTTCCTAGCATCCATGGTGTTTGACCAACATAGGACAATTTTCTACCATTAATAATGCCTTTTTAAGTAGACCCCCAAATAAGAGGATTTGCGTAGTTGGGGCCCAAGTTTAGACCATTGTGGGGTGGCCCCCATGGCAACTTGTGTTTCGAGTCTCAATGTTGGGCTGGGTTTGACAACACCCAATTTGACAACATTCATGAACCGCATAGGTGCTAATGAGTGAAGGTTTAGGGAAGGAAGCTAAGGAGATGTTCATGGTGCACTAAATCTTGAGTTAAACAAATCTATAGTTAAACTGAAAAATGGGAGATGGTAATCCTAGGTGACAAGGCCTTAGACCACTTGGGAAATCCACAATAATTTTGATCCCACACGTTCAGAGGTTAAGGTTAACCTTAGGTTATGAAACAAATATAAATGTTAAAGAACACTAGTGTGTGGTTTCCCATGTGCAAGTAACGTAATTGTTTAACAAGACATGAGAATGGAGGTGAAGGCATATGGAACGCCAAGGTGAATCCAAGTGCAATTAGACCAAAATAGTGAACCCCATAAAAGGACAAAAAGGGGCAAAGGAACAAATCATGTTCCAAAGCCCCCACCAATTGTAAGAAGCATATCAAATAAAAAAAAGGATGGAAAACCTAAAAAACAATAAACCTAGAAGAGCCTTCACTTACAACAAGAATGTATTTCAAGATAAAGCGCCATGCCCTATCTATAAAGCTACCAACACCTTCTACTTATGAAAAGTGCACAAAACGGTCAAAGGAAGGCTGTTGAAACCATTTGTTAACTACACCATGTTAGTACATTAATGAAAAAAATTGTCCACTTGTTCATGCAAGCAACCAAAAACCTTTATGGCAAGAGAAAGAAACACATCCATCAGGTGTGGATCGTGATAAAGTTTTTTTTTACTTGAATTGCCATCATCGTAACCACCCCATGAGATGAAATAACATGTGGAACCAAATTGATTTAGGTGGGATCAACAATAACAACATTAGCCAAGGTGCAAGTGCCATCAATAAATAACATGACATCAATTCATTGGCAAAATGACTAAAAGGTTGAAGATGCCAATTGTGGTAAAATCCTTCTTTTGCCTAAACCACCATTGTTGTGGCCACCAAATCCTTCTTTTGCATGAACCACCATTGTTGTAGCCACCCTACAAAATGAAATAACACATGAAACCAAATCGATTTAAATAGGATCGATAATGACAACGTCAACCAAGGTGGGGGTGCCATCAACAAATAACACAGTGTCAATTAACCAATGAAAAAAATGAAAGGAAAACAGTAAAACAACAAGAATTTTTTCGAGTGAAACATGAACCCCCCATGTTTCTCAAAATGGACACAAAATCATACCAAATGACGTAGTGAAAAACAATCCATTCCCCAACATGTGGGCACAACAAAAAAAGGTGGGTCCCTATTGGATTTAGAAATTGGCCACAAATTCAGTAAATAAAGTTGATAGTTAAAGGATGGGGGAGGTTCAACTTGGTGTGCAATACAAAGGAGAAAACATACTAGGTTAAACAAAAAGATGGAATGACTGGGTGGGCAAAAAGCCATGCACCCAGTCCTGAATGTGCATAAGACCTTAAGCACATGCAATGTGAAACCATGTAGGAAATGCTGTTCAAGAAGGAATGGTTGTGCAATCTATTTGAAATGTTTTCCTAAAGCTAATATACTCCCTTCTCTATGAACTGTGTAAAAGGGGGAACGCAAGCCACCACATCTAAAAAAAAGAGCTCCCACGCTAACTTCAAGTGGGCCTAAATGGGGAACAAACCATAATTACTAGCACATATTGCCTCCAATAAAAAAGGTTAATGATCATATAGGAATTTGGTGGCAATGACAATTGCAAAAAGTGCCTAACTCCCTAAGTCATTTTCACAAAGAACTTTGTGAAAATGAAATCGATCCCACATGGCCATGAAAAATGGGGAGGGAAGTTTATTGATGCATTAAAAGGGCCTATGGGCAATCCAAAGAGCACCTTCAACCCAAAAGCCTCCCATAAACATGCATGAAGGTCACATCAAAAGAGGCGAGCTAGAGCCAAAAAATTGATTGGGGGGGGGGGGGGGGGGGGAAAAAAAAAAAGGAGAGGCACCAAAAAAACAAAACAAAAAAGGTCTCAAAAAAAAACCACGTACCACCCCCCTAACAAAA
>Ga0116231_10007172_pt1 | contig 20661 bp, 17 predicted proteins | sample S1TSphgellanicum_2_FD_89695 | JGI IMG/M metagenome (GOLD analysis project Ga0116231, IMG submission 89695) | Host-associated microbial communities from peat moss isolated from Minnesota, USA - S1T2_Fd - Sphagnum magellanicum MG | ecosystem: Host-associated > Plants > Peat moss > Unclassified...
ACTCTTCGCGCTTGGCCCGGTGCGGTATGGGACGTTGATCGAAACGACGGCGATCCCGGAAATCCGCGAACAAGTGCGGGATCTTGCCGAACGCCTCGCCATGCCCGCCGCCGGCCCGCTCGGCCGGGTGCTATCCTAAAACAGACCGGCAACGTTCCGGACATGTCCCCGCAACGGCAAGGCGCGAGAATCGGATGAGTGATATGGCAGTCGAAATCGAGCCGCGGAAAATCACCGTTTCCGAATTCCACCGGATGGGCGAGGCGGGAATATTCGCCGCGGGCGAGCGCGTGGAGTTGCTCGACGGCGTGCTGGTTCAAATGAGCCCGATCGGAAGGCCGCATCGGGCCCTACACGCCGCGATCGTCGGGTATCTTATCGAAACGCTTGCTTCACGAGCCGTTGTTCTCGGACAGTCAGGGCTGCAGCTCGGGCGCTTCAGCGAACCCGAGCCGGATGTGCTCGTCTTTCCACCCGATCCGGCAGGCGCGTATTATACGAGCGACCCGGAACCCAGCGATGTCTACGCCGTGATCGAAATCGCCGATACATCGCTCGCGAAGGATCTGCACGTCAAACGCGAGCTCTATGGCAGATTTTCGATTCCCGACTATCTCGTCATCGATGTGCGCGGCCGGGTCGTGCTTCATTTCTCGGATCCCTCGGCGACCGGTTACGCCGATCCGCGGACGCTTCGCGCCGGCGATACGCTGCGCTTGCGCGCCGTTCCGGAGACCGCTCTCGATGTCGCCCGCTTCTTGCCGCCGGCCGGCGTACCGCTCGGCGAGCCGGAACCTTAGAACGCGGGGAAGATCGTGCCGCCGAAATGGCGCAAGATGAAACCGCGAATTTCGGTGGAGTGATAGAGCTGGACGAGTTGCTTCGCCCACGGCGCGTTCTGGTCAGCGGCACGCACGGCGATGACATTGCTGTACGGTGAGTGGAGCGCTTCGCCGACGCCGCCGCCTTCGGCGACGAGCGCATCGCGATTGGGCGCAAGGCCCGCGGTCGCGGCGTAGTTGCCGTTGATGCAGGCGGCATCCACGTCGTCGAGCGAGCGCGGGAGTTGGGCCGCATTCAACTCGCGAATCACCAGGTGTTTCGGGTTGTCGCTGATGTCGGTGATGCCCGCGGTGAACGAGGCGTTGCGGAGTTTGATCACCTTCGCGCTCTGCAAGAGTTTGAGCGCGCGCGCTTCGTTGGTCGGATCGTTCGGAACGCCGATCGTCGCGCCGTCGCGCAGGTCGGCGATGTGCTTGATCTTCCGCGAATAGATGCCCATCGGCAGCAAGATCGTCTTCCCGAGCGAGACGATTTTGTAGCCGCGATTCTTGATCTGATCGTCGAGATACGGCTGGTTCTGGAACGAGTTCGCTTCCAGATCGCCCGCATCGAGCGCCTGATTCGGCACCGCATAATCGCTGATCTCGATCACTTTGATCGTCAGCCCGCGCTTCGCCGCGAGCGCCGCGACCTGATCCATGATCTGTGCATGCGGTCCCGGCGTGACGCCAATGCGCAGTTCTTTGGTTTGCGCGCAGACGGCGGCGGGGACGGCGATCGTAGCGGCGAGGGTGACGAGCATGGTAAGGCGAGGGATGCGGTTCAACGGAGGCCTTCCTAGCGGTGGGTGAGCCGGCGCGCGAGGCGGTCGCCGGCGAATTGGATAAGCTGCACAACGGCAATCAGGACGACGACGGTTGCAACCATCACCGGCGTATCGAAGCGCTCGTAGCCATACTGCACCCCCAGGGCCCCAAGGCCTCCCGCGCCGATCGCGCCGGCGATCGCCGAGTAGCCGATCAGCGAGATCACGGTGATCGTAAACGCCGCGACGATACCGGGCCGGGCTTCGGGCAAGAGAACCTTGATCACGATCTGGAGCGGCGAGGCGCCCATGGCGCGGGCCGCTTCGATAAGGGTCCGCGGGACCTCGCGGATCGCGGCCTCGACGAGCCGGCCGAAAAACGGGATCGCCGCAATCGAGAGCGGCACCATTGCCGCGGTCGTGCCGATCGACGTCTGCGCGATCAGGCGCGTGAACGGGATGATCGCCACCATCAGGATGATGAACGGCACCGAGCGCGTGGCGTTCACGATCGCGCCCAGGATGCGATTGAGGACGGGGCTTGGCGTGATGCCGCCGCGATCCGTCGCCACAAGCACGACGCCAAGCGGAATGCCGAGGATCAGCGCGACGAGCGAGGAGACGGCGACCATCTGGGCCGTCTCCCATAGCGCCTCAGGTAAGAGACTTGCCAGTTCGTTCCACATAACCCAATACGTCCACGCGGACGCCCACGGAATCGAGATACCGGCGCGCTTCGTCTTGCGTCGCCGCATCGGCGACGATCTCGACGACGAGCGTCCCGAGCGGCTCGCCACCGACACGTTCGATCGCACCGCTGACGATGTTCAATTCCAGCGCGAAGCGCCGGATCAACGCCGTCACCACCGATTCGCGCGCCGATTCGGAGAACCCGAGGCGCCACACGGCATTGCCGCTTCTTCCCCTCTCATCGAGCGCTGCGCCGAGCATCGCCGAAAGCTCGGCCGCGTCGGGCTCGCCGACGAAGGTACGCGTGATCGCCGCGTGCGGCGCGAGAAAGATGTCACGAACGCGGCCCGATTCGACGATGCGGCCGCTATCGATGACGGCGACGCGATCGCAGATCTCCTTGATCACGCCCATCTCATGGGTGATCAAGACGATCGTCGTTCCGAAGCTGCGGTTGACGTCGCGCAGCAGCGCGAGGATCGAAGCGGTCGTTTCCGGGTCGAGCGCGGAGGTTGCCTCGTCGCAGAGCAGCACGTTCGGCCGGGCGGCTAGCGCCCGGCCGATGCCGACGCGCTGCGCCTGACCGCCGGAGAGCTGGGCCGGGTAGCGATCCCGCATCGCATCGAGCCCGACGAATTCGAGCATCGGACCGACGGCCGCATCAATCTCCGCCCGCGGTCGCCCGGCGAGTTCCAGCGGCAAGGCTACGTTCTCGCGGACTGTCCGCGACGAGAGCAGCGCGAAATGCTGGAAGATCATCCCAATCCCGCGGCGCCGTTCCCGCAACGCGGACTGCGGGAGGCCCGTGAGATCGACGCCGTCGACGACGACGGACCCGGCGGTCGGCCGCTCGAGCAAGTTAATGCAGCGCAGGAGCGTCGACTTGCCGGCCCCGCTACGCCCGATAATCCCGAAGATCTCGCCGCGCTCGACCTGCAAATCGATCCCGCGAAGCGCTTCGACACCGGCCTCGGCGCCGCCGTACGTTTTCGTCAGACCCCGCAGATCAATCACAGTGGCCTCAGACCCGCGGCGCCACAGGTGCGGTTGCGGCTACGTACTAGTACAGCGAGGCGGCCTGTGCCGGAGTCAGCGCCGTTGGATAAATGGCAACACCACCGATTTGACCAGCCCAGGGAAAATCGCCGACCGGATCATTCGCATTACCCGAAACGCGTCCACCTATGCCGGAATTTGTGGAATACAGGTAGTTCGAACCCTGGCAGGGCGTCCCAAGCGCGCTGATTGCTTCCGAGCCATCAACATATAGATATAGATCACATGTCCCAGACGAATTCTGATGAATTGTCATAACTAACAAATGAGGCTTCCCATCTGAGAATGTCGGCGTCGAACCAGCCCAGTTGTTCGCGCCAAATGCTCCCATCATAGGCGTAAACGACGACGATGGAATCAAGCCACTCACTCCCTGACCGAAGTAATAATCGTTGATCTCCATAATCTGGGCTTCTTGAGCGAGTGCTGTGTTCGCTTCGGCCCATGCGGAGATCGAGAAATCACTGACCCAAGTCTTTCCATTCCAGCCAAGGTTGACGTTTGGCAACGCCACCTTCGGGGCGCCGGGATTGGTCGCTTCCACCGTTGCTGAGGCATCGCAGTTATCGTTCGGGAGAATACTCGGCTTGCCAAGAATGTAGTCGGTCCCACTTACGCCCTCATATGTTCCATTGCGCCCGTTGCCAGAGGCATCGTAGGCGGTCGTACCAGATCGCTCGTTTAATGGATAATACGCGTAAGGAGACAACGAAAGAACGGCAGCATTGTAAGGACTTGGACCAAGTGCGGGCTGCCCCGTATAATTATAGAGGTTGCCGATTTGGCTGGGCGTCAGCGCGCAACTAAAGATTGCTACGCCCGCGACCTCGCCCGCCCAGGGAAAATCGCCCACCGGGTCTTGAGCATTCCCGGAGACGCGGCCAGCAATTCCGGCGTTCGTGTTCCAGAGGACATTGGCACCGACACACTGCGTTCCAGGTTCGCTCGAAACCACGGAACCGTCGATATAGAGATTGAGATCGCACGTTCCGGCTGAGTTCTGATGAACGGTCATCACCGACAAGTGCGCCTTACCGTCAGCGAACGTCGGCGTTGACGACGCCCAATTATAAAAATCAAAGTCGCCCATCATCGGCGTAAAGGCAGCCCCCGGAGTGTTCCCCGTGACTCCGCGGCCGAAATAGTAATCGTTCAGCTCGACGATCTGAGCCTCTTGAGACACCGAAGTCGCCGCCGTCGCCCACGCAGAAACCGAAAAATCACTCAACCAAGTTGACCCGTTCGATTCCAAACTAACGCTAGGGATCGAGACCTTCGGCGCTCCAGGATTCGTGGCAAACGTTTCTACGGAAACACCTTGCGTATCCCCCGGCAGAATACTCGGCTGGCCCAGCAAATAATCGGTTCCGCTGCTACCCTCGTATGTTCCATTTCGATTGTTCCCCGAAGCATCGAATGCCGTGATTCCACTTCGTTCGTTTAAACGATAATATGCGTATGGTCCAAGCGACAAAACGCTAGCATCATAACCGCTATTTGATGCAGGGGGCGGACCGGTCTGTTCGTTTGCCAGACCTGCGATCTGCGCGGCTGTAAGTGCAGTTGTAAAGATCGCGACACCAGCCATCTGGCCAAAAAACGGTTGAATTCCAGCTTGATATGAGATTCGACCACCGAGGCCGGCATTGGTTGAAGCAACGATGCTTGTTGCCCCTGCGCAAGTTGTCGTCTGCGTCGTGACAGTCCCACCGTCTACATAGAGGATGAGGATGCACGTTCCACTTGCGTTCCGATGAGCGGTCAGAGCAAGTAGATGGGCTGCGCCATCAGAAAACATGCTAGCAGATGACGCCCAATTGCCAATATTGTACGCGCCCGCTGCCGCTGTGTAGGCGGCCGTCCCTGTGGCGGTTCCTTGCATGAAGTAGTAGTCGTTGATCTCCATGCCAATTCCGAACTGGTCCTTCTTTGAAGGATCGGGTCTCATCCAACCGACCATTGATAAATCGCTTAGCCAGCTGGAGCCGTTCCAACCGATGCTCATTGTTAACATCAGCCGGGAGAATACTCGCCTCACTAAAAGCGTAGTCCGTGCCGTCAACGCCATTATACGTCCCATTTCGGTTGTTGCCGGATGCATCGTATGCGATCGCTCCTGATCTTTCGTTGAGACGATAATAAGCGAACGGCGAAAGCGAGAGAACGGCTTGATCATACGGACTTGTCGGAGCCGCGGGAGCAGGGTACGCCGCGCCGTATAAACTCATGATTTGCGCGCCGGATAACGCCGACGAAAAAATCGCGGCGCCGCTGATCTCGCCAAAGAACGGCTGCGCTCCAGATTTGTAGGAAACACGGCCTCCTAGCCCAGCATTGGAACTGGAGACGATCCCAGAGGTGCCCTCGCACGAAGTGCTAGCCGTCGTAGCTAAAGCAGCATCGACATAAAGTGAGACGGTGCAGCTACCCGGCGAATTCTGATGGACGCTCATAGCGATCAAGTGAGCGGCGCCGTCAGCAAACGTATTTATCGGCGACGCCCAGTTCGAGAGATTCGTATCCCCCATCGCCGGCGTGTACGCGGCCGCCCCCAATTTCGTACCCTGCATCAGATAATATTCATTGACTTCGACCAGAATTCCGAACTGCGAAATCTTCGAGGGGTCCGGCTTTACCCACTCGGCCATCGTGAAATCACTTTGCCACGAGGTTCCATTCCAGCCTAAGCCCACGGTCGGAAAAAGTACCTTCGGAGCTCCCGGATCCGTCGCATAGACCTTAAGGGCGCCGGACAATCCAGAAACGATGCCGGGCTGCGAGAGTGAATAGTCCGTCCCGGGTGACCCCTCGTAAGTCGCGTTACGGCCATTGCCCGAGGCGTCGAGAGCCACCGTTCCTGAAGCGTCAGTCAAAGGATAGTAGGCGTAAGGCGATAGAGCCAAGACCGCTTCGTCGTAGGAGGGAGGGTACGCAGAAGCGATATGCCTTGTCTTTCCTTGGGGCAAAACGCTAGAGCCTCCAACTATGTGTCCGCCGCAGCCCTGAATTGTGGACATTCATACAACTAAGAGCGCTGCAAACGAAGCTGCCCGCGCGCAGCACTTGAGAAAGCTCGTCATTCGAACGTACCCGTAGGTGTTCATCAGTAGCGTACGCGAACTAGGGTCACCCTATAAACGGCACGACAGGCAAACCAAAACCATCTGAGTCCATTCTGACGATACGACGTAGGAAAATGTCGAGTCACCAAAAGAGAGAACTGCGTGTGACTGGTTACTCCTTGCTAAGTTCTTTGCAGGCAGATAGGCGCTTCCTTCAAGATTGCAAGAGATGCGGCTTGCTCTTGCCGAAGAGCTGATCGATGCAAGTCATCCTGGGTTCCGGAACCGCCGCGCCCAAACACGGCGCTTGAGGTGATCAATGTCCTCGTAGCGGGCCTCGGCGGCGCCTCGCTCGGCATGGAAATCGTCAAAGCACTCCGCCTGGCAGATCGCTACCGCATCGTTGGCTGCGACATCTCCCCCCTGGCCTTCGGTCTCTTTGGTCATCAATGTGATGTGACGGCAATCGTCCGGCGCGATTCCTATGTCGAGGACGTCCTGCATCTATGTGAGGTTGAGCGAATCGTCGCTCTCTGCCCCGGCGGCGAGGAGCAAATGAACCTTCTGGCGGTTGCCGGCGGACGCTTCGCTGAGCGGGGAATCGTGCTCGCAGCCAACGCTCCGTCTGTCGTCGAGACGATGGGCAACAAGGCTCGCTGCTTCGAAATCTTGGGAGCGCTCGGTATTCGCATCCCCGTAACCCTTACACTCGATAATGGTGTGTCGCTAAAATCAGCGCCGTTCCCGTGCATTATCAAACCCGCCGTCGAGACCGGAGGCAGTTCCTTCGTGTTCTTCGCGCGAGATTCGACCGAAGCCGAGCTTTACGTCGAATACCTGAAAAGAAACGGCAAGCAGCCCATTTTGCAAGAGTACATTCCGCACGAGCCGGGCGGCGAATTCACTGTCGGCGTACTCTCGGCTCCTGACGCATCGATCGTCGGGACGATCGCCCTCAAGCGTTTGTTTCCCGCGAAGCTTTCGATCGCGGCGCGAGGCCCGGACTTCCTCATATCGAGCGGATTCAGTCAGGGCCACATCGGCGACTATCCGGACGTTCGTGCGACGGCCGCCGCGATCGCGCAAGCCGTTCGGAGCACGGGTCCGCTTAACGTCCAAGGCCGAATCGATCGCGAGGGGCGTTTCGTTCCGTTCGAGATCAATCCGCGCTTCTCCGCATCGACCTATTTGCGCGCCCTTGCCGGATTCAACGAAATCGACATCTATCTGCGGCTTCTCTTGGGACTTCCGGCGCAGCCGGCCGAGGGTGTGCGTGAGGGCTATTACCTGCGCGGGCTCACCGAAGTCGCCGCACCGCCGATCGACACGCCCGCGTGATTCGCTGGATTCGAGCGCAACTCGGAACGGCCGCATACCGGCTCGTATCGGAAAACGACGCGGAGATTCTCGACGTTCGCGACCTCGTCGACAAAGGCGGCAACGCCGAGGGTGACATCCGCCGCCTTCTCGATCGCGGCGCCTCCAGTATCCGGAACGGCCGAACCGTCATCGTCTGCTGTGATTTTGGTATCTCGCGAAGCAACGCGATCGCGGCCGGGATATTGAGCATCGCACACGACATCCCGTTCGACGAGGCACTCGACGAGGTCGCCGAGCGAACCGGCGAACCGTTCATCAAAATCGAGATGATCGCGAGCGTTCGGTCCGCAGTCGGACGCAACGGTCCGCCCCCGCAGGCACCCGGGCAAGTGTTGATCACCGGTGCAAGCGGCTTTTTAGGCATGCACGTCGCGACCGCACTGCGGCAGCGGCGCGATGTCCTCACCCCAGATAGCCGGGAACTGAACCTCGCGGGAACGACCGCTCTGCTGGATCGGTATTGCGACACGAACGGCGTGCAAACCATCGTTCACCTCGCCTACCCGCGGGTTTACACGAACGGAGACGCGATCGCTGCAGCGCTCGTCATGCTACGCTCGATTCTCGACGTTTGCCGGTTGCGGCGAATCCGTTTGTTCTATGTCTCGGGAGCCGTGGTGTTCTCCGGCTACGAGAGCACCGCTCTCGCCGTTGACGAACAGACGGCCCTCTTCCCAAAAGGGATCTACGGCGATTCAAAATACCTCGAAGAATCGCTCGTCGATGTATACTTCCGGCGGGGCGAAATCGACCGCACCATTTGCCGATTGGCGGCGGTCTACGGTCCCCGCGGTCAACGACCGCGCTTCATCCGCACGTTTTACGAGCGTCTACGGGCGGGTGAAACGGTTGCGACGCACCGCTTTCGCAACGGCCGGCCGGCGCTCGATCTGCTCTTCGTCGACGATGCGGTTCGCGCGATCGAGGCCGCGCTTTCGTACCCGGACAACAGCGTTTTCCACTTTGGCTCCGGGCGTCTCGAGACCACGGCCGATCTCGCACGCTCCATCGCGGCAATCGTCGAGCGGGATATTCAGCTGACCGAAACGACGATCGACGACTACACGAGCAACATTCTGCTGCGCTCCGATCGCGCCGCACAGCTACTCGGTTGGACGCCGTCGGTTCCCTTGGAGACTGGCCTGCGAGCGACGCTCGAGGCGTTCACCGCGTGAGCGAGCCGAACCAACGCACCGAAGTCTGTCGCATCTGCGGAGGGACAACCGAGCAGCTCTACGCGTTCGCTGCCGCACTGACGTCGAAGGCGCTGCCGGTTCCCGGCACCACGAGCGTCGCCGCATGCACGGCGTGCCGACATGCACAAACGCGCGTTGCCGACAATCCCGCTGACTACTACGCCTCGCAGTATAACTTTCAAGCCGCATCGCCCGACGAGGACGATCTCTATGAAGTCGTCGGCGACCGGCGCGTCTATCGATCGCAACATCAGGCGACGGTGATCGAACGCCTCGTCGACTTCAGCGCTCCAGTACGCGTGCTCGATTTCGGCTGCGGGAAAGCCGCGACGCTCCGATCCTTGACGGAGCGGCATCGGACGATCGCGCCGTACGTGTTCGACGTCAGCGAAGCCTACCGGCCCTTCTGGGACGAATTCGTGCCGCACGAGAACCAAGCGTGCTTTGCGACGCCGCCGGAATGGGACGAACGTTTCGACGTCGCGCTCTCATTTTTTGCGCTCGAACATGTTGAGGATCCACACACGTTCCTCGCCTCGTTGCTTGCGCTCTTGCGTCCCGGCGGAACCGCCGTGGTTGTGCTCCCCAATATGTATACGAACGTAAGCGACCTGCTCGTCGCCGACCATGTCAATCACTTTTCCCCAATGTCACTACGCGTACTTTTCTCAGCGTCGGGATTCAACGTGCTGGCAATCGATGAGGACGCACAACGTGGTGCGTTTGTCGTTGCGGCGCGGCGGCCGCGATCGGCCGGCGAGATGCCCTCGCGCGGTTCGGACGTCGCTGCCGCGACGAACGGTGCCCCACAAGAAGTCGCCGCGTACTGGACGATGACGGCCGAACGCCTGCGCAAGCACACGCGATCGTTGCGGGACGACGCGGTTGTGGCGATTTATGGCAGCGGGATCTATGGATTATTTATCGCCACGATCGTTCGCGAGTCGCATTCGGTCAGCTGTTTTCTCGATAGCAACCCGCATCGGCAACGGCTCGCGCCGCTGCAGATTCCGGTCTATGCTCCGGGCGATCTCCCGAGCGCGGCAAAGACGGTATTCGTCGGCTTGAACCCCTCGCAGTCACACGCGATCATGGACGCCGTTTCCCGTGCTTGGCCACCCGACATCACGCTGGTTTATCTCTGAGCGCTGGCACGGAAGACGATGACGGCATGATGCGGGAGCGCCCACACCTAAGGGGCGAGGTATGAAGGTGGTGATCCTCGCAGGCGGGCTCGGCACGCGGATGGGCGACGAGACGCTGACGCGGCCCAAACCGCTCGTCGAGATCGGTGGGTATCCGATCCTTTGGCACATCATGAATATCTACGCGGCGGCCGGATTTCATGAGTTCGTCGTTGCGCTCGGCTATCGTGGCGAGATGGTGAAAGACTACTTCGTCGGGTTTCAATCGCGCACGAGCGATCTGACGGTGGACCTCAAGGCCGGCACGATCGATTTTCGAAAACGACGGCATCCGGAGTGGACCGTTCACCTCATCGACACGGGCGACGCGACGATGACCGGCGGCCGAGTCTTGCGGCTGCGCGAGATCATCGGTTCGGAGACCTTTTTGCTGACGTACGGTGACGGACTTGCCGATATCGACCCCGCCGACTTACTCGCGTTTCACCGCTCGCATGGCAAGCTTGCCACGGTAACCGCGGTTCGACCGCCGGCGCGCTTCGGTGTCCTGGAGATCGCAAACGACGGTCATGTCGTTGATTTCAACGAAAAGCCGCAAGCGGACGCGGGCTGGATCAATGGCGGTTTTTTCGTTCTCGAGCCACAGGTTCTCGACTACATTCGCGGCGATGAAACCCCGCTCGAAGGGGAACCGATGGCACAGTTGGCACGCAATCACGAACTCTTCGCTTACCACCTCGAAGGATTCTGGCAGCCGATGGACACGCTTCGCGAGCGACTCTTGCTCGAACGACTCTGGGAGGGCGGACATGCACCGTGGCGGCGCCAGACCGGCGATGCGTAACTCCCTCTAGTTCGGTGCGGCGCGACGAACCAGCGTGATGACGCGGTCTATATCCTTTTCCGAAAGATCGTGATAACTCGGCAGATTGACTGCGCGCCGGTGTAGATCGTAACTGACGGTATTTTCCGGCTTGTCTTCGAACATAGGAAGACTGCTCAGGGGCCAAAAGAAGACGCGGCCGTCGATTGCGTTCGACGCGAACTCACCGAGCAGCCGCTCGCGGTCGAACCCCTCCAGGCCGACGATCGTCGGCATCCAGAACCCGTTCACCGTTCCCGGCGGCTCGGGATTCATTGCGAGCCCGGTTCCGGCGAGACCGGCCCGATAATATGAAAACACTCGGCGCTTCCCGGCGACGAGCTCATCGATGCGCTCGAGTTGGGCACAGCCGATCGCGGCGGCGACATTCGGAAGCTTGAACTTGTAGCCGATCTGCTCGGCCCAAAATTGACGCGTCTGGCCGGCGGCGCGCCCGTGATTGCTGAGGGTGAGCACGCGTTCGAAGAGGGCGTCATCCTGGGTGACGAACATACCGCCCTCGCCGGTCGTGATCGTTTTCGTGCCGTGGAACGAGAAGGCGCCGAAGGCGCCGATCGATCCGGCCCGTCGACCGCCGATCTGAGAGCCGATCGCTTCGGCGGCATCCTCGACGATCGGAATGCCATGTCGCTTTCCGATGTCTTCGAGCGCATCCATCTCGCAGGTGTTGCCGTAGAGATGAACGGCGACGATCGCTTTGGTTCTGGGCGTTACAGCCGCCTCGACGCTAGCTGGATCAATGCACCACGACTCGCGGAGAATGTCGACGAACACCGGCGTCGCGCCGAGATGAACGATCGGGGCCGCGGAAGCAATCCAGTTGATGTCAGCAAGAATGACCTCGTCACCGGGTCCGATTCCGAGCCCCGCAAGCCCGAGGGTGAGCGCTCCCGTCCCGCTCGACGTCGCGACGGCATGCCGAACGCCGAGATGGTCTGCAAACGCGCGCTCGAAGCGCTTGAGATAGTCGTAGCAGCGCTCGCCCCAGCCGGTGCGAGCCGCGTCGGCGGCATACGAAACTTCACGTTCCGTGATCGACGGCATCGCATAGTAAATTTTCGAGTACGGCCCGTCCGATCCCGACTCATCCTGGCCGGTGCCAAGTTCGATCATCGAATCGCAACTTACACAGAGTACAAAAAACCTCCCGGCAACGGATTTAGGTCGTGCAAGGCCCGCGGTTCCCGTGGAGGTGCCGAAGTCACCACCGCTTGCCGCCGAGGGACGACGATTCGGAGACCGAAATCCTGGCACGGATGGCGTCCTTTTGGTCAGGGAAATCGGTACTTATCACCGGTCACACGGGTTTCAAGGGCGCATGGCTGGCGTGGTGGCTCGTAAACCTCGGTGCGAGAGTAAACGGCTATGCCCTCGCACCGGTTGAGTCACGTCCCAACCTCTTCCACGCTTTGCGACTCGGAGCTGAAATGAACTCGACGCTCGCAGACATCCGCGACGAAAACGCCCTGCGGACGACCCTCGAGCAGTCACAACCCGATATCATCTTCCACCTTGCGGCTCAAGCGCTCGTCCGCCCATCATATGAGAATCCACACGAAACATTCGATGTAAACGTTCGGGGCACATCGCTCTTGCTTCGCGAAGTTCGGAATACAAGCGCCACGGCGATCGTTGTCGTGACGTCGGATAAATGCTATCGCAATACCGACTCGCGGCGGCCCTTCTCCGAAGACGACGCCCTGGGCGGTGCCGATCCGTACAGTGCCAGTAAAGCCGCACAAGAGATCGTCTGCTCTTCCTATCGGTCCTCGTTTTTTGCCAACGGCCCCTACTTAGCGACTGTCCGCGCCGGAAATGTAATCGGGGGCGGCGATTGGTCGGTAGATCGGCTCGTGCCAGAAATTATCTCGGCGTTGCAAGGGAAGTTGGAACTCGTTCTCCGCTATCCAGACGCCATTCGCCCGTGGCAACACGTGCTCGAACCGCTCTTCGCTTATCTCGAGATCGGAAAGCGTCTCTTGAGCGGTGACTCGTCTGTCGCTTCGGCGTGGAATATCGGACCGCGCGAGGCTGACCAGTGCTCCGTTTCGACCTTGGTCGAATCGTTTTTCACCGTCTGGGACGCGCCGCTAACCTGGCAACGTTCCACGCAAAGAGAACCACCGGAATCGCTGAGCCTACGGCTCGATGCCACGCGCGCGGCGACGATCCTCGGAATTCACCCGCGATTCGCACTCTCATCATCATGCGCCCGAACCGCGATGTGGTATCGGCATTGGGCAGAGGGCTCCGACGCGCGCGACCTGTGCAATGAGGACATAACCGCATTCGAGCAAGCCGGATGATTTCGTTGCGCTGTCGCGGTTGTGGCGCGATTGTGACCGAAACGCTAATCGACCTCGGGATGCAGCCGCTCTCCAACGCCTTCGTCGCTGCAGCCGATCTCTCGAAGCCCGAAACGTTCTATCCCCTTCATCCAATGGTTTGCGAGCGCTGCTTCCTTGTTCAACTGGATGTATTCGAATCTCCCGAACGCATCTTTAGCGATTACGCATACTTCTCATCGTTTTCTACGTCATGGCTCGAACACTCTAGCCAACACGCCACCTCCTCGATCGAAAGGCTCGGGTTGAGCCCATCATCATTTTGCGTCGAAGTTGCAAGCAACGACGGGTACCTGCTGAAATCATTCGTCGCAGCCGGAATTCGCGTTCTTGGCATCGAGCCGGCCGCCAACGTTGCAGAGGTTGCGCGCCAGGCAGGTATACCAACGGCAGTGGCGTTTTTCGGAGCGGCGACGGCGGCCAAGCTTTCTGCCGAACACGGCCGAGCCGATATGATGGTCGCGAACAACGTCCTTGCGCACGTTCCCGACATCCACGATTTCCTCGAGGGCTTTCGAATAATGCTCGCACCTAACGGCGTCGCCACCTTCGAATTTCCGCACCTCGTGCCGTTGATCGAAGAAGTTCAATTCGATACGATTTATCACGAGCATTTCAGTTATCTCTCGCTAGTCGCTCTCGAGCCCGTCTTGGCCGCCCACGGCCTGCGCGTGATCGACGTCGAACGCCTAACGACCCACGGCGGATCGCTGCGTCTATGGGTCGCTCACGAACAAGGCTCGGCGACGGTTACAGCGCGTGTTCGTGATGTGCGCGATGTCGAGCGCGCGGCGAAGCTGGACGATGTCGGCACCTATCGTGCCTTTCGCGATCGTGTTCGGGTTGTCAAGGCGAGGCTCTTGGAGTTCCTCATCGGGTGTTCCGAGCGGGGCGATCGGATCGTTGCCTATGGCGCTGCCGCGAAAGGAAACACTCTGTTGAACTATTGCGGCATCCGTGCTGACCTCGTCGAGTTCGCCGTCGATCGAAATCCTCACAAGCAAGATATGTTTCTGCCAGGAAGCCGCATAGCGGTTAAGGCGGTCGATGCGCTCCTGAATGAACGGCCGGCTTACGTTCTTATCTTGCCCTGGAATTTGCGCACTGAGATCAGCGAACAGCTTTCGTCCATCCGCACGTGGGGAGGCAAGTTCGTCGTGGCAATCCCGTCACTGGAAGTATTCTAGGTGCGATTCGATCAGACCGCGATCCCCGGGCTTCTCCTGATTAGCTTCGACCCGCAGATTGATGATCGTGGATCGTTTATGCGCATCTACGATCGAGAAGCCTTGCGCCAGGCGGGATGCGAAACCGATTTTCCGGTTCACGCGATCGCCACGAACCCAAAGAGCGGAACACTACGTGGTCTTCACTATCAAGTGCGGCCGTATACCGAATCGAAGATCATTCGCTGCTCGCGAGGGTCGGTTTGGGACGTCATCCTGGACGTTCGGCGGTCATCACCTACATTTGGAACGTGGCAAGCGTTCACGCTCGATCATGCGATCCCGAAGGCGCTGTATGTCGAGGAAGGCCTGGCCCACGGCTACGCAACGCTAACGGACAATGCCGACGTACACTATCTTCTGTCCGGAACGTACAGTCCGGATCACGCCGCCGGTTGTCGTTGGAACGATCCCGCACTATCGATCCCGTGGCCAGTCGACCGTCCCATCATGAACGACCGGGACGAACGCCTACCCCTTTTATCGGAGGCACGTGATCCTTACGGCTAGATGACTACACCGTGGCGGCTGCCTCATCAAGCAGGGCCGCCACGTAGAGGTGGGCGGCCTGAGGCGAGGCGATGGCTCCATTGAACCGGCGCTCTGCGCCGATCGCCGCAAACCATTCACCGCCGGGAATGCCGATTGCCTCAACCATCGTTCGACGCACCGCGAACAGTGTAGGCTCCGGGAGGCGGGCACGGACTAGCGTGCGGTAGAGATGCTTTACCAGCGAGGTATACGTCTCCGGCTCGTGCGGCGACATCGGACTTCGCGAAGCATAGTACGCATGGTCAGTCACTCGCTCCGAAGCCATGCGGTAGAGAAACAGTGGCTCCCGAACGGTCACGATCTCGCCGAGAATCGTCATTTCTAAAATGAAATTTACGTCCGCTCCGATATACGATTTGAACGGCCCGATCGAACGCAAGCTCTCCGAACGCATCAGTCCGTACATCTCGAGCCAAGCAAATTGGCTGACGAGCGTTCCGATGCGATCAGGAAGGTCTCTGCCGACCGTATGCACGGCCGGATAAATTTTGCCAGTCCGGTTGGCATGCTCGTCGATAACGGCGCTATCGGTACACGCAAGCACCGCCCGCGGATTCGAATCGAGCGCCTCAACGACCCGGCCCAGGTAGCGCGGGTCCCAACGATCGTCGTGCGCGGCGAACAGAAAGTACGGCGTGCGGGCCAATTGAATCACGGAATCAAAATTTCGATACCCGCCGATGTTATGGGTGTGCCGAGCGATGTGAACCCGCCGGTCCGACGCAGCCACGTCCGCAAGTATTTGGGGCGTACGGTCCGTCGAAGCGTTGTCCGATACGTATAGGTCAAAGTCGGCATAGTCTTGAGCAAGCAGATCCCCGAGCGCCTGTTCGAGATAGTCTTCCCCGTTGTAGACCGGGAGGGCAATCGTTACGCGTGCTCGTCCCGATGCGTGACCGAATGACACACGGATGCGCTTCCGTGTCGCCCGCCCGCTCCTCCTGCCTAGGCGGATTTATCGGAAGCAAAGCAAACCAGACCCTTGTGACCAATGGCGCTGCACACGCTATGCTGGATGCACTTTTCCTGTCCACAACGATGGGCCAGTGTATTGCCGACGCCTCTTGTTCGAATCCGGATACGGCAATTTCTTTGGCCGAGACGGGCCGATATGTTTGGACGTTTTCGACTACGGACCGTGCTCTTGCAAAAATCAAGCAAGCATCGGCAGAATCGCAAGCTCGCATAACCGCATCATCAGATGTCAGCGTCGCTGACGGTCTGACGCTTCCCATTTTCGACGCGATTTTTCTAACCGACGGCCTCTCGACTGAATTGGACCCTTTGGCGTATATTCGGGATCTGCAAAATCTCTGTTCGGCTGACGCGCCGGTCATCATTTGCATCCCAAACGGGGCACGAAACGCTAGACACGGCGACACATGGCTTTTCCATGAATCAACCGTCTGTGAACTGTTCTCAACGCTCGGCGAGGTTACGCTCGTCATTCCGCCAGACCGGGCCAACCTTTGCATCCAGATCACGCGCCGTCGGACACCGAATGCGGACCGCATCCGCATTGCAGCGCTGCTAACACTCCAACCTGAGGACCGCTGGATCAACGATTGCCTGATGACCCTGGATTCGGTCGCCGCATACGCGATCGCGCAGGGGAATCAGATTTCGGAGCGCTCGCTTCGCATCGTGCGGAATCACCCTCGGGTGCTCTCGATCAATTTGTATGGTGCACTGGTTCACGAAGACGACACCATACGAGAAACGCAGCGTCGACTCTCTGCGTGGCTTCCTGACTGGGTTTTGTCGCTAGATTCAAGTGCAGTCCTCGCACCAGAAACACCGGCACGGCTTCTAAGCGCCCTACGATCGGCGAAGCCTTCGACCGCCCACGTCTCGTTGATTACTCGCATGCTTTGGGATCGCGAGGACCAGTACCGGATCGACGTCCCAGCGGGCTATTCAGAGCGCGCGTATGCGAGCCGTCCGGGGACCAGCGCCAACGCGCCTTGCGAATCACTCGATGCACGAATATTCGACTACGGCTCGCTTGACAAAGAACTACGCGCGGCAAGGCGCGCGCTGCGCGTCGCGCAGCAGCAGCTCGGCTACGCTGAACATGAGGACGACTGGAAATCCGCAGCGACCGCCCAAACGGCTGGAGTTGAAGAGGCACCGCTCCAAGACGATAAGCGGTCCCTGCTCGCTGCGGTTATCGAAACCGACCCCCACGACGTCACTCGCGGTCTATGCCTTGACGCGGTCGAATTCGATCTCGCGGCCATTTTGAAAGCGCGCTGGCCGAGCGGGACATTTACGTTGTTCGCTGCGCTCGGTACCGCGCTGCATCCGCAGTTCAATCGGTATAGTTTTGTAATCCCTGACGATATCACCGCGATTGACGTCGACCTCGTCTGTGGAAGGAACCGGTTCGACCTCGTCATCGACGCGTGCGCTTCGCCCGATGCGGGTCCTGGTCGCAGCCGATTGGCGCAGGCACGCCGCGCCGTCAGCCAAAACGGCCGGCTTTACTTTCTTTTCGACGCGGCGGCGGGAACCGTGACCGTCGACGACATGTTGGCCGCGCGTGCGTTTTCCGATGCGGGCCTTCTGGTATCATCGATCGAATCTAGACGCTCGCCGGCCAGCGAGCGGTCAACCATCGTGAGAGCCGTGCCCGCTCTCCATCCTCCTCAGCGAAACTTCGCCCTGACGCTCGTCGTGCCGTTTGACGATGCGGACTCTACAAATGCCGACTTTTTTGGCGCACTCGTCGCGGGGATAAACGATCCGGCGGTAGCGGTCGTGGCCGCGCGGTTCGTGACTGCAGCCGCAGCCCGGTCTTCACGAGTTACCACGCTACCGTTGGGCACGCCAGTGGTCGATGTTTACGAACCGGCACTCGATGCGGCCGTCGCGCTCGCCTTTTTACGAGCGCCGGCCCAGTCGCTGTGCGTGCTGCCCGCGGGTACCGTTTTAACCGAGCATTGGTGCGCGCGCGTCGTCGAGCGACTCCGCACCTCCGATCTCGGCTATCTTGCACTCGACGAGACGATCGCCGCGGTTTCCGTCGATGCGGTGGATCCACTCGCGTGGCCTCGCAACTATACCGATGAACGAATTCGCGCGCAGGTCTTACGTGGTATCAGCTTGCGACGTGGGTTCCGAGAGGACCACCTTACGGATATCATTGGCTTCCGGCCAGCACCTACCGTTGCTCACGGAGACGACGGCGAGCATCAGCGGGCGCGAGCGCTGAGAGCCGGGATCCCAGGCGGCCATTTCGAGATAGTTTTTCCCGACGAGTTTTAGATTAAGGCAGCGAGCGCGCGAACATCTGCGCGCGACTTTGACCGGTCGTAGAACGACCGGAACGCGTGGGCTGCAGCATCGTCGGCGGCTGTGGGCGCTTCGATGAGCCCTCTCACCGTATCGAGGATGCTCGCGTCATTCGCGGGCGCATACATTGAATCGAGCAAACCAGACTTTACCGCAATCTCCGGATCGGCTATGACGGGCGTACCGCAGCGCACATAGGCATCGATTTTCGCGCTCGTGTGCGATACCGCCGTTCCGATTTCGAGTCCGACATCGGCGAAGGTGAGTGCTGCCGTAAACTGCGCGTCATCGATTACTCCGGTAAAGCCAAGATTCGGCGGTAGCGATCGCCCACGAACCGCGTCGACAATCGACCCGATAGCCAAAAACCGGACCCCCGGAAGACGTGTCGCAAGCCTTATCACAACCTCGATCGAGACCTGGTTTCCAAGCGTTCGAGATCCGGCAAAGAGCACGAGCGGCCCTCCGGCAAAATTCGACCGCGCCTTGAGGAGACGTCGAGCCTGCGGATCTGGATGTACGTCGGTCGAGCGAAAAAGTGACGGAAGGGCCGTGTAGATCGAAGGGGCGGTCCGTCCGCCTGCCAGGACCGCAGCAAGGTCATCGTTATTTGCGGTGAGCACGATCTCCGCGTCCCGGAGTGCTTCCCGCTCGATCTTCCCAATAAGGTCACGTGCTTGGACGCCAAGCGAACTGTCGGGGAATTCATCACGTATCGCAGCGGTTTCAATCACCTGGGCGTCAACTAGCAGCGGCCTTGAGGTTGCATCGCGAAGAGTACGATAGGTAAAGGGCGTGCAGGCAACCACAGCTTGTGCTCCTTGGGCGCAGGAGTGGAGCAACTGCTGATATTCCGCATTCGCTGACGCGTGCAATGGAAAAAACATCGATCGCTGCCCTGCGAGCGTAAACGGCGTTGCCTCTAGCGGGACGCGGTCGAACCAAAACGGCGCCCGTCGTTCGACGATACCGCGGGCCAGTGGAAATTCTCCGCTATCTTCCGCGGAGGCACCCGCCGATACGATTTCGACATCGGCTACCGACGACCACGCTACACAACGTGCAAATGCCTTGGTCCGGCGGCCGTTGATCAGCGGCCAGACGGGCCAGGGAGTTGCGACGACGATCTTGGGGCGCACGCTTGCGGCGTTTCCAAAGGGGGAAATGGTGCCCCTTTCCAAGCGTCGAACCGCAAGCGATCATGGGTCTCCCGATTCCGATGCTGGTGATGCTGGCACGTCAACACGCGCAGCAGCCGTTCCACGACCCGGTGCTGATCCTCGGTCGTCAGGAAGTCAACGGAACGCTCGGCCAAGTCGTGCAAGCGATCAGCTCGACCGGCGTCACACCCGCGCAGCTCCCGCCGGATTACGATACACGCTCGCTCGTGCCTAACCGCCGGAACATGAACGAGATCAGCGACGATTGCTTCTTCCGTCTGCTGGGATGCAGCGACATCAAAGCGATGGACTACTCGGAATACGAGGGCGCGGAGATCATCGCGGATCTCAACCTCCCGATTGATCCATCACTCGAGGGCAAGTTCGGCACGATCCTAGATTCCGGTACCGTGGAGCATATCTTCGACATCCGGACTTGCATGATGAACATCGCGCGAATGCTCAAACCGGGTGGTCAAGTCGTCCACATCACGCCGAGCAACCAATACCTCAACCACGGCTTCATCCAAGTCAGCCCGACGCTCTACGATGACTATTACACCGCGAACGGCTTTACGAATGTCGACGGGATGTTTCTCTTCCATCCACGCGTCGATCCGTACACTCGCCCGTGGCACGCGATCCCGTACGTTCGCCAGCAGCACGGCGGTCAGCAGCCCTTCTACCTCGCCGACGATCTTCAACTCAACGTATATTTTTCGGCGACCAAGACCGAACAGTCGACCGCCGACGTCATCCCCACGCAGTCGTTCTGGACGCGCATGTACGGCGGCACAAACGCCCCGCAGCAGCGCTTCATCCTCAGCTACACCCCGGAACAGCTCCAGGCGACGCCCGCCTAAACGGACACGCGTCGCGCGAAGCTGACATATTGTGTCCCGCGGCCGAAAAACGACGCGAATCCAAGCGCCGGCGACGCTCCAACGGCGGGGGACGACAGGGTAGAGACGATCTCCTCGATGGATTCAGCCGTCAGCGGCGAGAGGTGACGCACGAGGCCGGCAAGCCGCGCGAAAAGCGGAACCGGGTCGATCGCCGAACCGGCTTCGATCGCTTGCATGAC
>Ga0116231_10007173_pt1 | contig 20661 bp, 19 predicted proteins | sample S1TSphgellanicum_2_FD_89695 | JGI IMG/M metagenome (GOLD analysis project Ga0116231, IMG submission 89695) | Host-associated microbial communities from peat moss isolated from Minnesota, USA - S1T2_Fd - Sphagnum magellanicum MG | ecosystem: Host-associated > Plants > Peat moss > Unclassified...
AACAATTAAAGGTAACACGACAATGAGTGCAGTCATAACCTCATGAGAGTCGCTCACAAAGTGACAGACCATCACCTTCATCACGAACGGCAGTGACGAGCTGCCATGACTACCCACTGAGTTGATCAGCTCCCAACAGTGGGTGTAGATAAGCATATAATAATCTTCCCAAAAACTTGGGCAAACCATTATACACCATCTGCGTCCTGAGTTTCTGTTGCCTTTCCGGAAGCAATGGGAAGACTCAGACGTGATGTTGGCTAGCACTCAAGAGACATTGCTAATAAAAAAAGTCAACAGTATCCTGATTCAAGCTGCAACAAGCTTCTGAAGGAAAGAGCTTTTATTTCATTTTAGCATGTCCCTGTATATGCAAGCATCTATGCCTAAAAGACATAGAGGCCTATATATAGGTCAAAACAACAAACGCATTCTTATCAAAAACACCACAACTCTGACAATCGGCTGTCGCCAGCCAAAAATTTCCCAAAGAGACCCGGCCAAAGCAAAGCCAAAGGGACCAGGATTTTTTTTACCAATTCCACGGGCCTGATGATCCTGCAGCGGATTCGAAGCTCCATTGGCGCCGCTACTACAAGCAAAGACGCGCAGAGGAGAGAGACGAAGATAGAAGAAGAGAAACGCAAGAGATACAAAGCCGGAGCCTGATTTCAATCTTCTCCGTCCGATCCCGACCCGGAATTTTCGTCACCGCCCGATCCCGTCCCCATCTGCTGTCACGTCTAGGTATCAAGGTGATGCTGGGCACTGTGAACCAGCACCCACCAGCGCACCATGAAGGATGGATGCGAAGTGGTCAGGAAACAGTTTTCTGTTGGGTTCCAGGTCCCTAGCTAACCATGGTGTATGATCAGTTGCTTTTTTTACTACATACCCACCAACAGCCTACGAGCAGGTTGTTAGAAGGTAGGTAATAAAAGCAGCCCTCACTTATGTACAGACCATCTACTTACCTAGTTCTTGCCTATTTTCCTACCTATCTACCTATAAATGAGACCTATTTCTTACAAAATTAGTTATCAAGGTGAAACCAAATATTAATTCAGTTGAGGTTCATCCACAACTGAGTAATAACAGAAATCCAGTGGATGTGCGCTGGTGGGTGCTGGTTCAATGTGCCTGATGATGCTTTGATTTGAGCTTCCTCCTTAGTGACTATCATTTTTTTATTTTTACTATATGTATTTTGTGAGTACAAAACACAAATACAAGTGTTGGGCGGTTTTTTACTTTTATGAAGAACCTCTGGTTTTTTTTCTAAAACATAAATTAGAACTCTTGTCAGTTCGGGATCCTCTTTGAAAAATATTGTGATTCTAGTTCCAATTCTGGTAAAATTAGTCTTGATCAGTTTCAACTAGTGTGGCCTGTTCCCTTGGGCCAAGTGTTAATGGTAGACCTGCAAGTGTGACCACATTTTCAACTGATTTTTCCTTCCAAAACCTGGTTTTTTGGAATTTATTGAATTTTCAGTGGCAGAAATCACTTAAAAATCAATGTTTCCCACATTCTGAATCCAAATCTTACCAAATAAAATTCCATTAAGTACTGCTCTCATCAAGATCTTTCCAACAAACATCAATTCCTCTGAAATTTTCAGCTGGAATTTGGTTTAATTTTCAGTGAAGAAATCATTCAATATTCAAAAACTTCTACACTGCAAGTCCAAATGCCATGAAACCAAGCCAAATCACCTCTCCTCCTTGAGAGCTTTCCAAAGAGACCAAGAACACAATCCAAAGCATCCCCCTCCAGTGGATCTCATAAGTACAAACTAAACAAACAAACAACCTTCCTTCACAGATAGATGTCAAGTATACTGTAGCCTAGGGTCAGTTTCCACATTGACAAAATGAATAATTATTTAGTTTTTAAAAATGATTCGTTTTTTAATTTTGAAATTATTATTATTTTCATCATCTACTATAATATTGTGATATGAGTAATGAAATTGTTCAGAGCATAGTTGATGATAATTATGATGATTTTCACAAAATTTTCACAAAATTTCATTTTGATATTTTGAGGATTATTTAATGACGAAACTGACCTTAGGGTAAGGTATACCTACCTCATACCAGTCAAATATAAATCTTGGACCTAATACCAGGACCCGGACTGGTATGGAAATGTTCCAAAAATGTCCAATACCATACCAGCAGGGTGTGAAAAAAAAAGGCCCGGTACCAAGACCTGGCTGGTATGTTGAAAACTGGATACCAGGACCTGGCTGGAAGTTGAGACTTGACACCAATTTTCAAATCGACATTGCAATGGTTTGGTTCTTAGTGCTTCCATTTCCTCAGAGTGGCCCTGCCTTTGTTGGGCTGTTTGCTTACCCGGACTTCGGTCCTCAGCCCTTGTTCCATTTTCTCTCCCTTTCTTGGGTGCTTTCTTTCTATAGAGTTTGGGAGGGTTTCATCACATTGCAATATATTCTAACTTAGGGTCAGCTTCCACATTGACAAGACAAATAATATTTTTTTTGGAAAAGTTAATTCGTTTTTTTAAATTTGAAAATAATTTGTGATTTACTATGATTAATGCGAGGAATCAAATTATTCAGATTGTGGCCTGTGATAATTATGATGCTTTTCCACACCTCAGTTTCATATTTTCAGTTAGAATATGAAATTGAGGTATGGAAAACCATAATAAATATCATCATTAAAATATAATTAAAATATGAAATATCATTTGTGTTTCACTATTTTAAGGATTATTTAATGACGAAACTGACCCTAGGGTATACTACTCACCAATATTGAATTCACATCTCAAATTGATGTAAACCTACCAATATTTATTAGGTACAAAGAAGGAAGATGACAAGGAAGAAGGACGTGGAGAGGGATGGACTTGAGTCATAATTTGTTACTTTTCCAAATCCCAGATATTAAAGGCCAAAAATGAAGATAATAGTGCAATGACGAACATGGAATTGAACCATTATCTTTACTTTTGGTCTTACTATATACTTAATATCTCACATGGAATAAGATATCAAAGTGGGCAAGGGAATAAAAATGGGGCTAGTTCCCAAATTGGTATTGTTCCACATAGAATGATGGAAGCTTGCATCTGGTGAAGCATATTTGAAACTTTGATGAAAGTGAATATGACAAAAAATGTGGGGAGCTTTTGGACCTTTCATTCAATTAGTGGATGATGTGGAATTTTTTGTAGGATCATATAATGGTTTTATTTCTTATTTTCAATTCTTTTCCACATTCATTGTAAACATGTTGAAAATCATGCATGGATGATACAATAATTCACTAATCAATTCGCACTCATAAAACTCATTTGTGACAATGTGTTCAATACAATATAAATTTTGTTTAATTGCTACTCAAATGAAATTCATAGCTCCTACATGAACATATTCTCAGCCTTCCATGAAATCATATTTCTCCAAAACCCAAATGTTCATGGGTGCTTAAGTTAAGATGTATTTCAACATGTTAATAAATGATTAAAGTGGAAAGATGAAATTTAAGATTTACCTTAAGGCTTAATGGTTGAATTGATCACATGGCATATTATGACAAAAAAAAATTGGTGGAATTAGTACCTACATAAAATATTTCTACTTTTACAACTCATCAATGGGATCCCAAAAATCCTCTGACATGAGCCTTTGTATTTTTTTGGGTATGCTTTTGTTGTTTAAGATTAAATTGGTCGTTTGCTATGGGTTTTTCTTTTTCTGTTAAAGGGCATTTTAATTTGTTTGGTTTGTTTTTAGAGGTTGTAATAATGTTGGGGACTTTGATGCACTAATAAATGGGTGAACATTAAAATTGTTCCTTGATAGTTTCATCCAGACATGGTAACACTTCCAATAAATCATCTTATATTATGTGATAATCATTCAAAATGTGGGTATGCAACCTTTTGTAATAACTCTTATGGTGAATGTATTATATATGAGAAGGATATTAAGGGCATTCAACCTAGAACTGGGAGTAAAATTTTGGCTTGAATTTGGAATCAATGTGTGACTGATGAAACCTAGACTTTTCTGTACCATGTAGTCTACATTCATATCAAAGTCATCCTACCCTCAAATAACCTAAGCATGGTGAGGGTTTCATCATTTGAAATGATTTTGTTTGAAACTACCATGAAGGCTGGAGCCATTATGTAATGTACAACTTTCGTCCTTGTGGTGACCATTCTACTACTTAAAGGTCTTGAGTTTCAACTTTTTATAACTTGGACATTCGATTTGAAAGACAATTAATATCTTCTAGTGAGCATTGTTGGAGTGTTAGTGTTAAAAAAAAGAACCAAATATCATAGAGGATCTTGGTGTTGTAAGTGGCAGGAGGTAAACTAGTGGTGAAGGTGGTTTCTTGTTTCCTTGAAATTGTGGGTTCAAACTTGGCACGATTAGTAAAACACACAATTTTTTTCTATTAGGACAAGTTTTGATTGTGGAGGACATGAAGTACACATTGTGTAAAGTAGTAGAATGTATAAATTATTTGTGTGTTAAGCAGGACAAATTTTGATGGTGGATGACACAAACTATGCAATGTGCAAAATAAAAAAACATACAATTTTGTTGTATTTGTAGTAAGATAAGTTTTTATGGTGAAGACATGAAATGTGAAATGCACAAAATCACACATGGCTCCATAAATAGGCTCCAAATGAAGTTTGCTAGGGGAGTTATTAACTGTATTTCATTTTATTTTGATTTTGGTCCAAACAATTGTGATAGGTAATTTGTATTCTTAAACTAAATGGACTTGTTGCAGTGATTTAAACATCTACTTTCAATATTAGGCCTTCTAACTTGAATAAAGGTCCAACATGAACACTGGGAAATAAAACACAAATAGAAATAATAAGTTTAACCATGTGTTCACACATAAAATGTTAGGTAACATTGAGTCTTATGCGAACACTTAGGTGATAGGGGAAAATAAGTTAGTATTAGCAATTAACTTAGGTACCATCAAATGTAACAAATGCATAGATTTCAAATAACAACCCAATGTTAATTATCAATTGAAAAACCTTGAAATAGGTCAATGAGTTAATTTCCTGCTCACATTCAAACTGATTTTCTGTTTTAACTTATTTTCATTAGCTCGCAGCAAAAACAATAAAAGCATTATAGTCAGTTGTAACAATAATCACTTGCATGAATTTATCAACATTAATCACAACAATGGTACATTGTTCCCAAATTGAACTTACAATAATAACATTAACAACATCACATGATTGAATACACGTGCAACAACTGTGAAATCAACACCAAACACAAGCAATTTTTGATGCGAAAGTAAGACTAAACCATTCAACTTAGGCCCAATATTTTAGAATTATATTGATGATAATTGAATGATTGTAGTTGATTATACTTAAAATGCTTTTTATCACAAATACCATTTTCAATTCTATTGAATTGCAATGTAAATTTGCATTGCTGGTAACATTTCTCACTTAAATGCTCATCCTTTAAAGTTTTGTATCCACCTCTTATCCTTGTACTTTTTCAATACAAACACAAAACCATGTTGTGATACATGACTTTTAACCTAGTAGTTAAGATTAGAGCTAGTGCAATCAAATTAAATGACGCTTGTAAATTTTTATGCAAAACAACATTTGCAATGATAATTTGCACATCAATATTGTCAATAATATTCACAAATCTATCTATGAAACAAGGTAGTTTGTTTTGTTTTGTCATGTTGAGATCTGTCAAACCATGGTGCTTTATGTTATGTTGTTGTTATCTTTGGAAATCTCTTGATGAGCACGGGTGTATCAACTTCGTTTCAGACTGTTTGCAGCTATGGTATGGAAACTATTGATTATTGAACAATTTTCTCAGTGAAAATTAAATAAAATTGAAACTGCAAATTGTATTGGAATATGGGGGTGTTCTTGGAGTTGTTGGAAGCCCTTGGTGACTCAGATTTAATAAATTTTAGTTCATAATTTTCAGAGGTAAGGTGTGAAAGATATTGATTTTTGAGTGGATTTTGTTCCTGAAAATTCAAACAAATTGCCAAAAAATGGGTTTGGAAGAAAAAATAAGTTGAGCCTTCAATGTGTTTACACTACTGGATTTAGAAATTTTCAATTCTGAAAATGTGAAAACTAAAAAATATGTTCACACTAATGAACATTATTACATAACATGATTTTTATACTAGTTTTTAATTAAAATTTCATTGTCACTGAACAATGGACAAAATTCTTCTCAACTAGATCAAAAATGTCATAAATTTCAGTCATGGTTTTTAACTAAGATGATTGAAACTACTAATTGACATGATAATATTAAAAATTTAATAGTAATAATATATTAAAATTCTAAATTGGACTACCTATGGACAAATCCAAAGTTGCACTAAAACGGTGGGCCAAACTCCAAATTTATAATAATATTATATAAATTATGTAATTATAATAACTAATCACATATTAAATACATATGTAATGATTAATGCTAATTAATGTATTAATAATAGTGATGTAGTTAAATTAATTATAATAGTTTATTGCAATTTATATAATCACAATAAGTTATTTTATTTTATGTGTCTACTAATAAAATTAATGTGATACAACAAGAATGCGAGAACACAAAGCAAAAGTGTAAAATGAATTCACGAAATGACATGAACATAGGCCAAAAAAGTGACAAAAACAAATAGTGATAAACACAAGATGAAAAAATGAAATGACATAAACCTAAGTCAACAAAAAAGTTGGAAAAACTAAAAGTGCAAAAACATGAGTGACAAGAAATATAGAAGTTGGGTGAAAAATGCATACCTAAATTTCAAATGCAAAATATTGAAAAGCAAAATAGGTAAGAATTGCATGAAGGATGTTATAAAGTAGGTTGCAAGCATGTGAAAAACACAAGAAGGATGCAAGGTGCACAAATAACAAAGCAAATGGAAGAGTGTTAAAAGTGGTTGTTTGACAACCATATCAAAGGGAATACTGCAACACAATGAAAGCCCGGATTTAAGCAAAGATGAATAATGGACTTGTGTGCTCTCACATTAGAAAGGATCAAACCATCTCCTCAATGAGCTACTGCTCATGAATGAAAGAAGGAACTTTCTAATGAGTTTGCTTTTGGAGTTTATTTATTTATTTAATTTTATTTTGCTAGAGAGTTTCTCTAGTCCTAGAAGATATAATAGAGGGGTAGTAAACCATCAATTTTGGTTTTCTACTACCTTCAAGTAGGTTACCTTCATTCCACTAGGATTAATAGTCATTTCAATGTCATTTCTAGATATTTATTTTATTAATCTGAATGTTCAACAATTTCTAGTTGAGATTTTATGAAATATTATACCTATGATTGATAATCAACACTTTTTATTTATTTATTTAAAAAATTTCAACATTTGGAGAATAACTATGCACAATACACATTGAGTTGTGTTCTTTGGATTCATCTTAGAGTCTATGGCTTCAAGCAATCTATGTAATGATATTATTATGTGATTTAAAACTATTATTATATTCCAGGTTTCTTATTTAAAAAATTAAATACCTTTTTAAAACCTCTGCCTCCTTTTATCATTATCTTTGTCTCTTCCTTGTAACTATCTTGCTCCTTTCCCCACTAAGGTAAAACCTTTACTACTAGTTTGCAAATACCCTTTCAAAATCTCGATCACCTTTGCCATTATCTTTATCTTTTTCTAGCATACCCTCCCTTTCAAAGTGAAGTTTTAAATTTAAATTTAAAGATTTATCTAATTAAATTAATTAAATTAGAATACATTTCATAATTTTTAAAAGTTATAAACTTCCACCTTCTTTAACATTATTTTTATCTCTTTCTTATATAAGTGAAGCTAAATGATCATAAAATAAATAAAATTTAACTATTAGAATATTTTTAAAAAATGACTATAATATTAATAAACCTCAATTTCCTTTATCATTATTCTTACCTTGTTCTCACACTTTCAAAATGAAGCTTCAAATTAAAATTTTGACTAATAAAAAAAAAAAGTCTTACTCTAAGTTTGACGCTACCATAACTAAGATTTCAAACTTGAAAAATGACGGTTGGTGATGACCCAAGATCATAGAGTTCTGGTGGCTCTTGTACCTTATCAATGGGTTTGCCATAGCAAAAGATGTTGTAAGGTAAATTCATCTTTGGGTACACTTGAAATGGATTTATATGAGCTGTAGTTTCTAGCTATAGAATGTATGGATTTGCAAATTGGAATCCAAGTGACATTCTTTCAACCTTTGTTATGTCATTTCTACTGTGTTGGAAATCGAACCAAATTTAGTTTACAAATTCTATTATATTGTAAATATTGTCAAATTATTTGGAAAATCTTCAAATTCAATTTCAGACTTTAAAAATACATTTGATGCTCAACTTAAGAAAGGATAGTCTGGACTAGCCAAGAATGTAAAAACCCATTGTAAAGCAGTTGGGAAAATTTCCAGGTGCATTTGGAGGGCACTTTATTGTGGAGGTTGTGAATATCAAATCTTGTCTACCCGGGCATCTTAGGCCCCTTATTATTTTGGGAAAAGCCACACCCTGAGGCTATACGACACAAATTTTGCTCCCTACTTAACAACACAAGGCAGAATTGTGGATGGCTGCTTTGTCAGGTGTGCCCATATTCGACCCTTATTACCTCCCATGGGGGCCTCCCTTTTAAGGACCAACATGTCTGGGGGATGATCGCAGTCCATAACCCATTTTCTAGTAGGTACCAGCGCCTGCAATGGGTACCTCGAGTGCCCAAATGGGTCTTAAGATCGACCCTTCCCATACATATATATGAATATTTGTAAAGCCTGATGGAGAGGGCATTATCAAAATAAGGATGGGTCAGGTGAGAGAGTCGAGCACAAGCCTGATTTCAATAATGCTTTTGCTTGCAAGCTTTACATGGCATACTTTTTAAAAGGGTATTTTTTACTGCAGTTTGCAACATCTTGTCAACCTGCGGTCAGAACCTCAAAAACTAATGCACCTGCCAGCCAAAAAAATAATATTAGGGTTAGGAGAAACCGCCCCCGGTCATTTCTGTGCAGGTTTTTTGTCCTTCGCTGACTCCTGTGTGTGTTGTCCTTCGTTGTTGCGCTTGCGGCCGCCTGCTTGCGCCATCGCTCATACCGCACGTCTAAACGAATCCGTGCGCAACAATAATATTCCGTTTTCTCCTCGTCGGTCAATTGATCTTCTGATTTACTTCTTCAACTCTATTCTTGTTGTCTGCAACTACTTTGGGCTTGCTTTGTCTCTTCTCCGCTTGTATTAAAACGGGTTCCTTTCGCCACTTTCTTCGCCGAGGTTCAAGGGGCTCTCAGTGGTTCGAGTTTTCGGATCTTGTGTGAGGAGGCGGCTGCTGCCGCTGCCGGGGTAGGACGACAACACAGCTCTACCTGGCCCTGGTTCGGAGCAGACGGTAAATGCCCTTTAGTTTGGTTGCATTATTTTGTCGATTGTTTTGGGCGATGCGAGATGAGAGGGAGAGGGCCGGAGGTCTTGCAGTGGCGAGTAGAGGTCTTTTGCAAATTTTCCTTAAGAAATGGTTTCTTTGCAATTTGTTTCTGGCAAATTTTCTAAGGTGAGGGTTGACTACGATCTCTGAGCGGGGTATCCGCAGTTGGTATCAAGTATTGAATGTTTCACAAATGAATAGATGTGACATCAACCGATAATGAAGCTAGAGAGAGAGAGAGAGAGAGAGAGAGAGAGAGAGAGAGATGGCTTGTATTATGGGGATCATGTGTGTCTATGGCACATATGTCTGAATTTTTTTGTAAGTTCTGTGCAGAAGCTATGGCGAGTCATGCAGGAAATGGGGGTTCTGCCCTCCCAGCAGCAGCAAATGTGGTACGCCATGCAATCCCCTGAATTATATGCTATCAGAAAATCTTGATCGAAAGGATCTAACTTAAATAGTGCTCTGCTACTGCTGATGGATGGATCCTCATTTTGCATTTCATATCCTTGACATAGGTAGACCAGCTGAGGTAAGGTGGGGTTGGGTATGCAGGTTGGAAATGCATTTGTGAGCCAGTATTACAATGTGCTCCATCAAAGTCCTAAGGTGGTGCATCGGTTTTACACAGATGCGAGCCACCTCACTCGTGCAGAGGCTGGTCCTGATGGTGTGGTGGACACTGTAGTGACACAAGATGTATGCATATATCCACCAGCAAAGCCTTCTCTGGAATCTGCTTTGTTTCTCTTTCTATACATGGATTTCAATTTCCTACCTGCTTTCACTCATGTTTTCTGTTGACACACTGGTTTCATGCAGGAAATCCACAACAAGGTTATGTCTGTGGATTACTCAGACTTCAAAGCTGAGATCAAGACAGTGGACTCTCAGGAGTCCTTAATGGGAGGTGTTCTCGTGATGGTCAATGGATCACTTTCCAGCGAGAGCACTGGGAAGAGGAACTTTACACAGAGCTTTTTCCTTGCTCCACAAGAGAAAGGCTACTTTGTGCTGAATGATATTTTTCGCTATCTTGATGAGCCACCACTAGTTTCAAAACCAGCTCTGAGCTTGCCTAATGGTCTGCCAGAGCCTCCAATCACACCATATGCATCAGAACCAGGTTTGTTTTCAAAGCTTTCTGTTAACCAAACTCTGTTGTGAATATTTCAACTCATGTTTGATGGATATTTCTTAACTTGTTTTGTTTCATGTTGTAGCTTTTGATGGATATGTGGTAGTGGAAATGGAATCAAGGGAGGCCACATTGTCTCCGACAGCAGAGGTTGAGGCCAGAGTGGAGGAGAAAGTTGACCTTTCAGAGCAGCTGGATGCTTTAGAAGTAGATGAGGAGGATCTGCCAGAGGACCCAGCCCAGGTTGAGATACCACTGCCAAACAGTGAGGAGCCTGCTTCACTGCCTGTCCAGACTGCACCTTCCACTGCTTCACTCCCTGCTGAAGATGATAGCACTTCTAGTGGAGAGAAGCCAAAAGTGTCATATGCCTCTATTGTAAGTTAGTGCTATGTCTGTTCTTCAAGCATTATTCAGTCTTAGGGAACAATGAGGTTCCAGTGCAGATGCGCACTATCTATTGTGCAGTTTGATAATGAGTGCACTGCATTTGTTGTTATGCATACAGCTACGGTTGAGAAATGAAGGGGGCCCTGCTCCACCAACATCACATGTTGTGCCCAAAGCCACACAAGCTCCACCGAAAGTGTCAGCTGTTTCAGTTCACCCTATCTCTTCTTCATCAGCCCCTGCTGCAGGCGATGCACACAACACTGTGGATGAAAATGCACCTCCTGAAGCTGAAGGTCTGTTTAAATTGCTAAGAACTGTTCCCATCAGCAATACTATATTTGCAATGTGGGAGATAATGCTGTTGGCAGAAACGTTGGTCTGGTCTACTTATGGGGAGAATGCACTTGCAACGCTGCCTTGTATGTAAATCATGGCCTTGTGTCTTGTGCAGCTGATGTCCATTCTGTGTACATCAAGAACCTGCCAACTAACATTACACCAGCTGAGGTTGAGGAGGAGTTTGTTCGATTTGGGCCAATCAAGCCCGGAGGTGTCAATGTTAGAAGTCAGAAGGTATTTGATCACTCCATTTTGTGGATTTTGAAGAGGATAGCTTCTGCAAGGTGAATGTTGCTGATATCAATTCTGTCTGGTATCAGCTAGGTGTATGCTATGCATTTGTGGAGTTTGAAAACACAAGTTCGGCTCAAAGTGCAATTGAGGTACTTCTGCTCATAGACATTGTTCTCCATTCAGTACTTGTTTATGTGAGGGAAATGAAGTGTGAGGTATTTGTAGAAAATCTGACATGTTTGTTCGCAAGACTAGCTTTGTCTGTATATTATTATTGTTCCCCAAGCCTGGGTGGGATTAGATCTACTGATTTTCCAAGTTTGGATTCACATGCAAACTCCAGTTCTTGGTGATATAATTGTTAGGTGTTGGTACATTGTAGTCTGATTGATAGTGCTGCCTGTCATGCAGGCCTCTCCGGTGTCAATTGGTGGTCGCCCAGCATATGTTGAGGAGAAGAGAACCACGGGATCACGAGGTTTGAGAATCTCACCTTGTCATTCTGGGCCTCTTGTAAACTAACAGTAAATTTATGAACAGTCTGCATTTGAGTGTTGACACATACTGCTGAACAGCTGAAGCTTTAAAGCAGTCCTGAAAATTCTCAGGGCAGCTGTTCTTTTATGAACTGGGAAAACTGGGTCATGACTGAGTTATGATTGTACAGGGTGACTTTGTTCAACATGACAGGAAATGGAGGCAAGTAAATGTCATGTATGTTTTTGAAGGTAGGTGCTGACAAATTTTGGTGTGGGGGGGGTATTGTACACTCTCAGCTCCAAGACAACGAATGCAGGAGGCCAGGAATGATCGCCCTTACCGCAGTGATGGTGTTCGAGGGCGTGGCTCATTTTCAGGGCGGAGTCTAGGACGTGGTTCAGGCCAGGAGCATGATCGTGATGTGTCAAACAGGAGACGTGCATCTGGAGCACCTCGTGGAGGGTATGCCGGTCCTGACATTGTGGGTGGGTCTCCTAATGGCAACAGCACCAATAATGGAGCAGATGTCAACCGCCATGCTGATGGACAAAGTGGGAATTCAGCTGGGTCAAGGCCCTCAAGACATGGTTCTGGTAACCATCCCGCCCGAAATGGGTCTAGCTCCTTCCCTCGCAACGGCCATGCAGCAGCCACTCCTGCCTAAGGTCAGACAGCAATTTGGAAAGGTAGTCTTGAATCTTTGTGAGAAAAAGGGAGAAATGGGAGAATGGGAAACTGGTGGATAAGATAGAAGTGGGTGCAAGATCATGAATGGACTGCTGGAAGAATTCATTCAGGTGATATGGGTCACTGCCACAGGATGTGTTGGGGCGGGGGGGAAAGGCATCTTGTTGGGAGAGCAGTGTAGTGGACGGAACATGAATGGCAATTTTGTCGTCTAGTACAAGGTTACCCTTAGGGTAATCCTACTTTTGGGGAAGAGCTGTACTTTGCCTGTCTTAATTGAAACAAGGGTGTACTATGGAGGGATTTTTCCCAATTTGATACTGGTTTAACTCGTCAAAGGTTGGCATCTGATTTGTGTTAGTTGATGTCTGAGCTTCCTACTGTGATTTTGCAATCTCTCCTGGTTATTTCTCTGAGTCTTCTTGTCTTTGAAGAGAGGTCTGAAGCAATCTAATTCCGAACTGTTTACTGGGCTATAGCTGTTATTGATACTTTAGTGAGCTCAACTTGTGTAAGAATCCTTTGTTTTGGATGTCAGTACTGTCTTGTTGGTTACATACTTAGTTTATTACTTACAAGCTTGTAGCTGGAATGAGGATATTTTTGACACTTTTGATCAGCTGTCTCTTGAGTGCTGGCCAACATTACGGCAGTGTCTTCCTGGTGCTTCTGAAAATGCAACACAAGCTCAGGATGAGGATTTCCTATATTGGTTTACCCAAAATTTTGGAAGGATTATTCTATGTTTATCTATACCTACCAACTCAGGATGTGGATTTTGTATAGCAGTTTGCCCAAAAATTTGGATGGATTATTCTATGTGTATCTATGGGTGAAGTCAGTGTGTTACCACTTGTGACATGCACACAAAAGATAAGTACATGATGAAATAACAATGCAACACCTTCTTGAAAAATGTATTCTTAAGATTAAATTACATGTTATTCTTTCACGTTTATATGCCATCAAAAACTAATCCTCTAAAGTGACATGCACAAAAGATGCTTAAAAAATGTGTTGTTTTTTTGTTTTTGAAGTAATTTTGTGACGGTTGGATGTTCAAACATGAACTTTTGTTTAAAACACAAAGAAAAGTTCCCGAGATCAAAAGACCATCCATACAGTGGCAAAAACAAAAGTGTCAAGGATTCACTTGTATACTGTAGTACAGGGGGTAGGTATAGCTTCAATGCATGGTAGTTGCATAATTAATAAAATTTGAAGATTCCATGTTGAAAAATGGAATATTGAATCTTCCAAAAGATTCTTTAGTTCCCTTCCGCAAAAATTTTGTTCTGTGAAGAAAACATATGAAAAATTTCGACATTCTTTACAAATAATATAATTAGTGTGGAAGCTGCCCAGGTACTGGGGTATTGGGAAATACAAATTTTCACCTAATAATTTAGGGATTTTTTTTCTGCCAAACCAAACCCCGGGTCCAGTTGCTCAATATAGTAATAGGGTAAGGGACGGGTAGTAAACGGGTGAAATGACACATACCCGCATTCCACGTTCAGATGCGGGTACCCAAAATCGGGTTGGGTACGGTAGATTCTGATCCGGCAGATTTGTGGGCGGGTACAGGCGGGTATATTGTTTTGATCCGCAAACCAGTTGTAATGACCCTCAGAAGAAGGGAATATGGGACTGACAGAGTACCACTATTCCGCGCGGAATGTTGCCGGCACGATTAGGGTTAGGACCGTAACGTCCCTGTAAGTTGTTGATTTGCAGATTTTTCCCTCCCTTGTCGCACTTGTGCGTCTGTTTTGCTTCTTTTGCTCTCCCCGCTCTCTCTCTCTCGCGCCAGCCGCCGTTCCGCGCCATTGCTCACACCGATCGGCAAACCTAATGCGTACACAGAAGGCACCGTCCCCGTCTCCTGTTCCTCCCCGATCTGCTCGCAGATCATCATCGTCTCCTTGCTCTCGATTCATCTATTGCTTTTGTTTTATACAAATTCTTTGACTTGCTTTGTTCCTTCTAGGCTTTAAAAACGAAAAAACAGCTTTTGGTTCGTCACCTTCTTGGTCGTCCTTCTTCTCTCTTTTCCCCCTTCTTCTTTGGCGGGGCTGAGCGCGTGTTCTTTTGGTGCATACTTCCGATCCGAGGCTCAGAGAGTGTGTTTCGGTGGTTTGAGGTGTCGGATCTTGTGTCAGGAGGGCGGCTGCTGCCGCTGCCGGGGGAGGAGGTTGCTACAGCTCTCCCTGGGTCTGGGACCGAACAGACGGTAAAGCCTCTTTCGTCTTTTGGTAACGTTCTTTGTGGATCTCTGGGAGGATAATAAAAGGCGCCGGTGGAAGGTCTTTTATGCACTGATGTGTAGATTTTTCTTTTTGCGTTTCTCTTTTTGAAATGGTTTGATTGCAGCTTTTTTCTGGGGTTTTGTTTTTTCTTTTTTTTTTTGGTCAGGGAAGGGTGGCTTATACTTTTGGAGAGGTATCTAGTGGTTGCTTCACGTGTTACAAGTTTGAGCAATGAAAAATAGCTGTGATATCAGGCAACAATGAAGCTGGTAAACATAGAGGATAGGTTGCATCCACCGCAAACATGAATGTATATAGGAGGTAGTTGTCTGAAAGGTGTCTTGTAGGTTTGGTGCAGAAGCTATGGCGAGTCATCCGGGAAACGCTCCCTCTGCTCTCCCAGCAGCAGCGCATGTGGTATGCCATGTGATTCCTGAATTACATTCAATAGTACTGCGTGGGTTAGAAGCATCAAACTTTTAAAGAGCTCTCTGTTGTAGTCTATGGATGTGTCCTCCCTTTCTGCACATTGTATTGACAAGGTGAAGGTGGGGTTGGCCACACAGGTTGGGAATGCATTTGTGAACCAGTATTATAATGTGCTACATCAAAGTCCTCTGGTTGTGCATCGGTTTTATACAGATGCAAGCCGCCTTACACGTGCAGAGGCTGGTACTGATGGTGCAGTGGACACTGTAGTGACTCAAACCGTATGCATAATTAACCCCTCCCTAACAAAGCTTTCACTGCATGGTGGTTGTTTCTCCATTATGCAAGGATTATAATTTCGTGCCTGCTTTTCATTCATGTTGTCCTGCTAATATGTGGGCTTCATATTGATGATGCAGGAAATCCATGACAAGGTAATGTCATTGGATTACTCAGACTTCAAAGCAGAGATCAAAACTGTGGACTCCCAGGAGTCACTGATGGGTGGTGTTCTTGTGATGGTCAGTGGATCACTTTCCACCAAGAGCACTGGAAAGAGGAACTTTACACAGACTTTTTTCCTTGCTCCACAAGAGAAAGGGTACTTTGTGCTGAATGACATCTTTCGCTACCTTGATGAGGCACCACTAGTATCAAAACCAGCTCCTAGCTTGCCTAATGGTGTGGCAGAGCCCCCACTTGCACCATATGTACCAGAGCCAGGTACACTTGCTAAGCTAACACCTGTCCAAGCTTTGTGTGTTGTGATTGTTTGGACCCTTTATTTTGTATGGATATTTGTAAGCTTTTATTGTTTTGGATTGTAGCTTTTGAACAAGTGGTGGTGGTGGAAACGGAATCAAGGGATGCCACATCACCTCCAGCGTCTGAGGGTGAGTTGAGAGTGGAGGAGAAGGTTGAGTTTTCAGAGCAGCCAGAAGCTTCTGAAGTAGATGAAAACGATCTGACAGAGGACACAGCACAGGTTGAAATATCTTTGCCTCACAGTGAGGAGCCGGCTTCACCACCTGTCCACACCACATCTTCACTCTCTTCACTTCCTGCTGAAGAGGATGGCACCTCTACTGGAGAGAAGCCAAAAGTATCATATGCATCTATTGTAAGTTACTTCTATGTTGGTTTGTTTAGAATTGCTGAGTCTTGGGAACCATAAGATCCAAGTGCAGAGATGAAATCTCTATTGATCAATTAGAGAATGAGTGGACTGTGTCTGGTTTTGCATTCAGCTACGGTTAAGAAATGCAGGAGGCCAACCTGCTCCCACATTCCATGCTGCACCAAAAGCTGCACCAGAAGTACCAGCTGCTTCAGCTCCACCTACACCTTCTTCATCAACTCCTGCTGTAGGCGATGCTCACAACACCTTTGATGAAAATGCACCACCTGAGGCTGAAGGTTCACTGCTAAGACCAGCTGCAATCAGCAACTTATGTTATGATTGTGCAGTTATTGTGGTTTTGCTCTTGTTGTGGAGAACATCAGGAAGATTGCCTTCTAAATATGATGGCCTTTTGTCATTTGCAGCTGATGTCCACTCTGTGTACATCAAAAACCTACCAAGTAACATTATGCCAGCTGATGTTGAGAAGGAGTTTGCTCGATTTGGGTCAATCAAACCTGGAGGTGTCAATGTCAGAAGTCAGAAGGTAGTGATCACTCCATTTTGCAAATTGGGAAGATGATAGTTTCTGCAAAGTTTAATTTTCTGACATGAATTCTGTGTCTGGTACCAGCAAGGTGTGTGCTACGCATTTGTGGAGTTTGAAAATGCAAGCTCTGCTCAAAGTGCAATTGAGGTACTCCTGTTCATAGATATTCTGTTCCATGCAGTGCTTGTGTAGAGGAGTTTCTGAAAGTGTTTGTGCAGTGAGACAAGCTCAGGTCATGAACTTCAGGGAATGTGAAATGTATGAGAATCTCACTGTAATGAATCCAACAACTTAGTTGTGCAAGACTACGCATATGTATACCATCCTGGTTCCTCGAGGCTTTTATGAGTCTTTAGCTTGGTTTAGAGCCATCAATTGCTTCGAGTTGAGAATCTGCATCCATAATGCAGTTCTGTCTGACATGATTATTAGGTAGTGGTACATTGTAGTCTGATCAGTAGTGCTGTCTGTCATGTAGGCCTCCCCAGTGTCAATTGGTGGCCGCCCAGCATATGTTGAGGAGAAGAGACCAGGTGGATCACGAGGTTTGAGTACCTCACCTTGTCATAGGACCTCTTGTATTCTAATAGTACACTAACAAACTGTTTATACATACTGCAGAGCAGTTGACTTGGTCTATTTGATGTAGTCCTTGAAAATTATTATGCCAGAGGTCCTTGCATGCTCTTGGATAATGGGCCATGATTGTTCTGTGTAGAGACATTGCATGGTACAGGGTTGTGATTATGCAGAGTAATTGTTCCACAAGATTTGTCTTTTTTGTCTGCTTTATGTAAGCTTTGATTATGTATGTACATTGTAGGAGATGGTTGCTAACTGAGGGTGGTTGTGCTACAATCTCAGATCCAAGACAACGAACACAGGAGGGCAGGAATGATCGTCCTTACCGCAGTGATGGTGTTCGAGGACGTGGCTCATTTTCAGGGCGCAATCTAGGACGTGGGTCAGGTCAAGAGCGGGATCGTGACATCTCAAACAGGGGACGTGCACCTGGAGCACCTCGTGGAGGGTATGCTAGCCCTAACACCATGGGTGGAGCTTCTAACAGTACCAGCACCAATGGTGGAGCTGATGTGAATCGCCGTGTTGATGGACAAGGTGGGAATGCAACTGGGCTCAGGCCTTCCAGGCGTGGTGCTGGTAACCAACTGCCGCGCAATGGGTCTGGGTCCTTCCCTCGCAATGGCCCTTCAGCACCCACTCCTACCTAAGGTTAGACAATGATTTAGAAAGTTGGTCTCTAATCTTGGTGAACAAGAGGGAAGAGTGAGAGACAGGGAGGAGAGTGGACAAGATAGAATTGGATACCTGGGCTATGCTGCCATGAATGGACTCCAGAAGGATTCGTTTAGTTTGCCAGATATGTGTCACTGCTACAGGGTGTGCATGTAGAAGGTTAGTAAGCTTTTAAAGTGGTCTAGTTGACGCAACATTTTCTTCTGAATTTTGAGTAGTAAAAGGTTTACCTTCATGCCCAATTCTGCTTTTTGGGATGAGGTGTATTTTGCCTTCCTTATTAAAACAAGGGTGTACTATGTAGGGATTTTGCAATTTGAAACTGGTCCAGCTATTGAACAGTTGGCAGTAGGTTGTCATGGTTGATGTTACTACTGTGGTTCTGCACTCTTTTCAGGATTGTTGCTCTCAGCATTTGAGTCTTTTAAGAGACCTGAGAGAAGAGCTGATCTGGAACACATGAAAGTTTTTGTGAAACCTTTACCAAGCTCAGCTAGTTTAAGAATCAATCATTTTCTCCAATGGCTTGTTTCAGTTGTCTTCTTTCCCTACTTTTTTTTCTGTGTTTTGTTGTAAAGCTCTTGTCATGGTGCAGCTCTCATACCACTTATGTACGTTGTGTAGTGTTTGGCACAAAGTTCCCTGAACCATGGTTTTTGAATTACTAGAAATATTCTTAAGTTTATTGCTGATAGATTTGGACACATTAGAAATACCTAAGAATATATGAAAGTATGCATTGGACTGGCCTTCATCAAGAACCTGAGCCATGGAATCACTGTGACAAAAAGATAAGGATTTAGGGTTTGTGAGAAGAGGGTGTTTTCTGTCATTGTCTTGGCCCCAGAAACCATCTTCTATCTTGTTGTCTTGTTGTGCACAGTATTACTTCTGATGGGGGAGTTTTATGTTGATGATAAGTATACCTTTAAGGAGGAGCTAAAGTTTAGGGATCAAGGTTATGTTGTTTGTTTTCTCTTCTGTGTGGTGGAAAATGGTGCGAGTGATGGAGCTGGACAGTGGCGCGAGGCTACAGGAGGCGTCGAATTTTCCAAGCTATGTATCTTGTTTCTAGTAAATAGAGTAGCTGGTTTTTGTTGTGTAGGATCTGTTTTGTTTGAGGAGATGGATATTGGGATGAATGCCCGTGAGATGCAGCAACATTTTCTTGACTCCAAGAATTCCACTGCGCTCGAGTTAGGAACAGAATGTTGGTCTTCAGTAGGTTTTTAGAGGCAGATAATGGAAGAGATGAGAGGCTCTAGAGGATTTGCTGGCTGGTCAGTTGTGGAGTTCACCAGTAAAATTTGTTATGTTTGAGTCGAGCCTTAGTGATTGTTTGGGAGGGTTGAGTACCTTAACACTGGGAGCTCCGAGTAGTTGTTCCTTCATGGGGAAGGTGGGTGCTTACTTGGAGATTTTCCGAGTTTTGCCAATGATGGGATTATTGCTTGTTAAAACACTTTGACCCTTCAAAGGTTTTATCAAGGCCTTCCCAAGTTCTCAAGGGTTTTTGCTTCCACTTCACAATTCATGGATAATTAATGTTTGAATATTTTGAGTACACAAATGAGGACCATTTGAGCATCACGGATTCAAAACACACTAGTATTCTTCTCAGGGCAAATGCTCAATTCTTTTGTCTGAAGTAAACCTGCTGTTTAACCTAGGCTTTCTTCAAAAACAGATTGCAAGTTACAGCTACCTTTGCCAAGAATCCAAAACTTGGGACTTGAATGTTTTCAAGCGAATTTCAAGCTCCCTTCCGATTTGGATGGGGCAAGTGGACAGACTGGAGGACAAAATCGTAGCAGTATTTAGTACTGACTGCATTCATTTCCTTTGGCCTGTTTAATATTTTCGGATGCTGTGATGTGTTTTCAATTTCTGATATTGGGTCATTGGCTAGCATCCCAAAATAGATTTAGCATTAAATGGCGACAGGCTTTTACAATTTGTGTTTAGAAAATCAGTTAAAGGGGCTCCAAACTAAAATTAGATCCATACGTGGTGAATTTTCTTAAAACAAAACGATTACTCCAAAATTCGGGAATTTTTTTCCGATTTTATTTTTGGAAATAAAATATTTCATTATTATTGTTATTTTTCACATTTCAGTGAAATTTTGCACCAAAAACAAATGCTGATTAGATGAAGAAAATGTCCAAAAGTTGTCCTAGTTCATGGATTAATGCACTTCAAGGAAATTCCAATTCAAAGACTCATCATGTTCAAAGGATGATACAAAATTCTTTTAAAAAGAAAAGATAGATCCAAAAGATACTCCA
>Ga0116231_10007174_pt1 | contig 20659 bp, 16 predicted proteins | sample S1TSphgellanicum_2_FD_89695 | JGI IMG/M metagenome (GOLD analysis project Ga0116231, IMG submission 89695) | Host-associated microbial communities from peat moss isolated from Minnesota, USA - S1T2_Fd - Sphagnum magellanicum MG | ecosystem: Host-associated > Plants > Peat moss > Unclassified...
GGGGCAGGACTTCACCGGGCTGTGGATGCGCACCCATGCGATGCCGCCCAGCGTCGCCGACGTGGTCATCGCGCACGATGCCTTCGTGCACACGGACGCGGCGATCGCCGACGGCGGACTCGCGATCGAGCGGCTCTTCGTCACTTACAACCAGTTCGGCAGCTACCGCAACGCGCTCGAGCTCGGCGGCAATTTGTTCGACATGGTCAATCGTTTCCGCATCGACGATTCGGTCATCGCGTTCAACCGCTTCGAGCCCGGCAGCTTTCTCGAGGTGGAGGCGCGTGAGGGTCCCATCGCCAGCGAGATCGGCGCCTCGCGGCGCCTGGACTTCAGCAACAATGTCGCCGACGGCGCGTCGACGCGAGCTCTGTACTCCCCCGACGACCCTCCCGGCTGGCGCGCCGCGTTCTTCTGGCACATGAACGACAGCCAGGAAATGCTGTTGATCGCCGATAACGCGGCCAGCTGCACGGGCGATAAGACCGGCGACGGCGAGGCCTTCGCGCTCGACAACAGCGGCAACACCTTCGGCTTCGACGCCATGCGCCGGGTTCTGGCCGCGGATGCCTCGAGCGTGACGGTGGCGGGGCCGCTCGCCGCGCGCCAGAACGATCGCAACGTGCCGCTCGCCAGCTATTACGTCGGTCATTGGATCCAGGTGGGCGATGGACCAGGTCTGGGGCAGGTGCGCAAGATCACGGGCTACCGGGAGGAGGCCGCGACGGGCCGCGTGCGGTTCGAGGTGGCGCCCGACTGGGACGTCGTGCCGGCGCGCGACACCGCGCGCATCGCCGTCGGCCGCGAGTTCTGGCAGACATACGTGATCGGCAACCACGTCGATCACCGCCGTCCACTGTGCCGCAAGAGCAACCGCGCGCGAGCGGTCGGCGGCGCGATCGCGCTCTGGGCGCAGCTCGCCGATTCGGTTGCGGCAGGCAACACCCAGTACGATTCCGACGGCATCACGCTGCACGAGAACTATGGCTCGCTGCCTCCCGCCTGTGCGACCTGCGGCGCGGAAACCTTCTTCCAGTCGTTCATCGAGGTGCGCGACAATCTGATCGATGGCCGCTACGACAGCGGATCGAGCTGCACGACGGCCGGCATCACGGCCGGCGAGTCGGCGGCGCCCGGCGGCTTCACAGCTCCGCCGACGCTGGGCTACGGGATCGACATCGCGCACAATCACCTGATCGATGCCGACAACAGCGCGGGCGCCGCGATTGCCTCGATCCAAGGCTGGTACGACGGTCCGGCTCCGCACCGCTGGCCGCTCATGGACAGCCTTATCATTCAGCACAATCTGATCGAAGGCAACCGCGGTCCCGAGGTGGGGACCGCCTGTCGCCGGGAACTTCCCCGCCGCGGCATTGCGTTTCCGGGCGCACCGCTCACCTGGCACAGCGTCCTCTACGCCAACCGCTGCCGCGGCGTTGATCTGCCCTTCGCGCCGAGCGGGGTCGACACGACCCGGGTGTGTCCGAGCGGGGTCGCGGACGACTGTGAATGCCCCCGCTAGCGCGGGACCGGTTGACGGTTCGCCGCAACGAAATTGGTCACCGAGAACGTTTCCTCGCTCTCACGATAACGCTCCATGCGCTGCAGGCCCAGCGGCGTGATCCGGTAGACGTCGAAACCGGTTCGCTGAAAGAAATGCCAAAAATCCCGGAAGAACGTCCGCGTGTCGATATTGGTGCCGCCGAACTCGAACTGCAGCACTCCCACCGAGTGGATGGCCTCGCCAAACCCGCCAAGCGCGGCGAGCTCGTGCCCCTCGATGTCCAATTTGACGATGTCGAGCGGACGTCGCTGCAATTCCCGGATCCAGTAATCCTCGAAGCGAATCACACTAACGGTTTCCGAATGATTGAAGTAGACGTCGAGGTGCGCCAGATCTCGCTTCGTCAGACTGGCCGAACCGGCACCGGCCTTATCGGCATAGAGCGTTGCCTTGCCGGTGGAGTCCGAAACCCCGGACGCCGTGATCGTCACATTCTCGAGCGCGCCGAACCGTTCCTGCAGCTTGCCGACATTCACCGTCGCCGGTTCGAACACGTGCACTTCGAGGCCGGGCGTCGCCTTTAGGAGTTCGGCGGAGTAATCGCCGACGTTTCCGCCGATATCGACGGCGAGCGTCGGCGGTCGACTCAAGAGTTTGTGCACCAGGGTCACTTCCTGGCGTATCGTCGCGGTGCCGTAGCCTTTGCCCTGAAGGTAGGCACACTTGCGTTCCGCGGTTTGAATGACGCGCAGCAACGACCGCATGGGCCAGGCGACCGCCATGCGGGTCACTGCAAAGCCCCCAATACGCGCAGTACCCCGCTCCAGCGCACCGTGTAGCTGTGATCCCGAAGGCAGCGAGCCCGGGCGGCATCACGCACCGCTTGAGCGGCTGCTTCATCCGCGAGCGTGTGGCGAATGACCCGAGCGCAATCGTCGATGTCGCGGTAAGTCAAGATTTCGCGCCCGACGTCGAACACGAGCGAGAGCTCTGGATTGTCCTGCGTGAGATACACGGCGCCGCTCATGGGCACCTCGAAGTCGCGTCCCTTGAGGCACAAGAGCCTGCGTGAAAAACCGATGCCGCCACAGCCGAGATTGATGCGGCTCCTCGCATAGAGCTCGTTCATCGCCTCCGCGGAAATCGCGCCGTTCGACCAGCCATGCCCGAAGCAGGCGACGGCGATGCCGCGCCGACGCAGGCCCTCGATCAGAGTCGGGCGCCAGCCGTAGCGGGCACCGACGAAGGACACGTCGTGTTCGAACGGCAGGCCGAGCGGGCGGAACCCGTTGGGATCGGCTGCCTCCGGGTGAAACATCGCAAGGCCGCCATGGGCAAAGTAGCGGCCGGCGCCGTGCGGATCACTGGTCAGGTTCAGATCGACGGCAGCGGCAATCGCCGCGGGGCTCGTGTAGCGACCGCCTCGGAGTTCGCCGGGCCAGCGAACCTTGTCGTCGAAACAAAAATTGGTCGTCACGGCGCCCGCCGCGGTCATGTGGTTCAGCACCTCGGGCGAAATCGTGAAACCCGAGGCATAGGCGACCACGACGTCGACCGGGCGCCGCCGCTGCGCGGCATCGAAGGCCGCGACAAGTTCGCGGTTCATCCGTTCGCGCTGACTCAACCAATCTGCCGACCATTCGTGGAAGCAGTGTCCGCGCCAGTCGTACTCGGACACCACTCCAAACGGGGCGAGAGCGCGCGGCAACACGCTCTCCCAATTGTTCACGCCATAAATCAAGAATAGGTGCAGCTCGCCGCGCGGGCGCGGCCAGCGCAGGCGCTGCGCACGCTCGGCGATCCTCGCGCGCAGGGCCGCGCGCAGCGCCTCGCCTGCGGGCGCGATGAGTCCGCGTCGGGCAAGGTAGGCCGAGTAGCGCTGCGCGGTCACGCGGGCATCCCTCTCGACCATCCAGGCCTTCAGTCGGGCATTGGCGGCCGAGGCCGGCGGCAGCTTCCTGAGCGTGCCGATGAGTCCCTTTAAACCGGACTTGTTCAATGCGGGAGGCTCATGAAATCGACGCGGCTTCAATGGTCGACTCCTCGGCGCTCGCGGTGGGTCGGCGCACCTGGGCATGCACCAGAAAGGCGACGGTGGCGAGGCTCTGGAACACGAAGCTCGCGCAGGTCGCCTGGGCGGCCCCGATGATGCCGTTGCTGCGGATCAGCAGCACGCTGAACACGAGGTTTGCGAGCGCACCCAGGGCCATCGGCAGCAGCAACCGGCCGGTGTGTCCGAAGGACATCAGGCGACACTCGACGATCTGGGTGAGACCCGCCACCGTGTATCCTACGGAAACCCACAGCATGATGCTCACGGCGCCCAGCCGATATTCCGGAGCGAGCAGCCAGCCGGCGATCCACGTACCCAGAAAATACACGACGAGCACACCTGCGAAGGAGACCAGCAGACTGGCCAGCAGCCAGAGCCGGAAAGCCTTGCGCGCCGCACGGGCGTCGCGGCGATTTTCCGCATCGAACAAGACCGGTCGAAAGACGTCGGTCAACGCCGAATTGCCGAGCACCATGCCCCGGCTCGCGATCGAGAAGGGCGCGATGTAGCGGCCGGCCGCTCCGGCCCCGAGCAGCGCGCCGAGCATGTAGCGGTCGCCGAGGTTGGCGAACCAGGTGAGGACGGACATGGGTGCAAACGGTGCGCCATACGCCCAGGCCTTGGCTCCGAAGCCGCCCGTGGACCCCTGAAGATGCCGGAATGCCGCGCGCGCCGCCGGCTGCGTGACCAAGAGCAGGACGACCACGGCGCCCATGGCCAACGCCTGACCCAGCATGAATGCGGTCAAGCTGGCGGTGACTCGCAGCGCGACATAGGTCGCGGCCAACAGCAGAACGGCTTCGAGACATTGCAAGCCCGCAGAGAACCGCTGCTGGCGCAGCGCCTGGAGACGGCCGATGAAAACGTTGCGCACCGTCATCGCAAACAACCAGACGATGCCGGCTACGACCGCGACCGGCGAATAGTGGCGAATCCCGAGTGCACCGAGCGCGCTCAGCACGATGAGCAGCAGAACGACGAGCAGCGTGACGGACCGCAGTGCGAGGCGCAGCGTGTCTCGCGTGAACGCATCCGCCTGACCCAGCGCTTCGCTCTCGGTGTGGAAGCGCAACTGCGCCGCCGTGAAGCCCGCCACGAACAGCTGCAGTCCGAGGCCCAACGCGCTCAGGATGAGATTGGTCTCGCCAAAAACCGTCGGTGTGACGAGACTCGTATAGACGCGCAGCGAGATGATCCCGAGCAACGCAACCGCGCACTGGGCGGCCATGACGAGCATGCCCGTCCGAAAGAAATACCCGACATTCATCCGCATACCGCCGTTACGTCGCCGACGACCGCAGCAACCCCCACCTCCGAAGTAGGCCGGGGTAGCGCGATGGCAAGCAATTCAGCGAGCCGTGCCTCGTAGCTGTGCTCCCGATGGGCGCGGAGTTGACCGCGCAGCGCAATGGCGAGCGCCGCCTCGGGATGCGCAAGATAATGCCGCACCTTGTCGATGAGCTCATCGACCGAGGCAAACGTGTCGAGTTCCACGCCCGGAGTGAAATGCTGCCGCAGTACCGGCTTGTCGGTGACCAGTTGGAACGCTCCGCAACCGGCCAGCTCGAACGCCCGGCAATTGAGCGCGTCAACCTCGCCGTAATGCAGGGGATTCAGAGCAATGCGCGCCGCCCGGACGGCCCGGACCTTGTCGTCGAGAAAGATCTCTCCGCCCACGCAATACCGTTCGACACGATTGACGAAATAGGCGGCGGCGTTGCCGCGGATCTGCAGATCGAACCCGCGCAGCTGCTGCAGGAGCGCCTGGCGATAGTAGTAAAGATTGCCGTAGATCATGAGGTCGCACCCGTAGCGCCGCCGATCCTCCTGCGTGAGTTCCAACGGTCGATGCACGCGCGGATTGCAAGCCTCCGCGAGATACCGGAAGCTCGTACCCTTGATCATGGCCGAGAACAGCCCGAGCATGTACCGGTCCTTCAAGAACACCGTGTCGTATTCGGCGCCCAGCATGTACTGACGGCCGAGCACCCCCAAGTGATCCTGACACCAGCATACGATGGGTACGCCGCAGCGCGTGCGCAGTTTGGCAACCGTTTTCGGGGAGAGGTGACAGCCCTGCAGGACGAGAATGAGGTGCGGTGCGAACTCCTCGGCTTGACGCAACAATCGCGACTCCGTCAACAGTTCCGGTTCGCGCAGCAACGAATGCGCCGCCTTTTGCAGAATGGAGTTGCCGATGAATCCGAGCGCCTCGATGCGCAGGGCGGTGCTGGCATATCGCGCCCGCACACCGAGGGACTTCAAGCCATCCAGCACGTGCGCTTCCATGCTGTCAGCGGCTCGGCTCGTGCCGATCAGCAGGACCCTGCGCCCCGCCCAGTCGCTCGCGGCCTGCCCCGGAGGGCTCTGCTGCGTCGGTCGCGTCGGCATCGCCTTGGGCTCAGCGCAACAAGTGGGGGAAGCGCGGCAGCGCCACGGAGGCCTCTGGCCGCGCCGACGGCATACGCCGGGCTTCCTGCGCGGAGCGCTGGGCAGTGCCCCGCGCGAACATCGCGTGCAGCAGGAGAATGCCGACGATGCTGCGCAGCCACACCGAGTACTCCGCCGCGATCGACGCCTCGAACCTGAGGCCCAACTGCAGAATCGTGATGCCGAGTATCAGCAGCCGGGTCACCGACACCTCCCGGGACAGATCACACAGAGCGTTGATGCGTCCCATGAGCGCACCGAGCAGCAGCATGCCGAGCAAGGCGCCTACCCAGCCGAAGTTCCAGTAGAGTTCACCGATCGTGGATGGAGAGATGTACGTGACGCTCTCTCCGGTCACATGGAATTCGGTATTGACGAGTTCCCCCGTCTGGACGTCGAGCTTATTGGGCCAGATCACGCGCGGTATGAACGAGGTCAGGAGCGGGATCAGCGTGTAGCCGTGCTGATAAGCGACACCGTTGCCGGTCTTGCTCACGATCATTTCCACGGAGCCCTTGACCGATGAGCGCTGGAAGAAAGACTGGGCATGTTCCGCGGCGGCACGCTGCTGACTGTCGATGGAAATTTCCAGCACTTTGGACAGATTCGCGACCGACGCGGCGTTCGACTCGCCGCGCTCGCCGACCACGTACAGCCGATGCGCCTGAAATACCGGAAACGCGAACACGACGAACAGCACTCCCGCCAATGCCCACAGCTTGGGCACCTTTCCGGTGACGAGAAATGCAGTGACGATGACCATCAGGCCACCGATCATCGCGCCGCCCTTGGTGTCGGAGACGAAGCCCAACAACACCTGGAACAGGGCCAGCGCCACCATGATCAGCGTGAGCAACCGCGAGCGCGATATCGTATACGCGTAAGCGACGACCAAGAGACCCAAGGGCTGCACGTACCGGCCGATCATCAGGACGGTCGACACGGCAACCCCGCTGTGATTGTTCGACTGCCCGGCCCTGACTGTCAGGTAGATGTTCCAATACCACGTCGCAGCCGTCCCGGCAGTCCACATCAAGAGTCCGACCAGCACGAGAGAGCGGAGCGGCCAGTCGGCGGCCAGAAAGGTCGAGGCCTCGCGACGGCGCCCCGCGACCCGGTAGCCCACGAGGTAGGCCGCCCCGCCAAGCAGGATCAACAACTCCGCCGGGCTCATGCCGTCGCCCGCCCAACTCGGATCCTTCGTCCCCGTCAGGAGGGCGCCGAGATCAATGACCCCGAAGGACACGAAATAGATGCCGAAGAAAGCCGTCAGCAGGGAATATTGGTCGTTGAGCTTGCGAATCACCAGCAAAGGCGAACTGCACAGCGCGAACAACAGGACCAAATACGCCAGGTGGGCGGTCGCTCCGGTGTCGCCCGAGCTGCGGGTCGCGCAGACGCCGATCAAGGCGATGAACGCGAAGTTCACGAGTGCGTAGAGCGCCGGTCGTCCCCGTGCCGGCGACGCATCAGTTCCCGCGGTGTTCATGTTAGCGTAGATATCATGCCTGGAATGGCGGATCTGCCTCGTCGGCCCGCAAACGGCTGCCCCCTCGGTTAGGTCTGCCAGTGTAGTTCAGGATTGTGACGAATTTGAGTAAGCGCCCTGCCGACATCATGGCGTCATCTGCCTGGGGCATTGTCTTGCTGCCATGCCGAGCCCCAGATCCACCCCGCATTCCGCCGTCGAACCGGCGCCGACCGCCGCGATCCCTGCCCAATGGCGCAACTACGTCGCAATTGCCCGCCCCGATCACTGGATCAAGAACATTTTCGTGCTGCCGGGTGCCGCGCTCGCGATCGGACTGTCTCCGGCGGTCGACCGGCCGACGACGCTAGTTCGGCTCCTGATCGCGATGCTGGCCACCTGCCTGATTGCGTCGGCCAACTACACGATCAACGAATGGCTGGACGCGAACACCGATCGACACCATCCCCTCAAGAAATCTCGCCCAGCGGCCCTCGGCCGGCTGTCGGCGCGCCTCGTGCTGCTGCAGTGGCTGCTGCTAGGATGCACAGGGCTGGGCCTCGCCTGGCAGCTCGGCCGGAAATTTTTCTTAGTCGCGGCCGTGCTGCTGCTGATGGGCATCGTCTACAACGTCCCGCCACTGCGCACCAAGGATCGACCGTATCTCGATGTCCTGTCGGAGTCGATCAACAATCCGTTGCGGTTCATGCTGGGCTGGACGGCCGTCATCAGCGCCCTGCTGCCGCCGTCCTCGATTCTGCTCGCGTACTGGATGGGCGGCGCCTACCTCATGGCGATCAAGCGCTACTCGGAATATCGCTTCATCGGCGACCCGGAGCGCGCCGGCCTGTATCGACGTTCGTTTCATTTCTACAGCGAACATTCACTGCTGCTCTCCGCGGTCTACTACGCCCTGACGAGCGCGTTGTTTCTCGGCGTCTTCCTGATCAAGTACCGCATCGAACTCTTGCTCACGATTCCGTTTCTCGCACTCCTGTTCGTCTGGTACCTGAAGATCGGCATGAAACACGATTCGGCCGCGCAGAAGCCGGAAAAGCTCTACCAGGAACGGGCGTTCATGGCCTATGTCGTGGGTGTCGGGTTGCTGTTCACGCTCCTGCTCGTGGTGAGGATTCCCTGGCTGTACTTTCTCGTCGATACCCACGTCTTACCGGCGCACTGAGCGCGCAGACATGCCGGATTGAATACTGTGCGACTCTCGGGGACCGATTTGCGCTGTTCCCGGTTCATCTTCGGCACGGCCAGCCTCTTCAACGTCGGTACGAAGCGGCGCCGAGTCGCTCTGTTGCATGCGGCCGTCCATCACGGCTTCACCCACTTCGATACCGCACCCTATTATGGTTTCGGACAGGCAGAGAGAGATCTCGCCGATCTGTGTCGAGCCAATTCGACGATCACGCTGACCTCGAAGGTCGGTCTCTACTCACCGGGCGGTGAACAGCAGGCTTACAGTTCGATTCTCGCCCGCAAGGCCGTCGGGCGCGTGTTTTCCTCGATGACCCGGCCGACCGTGAATTTTGAATTGCAGAGAGCTCGCGAATCCTTGGAGGCCACGCTGCGTCGACTTGGCCGCGAGCGGGTTGAGCTTTACCTGCTGCACGAACCGGAACTCGCGCGAGTGCGGGTGGACGAATGGCGGCGATGGCTTGATGACTGCGTGAGCACCGGCAAGATAGGGACCTTTGGACTCGCCGGGACCGCCGATCGTATCGAATCGTTTCTCAAAGACGGTGCGGCACTGACGCCGGTATTGCAGACCCAGGACAGCCTGGATCAGCGCGAAGTCGACCGCCTGCGTCGCTGCGGGCGCGAGCCGCAGATCACGTACGGCTATGTCTCGGCCGCGCTGTCCGCGCGTCAGGATCGCGGCGTCTCGGACATCCTGACGAGCGCGCTCGAACGGAACCGGCGTGGCGCGATCATCGTGAGCACCCGTGACCCGAGCCGGCTCCCGCAATACGCATGCATTGCCGAGCGCCTCGAGTGATTCAAGATCTTTGCGGAGCCGGATTCAGGAGCATTCGCTGCGACGTCGCGATCGTTGGCGCGGGCACCGTCGGGTTGGTCGTCGCCACCCGGTTGGCGCGGCGCGGCCTGTCGGTGGTGTGCCTGGAGTCGGGCAGTTGGCATCAGGACGGCGATGAACACCCGTTGAATGAAGTCATCCAGACTCGGTCGGTCTACGCCGGTGCGGCAAAAGGCCGCTTTCGGTGTCTCGGCGGCACATCGACACGCTGGGGTGGTGCGCTGATCCCGTTTCTTGCACGCGATCTGCGTGACGCCGGGTGGCCGATTGCGCTCGAAGATGTCATCCCGTATCAGCACGCAGTCGAGCACCTCTTCGCCCTACCGAGCGGTTCCTATGAGATCCCCGACCTGCTCGGCGAGGCGGGCGCCCTCCACATCGGTCGGCTGGCGAAATGGCCGGCTTTCAAGAAACGTAACGTCTTTCAGTTGCTGTCCGCCGACGTGAGAGCCGCCCGAGGCCCGGCGGTGATCTTGAACGCCACCGCAACGCGATTCCACGTGGCCGCAGATAGGCTCGAGTCAGTGCATGCCGAGTCGCCCGACGGGTCGCACGCCGAGATCAGCGCCAAGCACTTCGTTCTCGCCGCCGGTGCGATCGAGACCACTCGTCTATTGCTGTTGCTCGATCGACAAAACGAGCGCTGCCTGCAGCGCCAAAGCGATCACCTGGGCCGGTTCTTCTACGACCACTTGTCGGTGCCGGTCGCCACGCTCGAGGTGACCGATCGACGCCTGCTCAATCGACTCGTCGGATTTCGTTTCGATCGGCACGGAGCGATGCGCAACCTGCGCTTTGAACTGGCGGAATCCGATTCCGCCCGACGCATCGCGCCGCGCGGCTTTGCGCACGTCGCCTTCGAAACGACCGCCGCCACGGGATTCGACGCCTTGCGGGAACTGCAACGCCTCACCCAACAGCGGAGGCGGCCGCCGGCGACGCTGGTCTTCAGATTGATGAGCGCCGCGCCCTGGCTGGCGCGGGCAGCGTGGTGGCGATTCGTCGAGAAGCGGTTGCTGTATCCCGATGCCGCCCAGGTGCAGGTGCACATGGTCATCGAGCAAACGCCGCGGCCGGAGAACCGAATCACGCTGTCGCCCGAGCGCGTGGACCGCTTCGGCCAGCCGCTGGCGGAGATCGACTGGTCGGTGAGCCCGGAGGATGCGCGGGCGCTCGACAGCGCAGTCGATGCCTTCGAAGTGACGTGGAACACGTCGGTCCTGGCGCGGGCGGCCCGCTTCGTTCGGCGACCCATCGCGGACCTCGGCGCGGATCTGTCCCGCGGTGGTGGGATCTATCACCCGGGCGGCACCACGCGCCTCGCCCATAGCAATCAGGAGGGGGTCGTCGACGAACGTCTGCGGGTGTTCGGTTTGCCGAATACCCGCGTCGTGTCCACCTCGGTGCTGCCGACCGGCGGCGGCGCGAATCCCACCATGATGCTGCTGATGCTGGGTCTGCGTTGCGTCGACGATCTGGCACGAGAACTCGGCCTCAACGGATAATCCTCGATCATCACTCGCGGGAGTCAGCGGTGCGCCGCGCGCACATACACCGCGCTCTCCCAGGTCTGGCTGCTGCTCGACACCGGTCGGCCCAGCAACAGCGTCTGTTGCGGCAAGTCCGGCGCGAAGATCGGGTGGTACTCCGACAGCGGCAGGGTGTCGGGGAGTTGCGGGCGCAGCGGATCGCCCGATCCCGGATACGAGAGTGCCAGGATCAGGGCGCGGTCGCGGTTGGCCGGCACGCGCCATCCCGAGTACACCGTGATCACGGGATGCAGGCCGGCCTCGCGCCATAGAATGTAGGTGGTCGGTGCGACCGCCGTAAACGCCCCGGGGGTCTCGAGCAGCGCGTGGTGGTCGTCAAGATACCGCCGCGCCCGAGGCAGCGACGCACCTGCGCCGTGGCGTACGAGGCGTTCCTTGATCTCCATGGGAGCGGACAACGCGACATCGACCGTGAGCGCGGCGACGATGGCCAGCGCCGCCCATCGACCGCCGCTCGGCATGCGTGTTTCGAGCGCGGCCCAGGTGCCGAGCAGCAGTGCCGCACTGATGAGGGCGTAATTGCTCTGATACGGCGCGAGGACGAGACAGGCCGGCGAGAGCATCCAGAGCGGCGCCAGGGACAGCGCGGCGCGCCGGGCCGCTCCCGTCACAGGCAGCGCGCGCAGCACCGTCGCGCCGAGCGCCGCCGCGACGGCAAGCAGCTTCAAGAGCAGCGTGAGCGGGACGAGCGAGCCGTAGGCAAAGCCTTGGCGCCACGTGGCGAAGTCGCCGTGCAGCAGCGCGAGAAAATACCCGCCGCCGGTTTCATTCTGCGTGTTCGCGCCGCTCGCGACACCGAAGAATCCGTCGAACCACCCGGGCAGACCGAGCTTGAGCGCCAGCAACAGGAGCAGCACGGCGCCCGCGCCGCCCACCGCTAAGGCGACCGCACGACGATGCGGGCTCTGCGCCTCGCGATAGCCGAGAGCCAGGATCCCGGCGAGCGCGGCCGACGCCGCGTAGAGACCGCCGAACGGCGACGTGAACGCGGCCAACGCGCACAACATCCCGGCGCCGATCCCGGAGCGCAGCCCGCGTCCGCGCAGCGCCAACACCACGCCGGCCAGGCCGAACGCCGTGGCGAGTCCGTCGGGACGGTCATAGGAAAAACCCTCGAAGCCGACCCCCACGAGCAGCACCGCGAGCCCGAGCTCCGCGGCGCGCCGCCACCGTGGACCCAGCGCGACGCCGACGACCGGACGCAGCGCCCAATACCCCACCAGGCCGACCAGCACGGCCAGCAGACTGTTGAACACCTGGTTCGCGAGTGCGGAAACGCCGACGGCCCGGGTGTACAGGCCGAACAGCAGCGGATAGAGCGGCGGATACTGAGAGTAATCACGATAGTCGAAGCTCGGATTGCCGTAGCTGAAGCGAGTGGTGAGACCGAGTCCCTCGGCGAAATTGATGCCGGCATCCTTGAAGTAATAGATGTCGAATTGTCCAAAGTCCGGCGCAATGAGCCAGCCGTCCACGCCGAGCCAGAGGCCGGCGAGCAGCACGACGCCGAACGGGAAGGCGCGACGGCGCTCGAGCGGCGCCAAGCTCAAGGCCGCAGACTCATGGCCGCAGACTCTCGAGCAGCGTGATCCAGCGCGCACGCGCGTGCGCCGCATCGAAGCGTGCGCCGAGCAGCGCCCTCGCCGCCCTGCCCATGGACTCGCACAGGCGGGGGTCGTCCCGCAGGCGCTCGATCGCCGCGACGAGCTCGCCGGTGGCACCCGACGGAATCACGACACCACAGCCGGACTCGCGAATCACGCAACCCAGTTCGCCGTCGACGTCCCCGACGAACACGACGGGCCGGCCCGCGGCGAGAATCCCGTAGAACTTGCTCGGTACGATGAGTCCCTCGAGCGCCGGCCGCAGGCTCACGAGATGGGCATTCGCGGCGGCAAGACTGTCGGGCAGCTCATCGAGGCTTTGATACGGCAAGAAGCGCACGTTCGGAAGATCGCGCCCGCGCACGAGGTGCTCGAGCGCCTCCCGATGCGTGCCGCCGCCGACGAACAGGAACTCGACCTTCGGATCGGCCGCGAGCGCGAGGGCCGCCTCGAAGAAGATCCGATACTCGTGGGCGCGGCCGAGATTGCCGGAATAGCCGACGATGAATTTCGCTTGCAGACCGAGCCTCCGGCGCAGGCGGCTGTCCTCGACGCGCGTCGGCTCCGACGCTTGGCCGACGGCCCAGTTCTCGATGATTCGGATGCGCTCGGTCGCGACGCCGCGCGACTGGAGGTACTCGCGCATGCGGTGGCCCAGCACGACGTTGACGCGCGCAGAGCGCAGCGACGCATCGCGCCAACGGCACAGGACGCGGTCGAGCGCGCCGGGCAGCGGATTCGCACCGAGTTCGGAGGCGACCTCCGGAAACACGTCCTGCAGCCAATTGACGAGCAGCGCGCGCCGGCGACGCGCGATGGCGGCGACCAGCACGGAAATCAGCGGCGGGTCGGTCTTCGCGACGGCGACGTCGCCGCGCTCCAGAATCCGGCCCAGCGCGACCGCACAGAACCCATAGAACGACAAATAGTCGAGCGCGCGCCCGACCCAATGACGCCGCCCGAAGCGTGTCCCGCCGAGCCGGTGCACGGCGACACCACACACGATCTCGTGCGCCGCGAGCGCAGCGGCGGCGTTCGCATAGAGCTGCCGCGAGCAGACGACGTGCACGTCGAATCCGACGGCCGCGAGTTCGAACGCGAGCTCGGAAAGGAGCTGGCTCGTCGCCGACTCGTCCGGATGGAAGTAGCGATTGACGAACACGATCTTTGCGCGGGCAGCCTCACTCATGGCCCGAGCCCCCGAACGGGCGCGCGAGCGGTTCGCCGACGATGAGACCCTGACCGGGCATGGCGACGCTCTTCCAATACGCCTCGAGGAGGCTGTCGCCGCGCAGATAGTGGCGCAGGAACACGGCCGTGTTCGGGAACTTGCGCAGATGATTGCAGGGTTCGCTGACCGCCCCATACGAGGCGGTGGCGCCGGCCTTGAGCCAGGCCAGCACCGACATCTGCCTGCCGAAGGCGAGCGTGCCGCCGGTCGAGGTCAGGTGATCCGCCGCCGCGCCCGGCCGAAACTCGATGAGCGGTAATTCCTTGACCCAGGCGGTGCCCGTGAAATAGGCGATGGCGTCGGGAAGCGGACTCGTGATCGGCGTGGATTTCTCCTCGACGACGACGCGCCCGGCTGCCGCTGCCTGGGTCTGGCCGTATTCGGCACTGCGCACGTTGCGGGCCAGGTCGGGCGTGCGGATCAGATACACCGTGCCGTTCGGATGCGTGCCGTCGGCGCGGATGCCGCGGTCGATGACCGCCCGCGCGAGCGTCTCGTCATCGGATGGCAGCAGCATGGCCGGCAACCAGCCTACGGTATCGGTGGGCAGCCACTCATCGAGGTCATAGAGCGGACTCTCGAGCGTCAAGCCGCATCCCGGTTCACAGAAGGCGGGTCGATAGCCCGCGGTCATCGCCGTGGTGATCGACATGCACTCGACGGCGTAGGGTCGGGACCAGACGAGCAGCAGCGACTGGACGGTCGAGGGCAGCCGCTCGAGCATCCCGTCGCGCAACTCCGCGAGCTCCGCCCGGCTGATCACGGCCCGCTCCGGCACCGCCAGCCCGATGACATTGGCAGCCGGAACATGGCGTCGATCCGCGTAATAGCGCGCGATACGCACGCTCGCGGGATCGTCGCGGTCATACAGCACGGCGAGGCGGTCGGCCGTGAGCCCGTCACCCCATGCCGAGGACGCCTGCAGCGCGATGACCAGGCAGAGGACCGGTCGCAGCACGGTTAAGGCTAGGAGCCGGTCTGACAAGTCAGACCGGCTCCTAGGCGGCGCCGCCGTGCTCGACGTTGATGGCGTCCGTCACGACCGGTGGCGGAACGGTCGCGAGCGCCCGAACGCTGCGGCTGTCGCGCACGAGCTCCGCCACGAGACCCAAGTCGATCACGGTCCTTTGTTCCGCGAATGCATACACCAGCGCATAATCACACAGCAGATTCACGAGGCGCGGCACGCCGTTGGCGCGGACGTGAATGAAGTCGATCGCGTCGCGCCGGAACAGCGGCGTGTTGCGCCCGGCCACTTTGAGCCGGTGCAGGATATAGGCATGAGTTTCGCTGCGATTCAGCGGCTTCAACTGATATTCCACGGAGACGCGCTGCGCGAACTGCCGTAGTTCCGGCTGGGAGAGTTTGTCGCGCAGCTCGGGTTGACCGACCAGCACGATCTGCAGCACGAGATCCCGCTCCGAATTCACGTTCGACAGCAGCCGCAGTTCCTCGAGCGCCTCGATCGAGAGGTTCTGGGCTTCGTCGAACACGAGCAACGTGCGCCGACCCTTGCCGTAGGTGCCGATGAAGAACTGTACGAGGGCTTCGTACGCGGCGATGTCCGAGTCGTCCTGCGTGGCGACGCCCAAGGCGGACAGCGCCCAGCGATGGACGGACTTGAAACGCGTGTGGGTATTCGTCACGAAGCCGACGGCGACCTTATCGCCGAGCTGGCGCAGCAGGCCGCGCACCAGCGTGGTCTTGCCCGACCCGATGTCGCCGGTCAACAGCGAAAAGGCCGCCTGGGATTCGAGCCCGTACTCGAGCATTGTCCGCGCCATCGCATGCTGGCGGGACGGATACAAAAAGCTCGGATCCGGCGTCAATGCGAACGGCTTCGTCGTCAATCCGAAGAACTTTTCGTACATCGCGAGACCGTTAGTATCCGCTCGGAGCCTGGGCGGCGCGGTTCAGCACCGTCCCGACCAGCGGCGTCTTGTGCAGCAGCTCCACGGTCCGAGTGAGATCGGCCCGCCGGGTCCGACCCTCCGCGACGACGACCAAGCCGCACTCGACCAAGGGGGCAAAGCTCAGCGCGTCATCGGCGCTGAGCACCGGCGGCAGGTCATACACGATGATGCGCTCAGGGTATCGGGCCCGCAGTTCCGCGACGAGGTCGCGACTGCCGGGACCGGCCAGCATTTCCGAGGAATTCGCGAGTGCGCCACGGGCCGGCAGGACCACGAGCCGGTCGAAGCCGTCGGGATGATACAAACAGTCCTCGAGCCGCGCTCGGCCCGCGAGCACATCGTCGATGCCCTGCTCCGGGGAGAGGCCGAGGCGCGTCGCGAGGCTCGGCCGCTTGAAGTCGAGCTCCACGAGCAGCACCGTGTGGAGCTGATCGTGCGCGAGACTGACCGCGAGATTGATCGCGAGCGTGGTTTTTCCATCTTGCGCGGTGGGACTGAAGATTGCGAGGGAGCGCCAGCCATTGGCATCCAACCGCTGCAGGACCTGAGTGCGCAGCATGCGAAAGGCGACGGCTGCCGGAGCCGCGGACTCAGGATCGAGTATGCGGTTCCGTTCCAAGACGTCGGCGGGAGGACTGAACACGCGCGTCTGCCGGTACACGATCGACAGCGGCGCATGTAGCGGCGAATTTGCGGACTTGAAGTCTCCCGCGACGCGGACCGCGGGCTCCGCGTCGGACGCCGCCGCTCTGCCGAACAGCGAGCGGTCGCCGAGGGCGCGTTCGGCGCGCGAGCGGTCCAGGGCTTTTTGAATGCGATCCATGAGCCTACATCCCGAGTCGGCGCAGGAGAATCGTCCAGACGACGTCCAGGGGTTTGACGAAGAAATGCAGCATGGCGACGGCGAGCACGAGCACCGCCGCGCTGCCGCTCAAGGAAAGGCCCAGCTTGAGCTTGTGGCGGGACCGGTCCGCCCGGGTCAGGATGACGGGTATCGACGCGAGCGCAGGGACCTCGAGCAACAGCCGGATGTCGGTGGGGCCGCGGACGGACGCATCGAAGGCCTCGCGGGCGACCAGGGCGCCCACCCCGAGGGCCACCGAGAAGAAGGAACCCAAGACGAGAATCAGCGAGCGGTTCGGGCTGATCGGCTTCTCCGGCGGCTGCGGCGGCTCGATCAGCGTGAACTTCTCGCCCTTGCGTTCGGTTTCGAGATTTTCCGAGACCTTGGCCTCGGTCTGCTTCGAGAGCATTTCCTCGTATTTCCGCTGGGCACTGTCGAGGTCGCGCGCCATCGTGTGGTACTCGCGTTCGACCTCCGGTTCCGCGGCAGCCCGGCGTTCGTACTCCTCGAGCTTCGCGTGCAGCTCGTCGCGCTTCTTGATCGCCGCGACCCGGTCGACCTCGGTCGAATCGATCTGGCCCTTGACCTGGATCCACACGGGATTGTCGGCATGCCGATCGGCGATTTGCTGGGTGCCCGCGGCGGCGTCCGCCTGGACGTCCTTTTCCAAGGCATCGATCGTGTGCTTGAGTCGCACGACGTCCGGGTGCTCGGGCGAATATTTTTCCAAGGCCGCGGCGAGCTGCGCCTTGGCCTCGGAGAGCTGCCGTAGGCGGTCGCCGGTCTGATCCTCGTCGGCGACCTCCTTCTCGAGCCCGTCGACCTCGCGCTGCGTGCTGATCACGTCCGGATGATCGGGCGCATACTTCGCCTTGTAGCTCGCGAGCTGCGACTTCAGCGCCTTCAACCGGTCCTCCGGTCCGAACACCCGCTGACCGCTGTCGGTATAGACCTGCGTGTTGGGGCTTATCTGGGCGAGCTGTGCCTGCAGCAGTACGCGCTGCGAATCCAGGGCGGCGACCCGGTTCTCCGCTTCGCGCAAATCGAGCTCCGTGCGCTCGATTTCCTGCGTGTTCAACTGGTCGAGTTCCGGGAGCTCGTCGTGGTGCGCCTCCTTGAAGATCGCGAGCTTCTTGTCCAGCTCGGCGATTTTTTGCGCCTCCAGGTTCGATTCCTCGCTGAAAAAAGCGCTGCTCTGTTCGGCGAGCGTCGTGCGCGAGGTCAGGTTTTCATTCAGGTACAGCGTGGTGAGCTCGTTCGCTACCTTGAGCGCGAGGTCCGGCGAGCGACTCTTGTAGGAGACCGCGAAGGCGATCGTCGCCTGGGTCGGTCGGCCGCTGCGCGGATCGATGACGTCGGCACTGATCATGTGCATGCCGATGTCCTCGCGAAATTTCGCGAGCAGCACCTCGCGCGGCTCCTTCCGGCGGATCTCGGGGTACAGATCGTAGCGCTCGATCAAGGACAGCAAGTTTTGCGTCGTCATGACGCGCTGGCTGATGATCTGTACGCGCTGATCGGCATACGAGGTGATCACGGACCGGACCAGGTCCTGGGGGATTTCCTGCTGTTCGATCAAAATCGTGCCGCTCGCCTGGTAGGTCGAAGGCAACAGCAGCGCGAGCAGCACGGTCAGCACCGCCGCGACGGCGACGACGATGAAGAAGAGCGTGCGCCGGCGCCAGAACGCGTGCAGTCTCTCGCGCAGGTCGACGCCGACTCTGTCCACGCTGACTCGGTTCGTGGTGACTCTGTCCATGGGAACGCTCATGGCCTGATCTGCTGGAAGCTCGTGAAGTCGAATTGGCGCTTGCAGGAGATGCTGAATCCCGTATTGCGAACGCCGAGATTCTGCAGGCCGCTGCCGGGCAGCGTTCCTGCCGGCTGATAGGGATAGGACTCCATGATCCGGTTGGCGCTCACCGAGACCGTCCAATGCGGGGTCCATTGCCACGACGCCGCGAGCAACGCATAGGTGACGTTCACGTCGGTGCTGCTGTTCCCCGTGTTCGGCTGCTGATACTGCACGTGACGGACGTCGCCCGTGACATTCACGCGTTCCGATTCCTGCCAGTTGACGCTGAGTTCATAGGCCGTCTGGCGCGACAGATAATTGAACCCTGTCGGCAGAAGTTGGCGCGAGGCGATGGCCGTCAGCGTCAAGCGCTCCGACTTGCGCGTCAGATTGCCGAGAAATACCGTGCCGTTCTGGGTCGACTCGGAGTCGACCCGTTCAAAGACCGGGAAAATGCCGAATTCATAGCCGATGAGCTCCAACCCCTCGGCATTGTCGAGCGCGCGCGAATAGCCGGCGCTGGCCGTGAGCGTCCAGAGTTCACTCAAGACGTCGACGAACCCGGGCTGCAGGCTTGCGCTGCGGCTTTCTGTCGTCCCGTCGAGCGAGTTGTAACGGCCCACGCTCGCATTGAGCGTGAGCTTGAGCTGCTCGGTCTCGGCCCAGGACAGGGTCGGCGCGATGCTGGCATATTTATAGTTCGTCAGGGTCACGACCCCGTCCGGGACCGAATAGCGAACCCGCGTCGCATCGACGTCGGTATCGATTTCGAAACGCTCCGAGAACTGACGGTCCCAGTTCACGTCCGCGAGCACCGTGTCGCGCCGCACGCCGATGTTGCCGTTGAGCAGGCCGGCGTTATACAGGCTCGAATCGCGATCCACGGCCGCAGACGCCTTGAGCACGCTCAATTCCGAGTCGAATTCGCCGAGCACATTCAGGTGTTCGTAGTCCGAATCGACGGCCGAGTATCCCTGGCTGTTGCTGAACCGAAAGCTCGGCGCGATGTTGAGCTTGAACGCGTCCCCGACATAGGTCGTCGGCGCGTCGAGCAGCAGCGCGCCGTGGGTTTCCGCGGTGTCCGGGGTGGTCAGCAACGCGGGATTCGAATTGTAATCGGCCGACACCCCGAGGTCGGGCGTCGATCCCCAAATCCCGGCACGGCAGGCATTAGTCATGCCGAGGACCGTCAGAGTCCAGCCCAGGGCGCGCCACCGGCCTGAGGTCATGGCACGACAACCGTGTCACCATTCTGCAAGAGGATGTTCTGATCGAGCTTGCGTCCATGAGCAATGTCGCTGTAGTGGAAGGAGATCGACGTCTGATGGTCACCGTCGCGGCGCAGAATCTTGATCGCATTCATATCGGCAAACGGCGTCGCCCCGCCCGCCAGACTCAAGGCCTGCATCACGTCCATCGGTCCGGTGAGCGGAAACTCGCCGGCCTTGTTGACTTTGCCGATGACATAGACCCGATTGCCGCCCGCCGACTTCACGGTGACCGTGACGACGGCGTCCGGAATATATCGGCGTATCTTCGCCTCGAGCATCGAGGTCAGTTCCGCGACCGTGTGGCCGGCCGCATCGATTTCGCCTGCGAGCGCAAACGACATTCCTCCGTCCGGTCGGATCAGCACATCGCTCTGAAGGTCGGTCTCCTTCCAGACCGAGATCTGCAGGAGATCTCCGGGCCGCAGCCGGTATTGATCCGATATCTCGGCGATCGGCGACGAGGCTGACGCGGTGGAAACGGGCGGTGCCTCAGCGGGCGGCGGGTCGGCGGCATTCGCCGCGCCGCCCACGCGCATCACGCCCGCGAGCATCACGCCAAGACCCAGCAGCCTCCAACACGTCTTTCGCACGGGCTCTACGCTTCTCTATGTCATCAGGGGAACGGCAGTGTAGGTAGCTCATGTGAGAGTTTCATTGCAACGAGAGACAAATCGACTGGAAAACGTCATTAAGTTGTCATCGCCGCGTCATCGCGCCCCATGGACTCGACGCGCACGGCATCGACCGTTCTGTTGCGCTGCCACCCGAACAGAATGCCGAGTCCGGAGAGCAACAAGATCATCGACCGCGGCAGCGGGACTTCGGGCGCCCCGGCCGGCGTGAAGTCGATCTGGAGCCCGTAGGCGCCGACGCCATAGCCGCCGACCGGATCCCCGGCCCAGTGAGCGTAGACCATGCCGGGCTCCACGTTGACGCTCTCGGTCCCGAC
>Ga0116231_10007175_pt1 | contig 20657 bp, 17 predicted proteins | sample S1TSphgellanicum_2_FD_89695 | JGI IMG/M metagenome (GOLD analysis project Ga0116231, IMG submission 89695) | Host-associated microbial communities from peat moss isolated from Minnesota, USA - S1T2_Fd - Sphagnum magellanicum MG | ecosystem: Host-associated > Plants > Peat moss > Unclassified...
ACCTAGGGGGGGCCTATTAAAATCCCTTAAGCTACTATACTCTATAATGAATCTAAACACAATATCCTTGCCTTCTTGGTAGGCCAGGCCAGGCCAATTATTATTTTTAAAAAAAATTTTAAAAAATCCAATTTTGCCAAGCTGTCTACAAAGGCTGGCAGAGAAACATGATTTGACATTGTGGGTGGGTGTGTGTGTGTGTGTGTGTGTGTTGTGTTTTGTGGCAGACCGGATTCGAACCCCAGTGCTCTCAAGTGCCAGCTCTCTCTTTCTGTGACCCTACCATTGAGCTAGCTTCTAATCCACTCCTCTGCAGTGCAGTCCAGTCCAGTGCAGTGCAGTGCAGTGCAGTTTGTGATCTGGTCTGCACTAGGCAGCAGCAGCAGCTACTAGTAGTAGTTGTAGTGGGGAAGCAAAGCAAGCTGTTTTGTGTTTCAGTTGCCAGAGAGAGTTGTTGCAAGAGAGTGAGAGTTGAGAAAAAGAAAGAGAGAGAGAGAGAGAGAGAGATTGATTTGGAGGAGTATCAAGAGGATGCTGAACTCAACTGTTACATGTCTGTGGATCAGTACAATGGAGACAGAAGAAGAGTTTGTAACAGAAGAAGAAATGTGAGCTTCTTTCTTAGCAGTAAGTAAAAAGAGGAAGAGGATCCCCTACTACAGCAAAAAAAATTATCTTGGAATTGTTCTTTGAGTCCTGGATGGCACCTTCTGTGGTTGCTGGGCAAAGAGGGAAGCAGCAGCAGTTGCATGGAGTTTCATCAGTACCAGCAACAACAACAGCAGCACCAGCAGCACCAGCAGCTGACATTGATGCTCTTGGGTCTCCTTTCCCTCCTCTCAAAGTGGAGTTTTCAGGTAAGTAAGTGTAGAAGAAGAAAGGGGTGGGGTGGGGTGGGGTGGGGGGAAGCCAAGAAGAAGAAGAAGAAGAAGAAAACCCAGACAGACACAAAATGACACAACCCAAAAAAGAGAAGCAAAAAGGGAACTGCCATTTTTGCTCTTATTGCTGCAACTTAGCTTGTCCCTTAGCTTGAAACTTTTAAAGCAACACAAAAGAAAAAAAGCTCTGGTGTTGTTTTTGGATGCAAAAAGCTAGTAGTCTTTTGTGTTGTTTTTTTGTTTTTTGGGAGCAATCAAACAATGTTGAAGCTATACCTGAAGCTGTAGCCTGTAAGAGGTAATAGAAAGTACTACAAAGAAAACAGGCTTTAAATACCCAAAAGCTTGATTATTGCTTCTTTTTTTTTTGGGGTTTCACTCCTCCAGGAAACAAGTGAAAAAAACTGTACATGATGATTTTTAGCTTTGAAGCTCTAAAGAAGCTGTTGCAACTTTGAATATGAAGTTATCACCCATCACCCAATTAGAAGCTTTTCAGTTTTGTTCTAATTCCTCCCGCAGAATACAAGTTTTGTATACCTAACTCCCTTTGTTGCATGCTGATCAGAGTAACAAAGGGTTGAAGAATTTAGTGTTTCTTTCCAATTTCACGACCCGAGCTGTCAGTGATGATATTTGATCTTTTGTGAGACAGATATATGAGTTATGGGTTGTTGTTGGATCTCTGATACAAATTGACAAAAAATGAGAACATACATAATTTGTGCTCTTGTAGGATGAGGTTTTCAAATGTGGCTTCTTTTTTCCTTTTTCTTGTGTGTGGGGTGGGTTTCCTTTGTGCTTTTCAGACATGGCATTTTTATATGCAAGTGGTGTTTTGGTGGTGGGAATTATTTAAGTTTTTTGTCTGTCTGTCTGTCTTCTGCAGAGGATGAATGGAGGGAGACAGCGTATGAGATACTTATGGCATGCTGTGGTTTGGCTGCAATGAGTGCTAGAAGCTCAACACCAAAACTGCAAACTCAGAAATCACTCACATCTGCAGCTGCTAGCCATATGAAGAAGGCATTAGGACTTCAAGGCACCACAGCAGCAACCACCACCCGGGAGCTTTCACAACGAGCATTGTCATTTAAATCCAACAAAAAGACACCCTCGACAGTAACTGAAATCATGAAGGTCCAGTTGCGCATTTCTGACCAGAGTGAGGTTCGCACTCTGCGTGCCCTCTCTCGTGCAGCTGCAGGACAGGTAAAAACTTTCTTTTCTAGGTAAACCCCTTTGTTTTATGGTCAGTTTAGGGTTGTTAGGGTTTTTTTTGGGGTTGGCAAGAGTCTGTGTTGAAGAATGAACAATGGTAAGCACCTGGCGATGGATCGGAGGGAAATTCATGAGCAATGTGGACCATTGAGCACAGTCCTGATCAGTGATCTTTTCAGCTACAATTTTCAGAGAATATAGATAGCACTTTCACAAAGCATGAACTTTTTTCTAGTTATCTGAGGTTGAGAAATTGGTTTTTTTGTAGACGGTAAAATGCCAAGCTTCATTCATTTTTGCAGGCCAGTAAGTCCTCTGGAATGGTGATAGTTCCTTTGGAGCTTTTGCAAAACATTGGGTCTTCAGCCTTCACCGATGATGCAGGGTTTAAGAAATGGCTGAAACGGCAGCTGAAGGTGCTGGAAGCTGGCCTTCTTGCTCACCCGTTAGTTCCAGGAGACATGGGAATGGACTCACTCCGGCTGAAGCAAACATTGAAGGACCTGTATGACAAGCCAGCAGAAGTTGGCAAGAACTCTGAGACTTTGCAAGTTCTGCGGGGTGCAGCAATGAGCCGTGCCACACGTGCACTTAATGGCGAGTATGGAGACTTTCTACACTGGGCTGATGGCATTCCTTTGAATGTACACTTGTATGAGACTCTTCTGCATGCATGCTTTTTGGACAACACTCTTGACAACAACGAGGAGGGTGGTGTGGTGATTGAAGAACTTGATGAAGTTCTTGAATTGATTAAGAAGACATGGGTCATGTTGGGCATCAACCAAATGATGCACAATTTGTGCTTCATGTGGGTTTTCTTTCGCCAGTTTGTTGACACAGGTCAAGGGAGGTTAGGTCTTCTCACAGCCTGTGAAACACAGATGATTGAAGTAGCCAAGGATGCGAAAGCAAGGACCTTGCAATCTGAGCATGTGGAGCTGCTGAGTACAACTCTGAGTGCAATTCAGTCATGGGTTGAGAGGAGGCTCCTTGCTTACCATGATTCCTTTCCTGGTGGAGCTGAGGGTGTAATGACAGGATTGCTGTCATTGGCTGTAGCTTGCACCCAAATCTCACATGATGATATTTCTCGTGAGTATCGGCATCGACGAAAAGACAACTCCAATGTTGCACTCAATCGTGTTGATGTCTATATCCGCTCATCCATAAGAACTGCCTTTGCTCAGGTGAGCAAATCTTGTTGTGAATTTTTGCAGACTCTGATCCAAGGGGGGACATTGACTTGGCAACAGTTTTGCAACATTTTGATCAAATGTTAGCAAATGATTGAATGCCCCTTTTTTTTGTGTGTTGAAATCACAGATGATGGAAACAGTGGACAAAAGGAGACGATCGTTTAAGGGCAGCGCCATTGGGGGGGGGTCACCACCACCGGCGCTAGTAATTCTAGCTCAAGATACATCAACACTTGCATCGAATGAAGTTGAGAATTTCAGTCCAGTGCTAAAGAGATGGCATCCATATGCAGCAGGGGTTGCAGCTGCAACGCTTCACGCATGCTACCGGCGGGAATTCAAGCAGTACTTATCAGGTGTAACAGCGATGGTGGTCGATACACTAGCAATTCTCAAGGTTGCTGATGGATTGGAAAAGCATCTTGTCCAGATTGCTGTTGAAGATGGAGTGGAGTGTGAAGATGGAGGAAAAGGGTTGATCCAAGAGATGCCTCCTTTTGAGGCAGACCAAGCTATGGCAGATCTATCCAAGAAATGGGTCTTTGACAATCTTAACAGAGTCACAGACTGGGTGAATCGTAACATCCAGCAAGAGGTACTTGTCCCCTGTCTTAAACTTCACTTTTAATGTAACAACAATAATTGCTGTCTCATGTGTTGTAGAGATTGACAAAGTGGGGTTTTTTTGTTTTTTTTTTCCTTCTTATGTCAGAACTGGAACCCATCTGCCAATAGAGATCGCTGCGCTGCATCGTCGGTGGATGTTCTTCGCATCCTAGAGGAGACACTGGATGCTTTTTTTTCACTTTCTCTGGAGAATCCAGAGCTATTGGCGACATTGGTGAATGGGTTAGATAAGGCGCTGCAGCATTACATCACACAGACTGTTAACCCATGTGGTGGGCATGCTTTTTTCCCCTCTCATATCATGCTTTGTCCCCACTACACTTCCAATCATCTTTGGTTCCTGTGATCATTATCATCATCATTGTCATCATCTGTACTTGACAGCAATCTTCCTGTGTGCTTTTTGAGGCTCTTTCAGGAACCAAAGATTTGCATGTTCCATCGCTGCCAAAACTCACTCGGTGCAGCGTCAACAAGTCATGGCTAGGAGGAGGAGGCGTACACAAGAGCAAGTCAAAGACAGAAGGAAGCCATGGTGGTCGCCAGGGCAGATTGAAAACTGCAAATGGTGAGGATCCATTCAGTTTGGCATATCTCTGTGTGCGCATCAACACTGTTAGTCACATCAACACTCAGCTTGATGCAATTGAGAAAAAGATTCGACATGGATGGAAAGACGAAGCCACCATTGTTGCTCCTCCTCTGATTGGGAGCGGCAAAAAGAAGACAAAAGCACAACAACAACAACAACAACCAGTTCCTCCTACACTTCCTCAAGCAACAATGCTTGAGGGCACATTTCAAAGGACAAGAAGAGCATCAAAGGAGGGTATACAGCAACTGATTGAGCTTGCTGCTCATCGGGTTATTTTCTCTGACTTGAGATCTGTGTTTGGCGAGGGGCTTTATATTGGAGGAGTGACAAATGCAAGAATTTCTACTGTTCTTGAACAACTTGACACAAAACTAGGGATCATTGCTGAAACTACTGCAGAGCATCTAAGAAACCGTTTGGCAATTGCACTTATGCAAACCTGCTTTGATGGGTTCCTTCTTGTTTTGTTAGCCGGAGGACCATTGCGTGCTTTCATGGTATCTGATTCTGATCTGCTAAAAGAGGATCTCGAAGCAATCAAAGACCTTTTCTTGGCTGATGGGAATGGTTTACCATCAGAAACTGTAGCTCGTGCATCCGCTCGTGCATCACAAGTGCTCACTTTGTTTGATCTTTCCAGCAATGAATTGATTCACATCCTTTCAGCATCTTCTTTTGGGGACACAGCAGCAGCAGCAAGCAAACACAGATCGGGTAATACAAATACCAAGTCTTCATATCCGCCAACCACTGGGAATTGGAGTGCGTCAGATGCAAACACTGTATTGCGGGTTCTTTGTTATCGATATGATGAAACAGCTTCCCAATTTCTCAAGAAGACATACAATCTCCCCAAGAAACTCCATGATTGATTTCTAGAACAAGCTTTGGCACCTTTGGAGGTAATATAATTAGACCACAATTTTTAGGCTTTATGAGCTTATGCGTGTAATTAGGGTTTATGGTTTTTCTCTTCCAACTTTTTAGGGTATATGGCTTTCCTCTTCAAACTTCTAGTAGGGTTTATGGTTTTCTCTTCCAACCTTTTTAACAAGTGTGTGTGTGTGTGTGTGTTCAAGGTGGGGTTAGGTCATTATTTAAATTTTTTTCTCACCTCAAACTTCAGAGTCTCTTGCACATACATCCATATACATACATCATAGTGTGTGTATCCATGTACATATAATTTTCTATCTAGTCTTTGCGAGTGTGCACACAAGAACATTAGTGTAGTAGTAGTTTGATCCAACACAAACCAGGCTTTGACATTTCTTCTAAGAAAAACACCCAAAGTGCAAGATGGGTGCGGGAGTTTTCTTTGCCTTCTAGAAAATTGGTAAACTAGGCAAGGTTGCCATCACCAGCCTTTGGAGCAAACTTAGTTTGCTAGTTTTTGCACTTGCCCACACCATTGCAATTGTGTTTTGTGTTTTACTCCTTGTGGATTTCAGCTGCCAGGTGGAATTCTTTGTTGACTCTTTGGATTAGAGGCTTCTTCTTGGTATGGGTAATGAAGGAAAATTTATTCTGTATTCTTTTATTTTTTCTCAAAAACAACAACCTGTTGATGATGAGAGTATCCTAGTTTTAGAGTTAAGGGTTTGGAGTTCAATGTGTTATCATTAATCAAACAAAGTGAAAGTGGAGGACTGGTGGGAGACTGTACATGAGCGTGCAACTTGAGGAATTGCCTTTGTTGCACAATCCAAGGTGGCTAATGGTCAATACTATTGTTGGGTGTGTAAGTGTAGCAGCTATGAAAGGGCCTTGTGTATTAATGTAAATGAAATTGTAGATGGGTTATACACAAGCATCCAATTTTCCCTGTGTACATAATCTCACAGATAGTGCAATAGATTTTTCAATGCACTTACATTGGAAATCTATGTAATGTAAATTAATGACCAAGCAAATAATGAAATCCAATGGGGCTTCAAAACAGATGCCCCCAAAACCTTGATATAAAAGCTGTTGTCGTAAAATAACCCACATTTGCAACCATGTGTTCCACTGTAAAGGAAACAATCCAAAACATGGCTTTCACACTAGGGGAAATGATCGAGAATTCTTGTTCTCAATGACAGTATGTAATGGAAGCCATGATTGCATTTTTTTGTGTGAGTGAACCATCCTTGCACTTGTGTGTGTAGATGTGTGCGGGTTTTGAATTTTCAGAGCAAATTCATGTACAAGGGGTTTGATTCCAGATACGATCTGGTTCTTGGTCTCTCCAAGAGAACTAACTTGTACTGTACAAAGATAAGAGTGTTCTTTTTGTTATCTGGGGAGTTATGCAAGTTGTGCACATGCAACAGTTGATCCTAGGACAAGGGAGCTCTGTGAGGATGACATTGTTTTCTGGAATGTGTACGAGTGCTGCTAGCCTCTTCAATGCTCAGGGGGGTGGAAGGCCCAGAAAAGCAGCTTGTCATGGGACTTCGATATTCAGTCCAAGAATTTTCATTTGAGCTTCTTGTTGGCACCATAAGAACCGACATTGGTGACAACACAAAACATGATCCTCCCTCACTGCAGCAAAGTGAAAGCTTCCTCTTCTTGATCTTGGACTCAACCATCATAGTAGATTCATTAGGAATCTCCAGCTGCAGCAAGGTGGTGGTGGGGGAGTTGTTGCTGGAATAATTGGGTACTTGCTGCACCACCAGCATAGTGTTGCCACATAGCTGCTGCTGCTGCTTCGAGGAGTTCTTGCTTGATGTCTGATGCATCAGAGACTTGTAGTTTAGTTGCTGCAGAGACACTCCATCTCCCAAACTTGGACCATATAATTCATAACTAGACCTGCATGATGTAGCAAGGTTTTTAAGCTGGGTGGAGGGAGCCTGATAAGAAGATTTAGTTGCTAAGTGGAGATCCCCCTGCAGCACTGCCAGGCGCTTGCAGTTAATGGAGCAGAAACTAACTGGATCAGCGATGCTTCTGTGACAAGTCTCACAATTGAATCTCAATCCTCCAGCTTTGAAGCTCTGCAGCTTCTGAGGAGGCCTGCTGTGCAGAAACAGGATCTTGGAACTGTTGATGGTGTAGGCTTGGATGCTGGAGACGTCCAGCAGCTTTTGAATGTCCAAAACCCTCACTGCATCTCTGTGTGAAGCTTTCCTGATCTGCAGGCTCAAATGGTTCTTGTGATTCTCCGCTAAGCCTTGAGGACACAAAGCTGCAGCATGACAGTCTAGACAGAAATGGTTTCTCTCATGTTTCCCTGTGGAGTTGTGGTTTCTGCAGTGTCCGAAAAACTCCGTCCTCAGCAATGGTACCAGCCATGGTACTAGCTGCCCATACTCTGCCATTGCACACTCAGTCTAGAACCCTAAACCCTTCAACCCCTCCACCAAAGCAGAGCTTAGTCTTCGGCACCCACCCAATTGTTTGTGCTTCTTCTTCTTCTTTCTTACCCAGTTTATAAAATCACGAACGCATCCTAATTCTCCGAGATTCGCAGCTTCCCACTACAAGGACAACTTGGGTGCTGTCGAAAAATTCCCCCAAAAAAGAAGAAAAGATGCTTACAACCTCACTTCCTTCCATGCTTCAGATTCAATGCCGGTAGGAGGGGATAGTAGGAACCCTTCTTGGGTTTGCGCAATTGGGAAGAAAGAAGACTGTCCAAAGCGCCAAAAAGGAAAACGGCTCCGATTCTTCACCAAAAAAAAGGAAAAAAAAAACGGGGATCGAACGGGAGTGCGAAGAATGCAGATCAAGAAAACAAACACTAGGAACGCTTTGCGCACAAATTTTTGTTTTCTCCGGCGCAACAACAGAACGAAGAAACAAAAGGGACAAACAAAGAAAACAACAACAACAACACAAGGGAGGCTGCGCGCGCGCTCGGGAGCTTGGCTGACGTGGCATTTGCCACGTCATGGTATTGCCAATCTAGCCAGTCAGTCTTGGTTTTTACACCTGGAGATGCGCCACGTGGCGAGTCCGGACGGACACGTGGAGTGCTGCGAAGCTGTGTTCTTTTGATCGGGCCATGAATTTTTGTCCACGAGGACACAAAAAGGTACCAATGCGTGACCCTCCATTTGGGACACTTTTTAGGTGGCATTACAGTTATTAATTAATTATATTTTAAATAAATAAATAAATAAATTTCTTTTAAAATTAAATTAAATTAAAGTATTAAAATTTTCTTTAAATTTATAATTAAATTTAAATTAAATTTGATTTATAAAAATCAAATATGCTTTTGCTTTTTCCATGTGGAACATGCAGGTAGCTTTCTGTGTGGAATATGCAGCTAGGGACTACGTATCATAGAATGGGTTCCGGTACCCTGGGCCTGTTCTAGCGCATAACATAACCGGTGTTTCTACCAGGTCAACCTACTACCTAGGGTAAGTTCCGGTGCATAATGGGTGTTTTTTTGGAAAAATAATAAAAATAAAACATTCCAGTAGGTCGGTCTACCGGGGCCTGTTCCAGTGCGTAATTGGTGACCTGGTCCGACACATAACTAGTGTTTTTTTTTTCCCACTAGGTCTACCGGGGCCTTTTCCGGAGAATAACTTTTGTGGGGTTTTCCGCCACAAAAACATGCATGCCCCTTTACAAAAAACTTTCAAAATTTTGTTATTCGAGCATGGTAATGGAAGGTAGCAAGGTCCACTTCTTAAGCTACCTATAGGGGGGGGCCTAGGGTTTAGGGTCTAGGGTTTAGGGTTTTAGGCTAGGGGTTCTAGATTTTTTAGCTATGGTTTCCCCAATTTTGATAAATAAAAATATCTTGATTTGATAAGCAAAAACAAATCGAACTTTGATAATTGACTTGTGAGAATTGCTTTTCATATATATATATATAATATAATATAATTTTTTAGGATCAACATTTTGAGGATTGGTGTTTTTTTTTTAAATTTTAAATTTCCTTCAAAATTTTGATACCATGGTTGGTTGTTTTAAGCTTGGGAAAAAAAAAGAATTGGGGTGATTCTTAAAAGCTTGATTGAAAATTAAAATTAAAATGTGGTATTATAAGACGTGGAGAATGTACATAAGCTAAATGGATAAGCCATTGGACTATTTATGTGAATTGTCACTTAGGTGGGCCTAAGGTTGAATAGGTCGTGTTTTTTTTAGGGGCTTTTGTCAATTTTTAGTTTAATTTTTTTTAAAAATGTTTCATGTATTTATATAATAATGTTTTAAATGGACTATGGGAACACTTGAATAAGTTTGAAATGAATTTAATGATTTTAAAACATCATAAAAAATCATATTAATTGTGATGATATTAAGCATTGGGTTCAGGACCAAAGTTGGGGCATGACAAAAGAAGCAAATTGGAAAGCTGTTTGAGACTCAAACAAACACACTTTCACAAATGTGAGAGAGTCCAAAGAGTGAATTCTAACACACATAAATGGATTTTTATTTTTAAATAATCAAATGGGCAAGTGTTAGTTATTTTATTATGAACTTACCCACCAAGCTCTTGTTGCAAGAAAGGTCTACAAATTTTGCTAGATTCGTTCTTTACTTTGTCAAGATTGTTCATAGCAAAGGTCACTACAAAGGTCTAGTTGCATCAAAGGTCTTATTATTATTGTTGTTGTTTCTTTGAGCTACGTTTTTGTTTTCATCTTGGTATCCTTTTGTTTTGTCTTCAACAACACTCATTGTGTTTTGATGATGTTTGAATTGGAGCTCCCATGTTGCCAACACTTATCAACATTGCCAAGCTCGAAGGAACTTTATAATTCACCATTGTCAAGCTCCAACAAAGTGCTACACTTTGACACCATGCCCACCATCATGTCTTGCTTTGCCATTACTTGATTTTTTGATATATATGTTTTGCTATATTTGGAGTGATTTTGAGAAATATTATGCATGATAAACTTAATGTGTAATATATCAATGAGGGTTTTAAACACATGTTTAAAAAGAAAACTTGAGATGCCTACTTTTGTTAAAATGCACACATTTCATTTATCTAAAGAATATTCATTCTATAAATATATTTAATTACATGTTATTTGAAAATTCATGGAAATACATGTCAATTAAACTTTTGAAATTGGCATTATAATTGTACAACAAGCTGTGTAAATAGAACACAAAGCATGTTTTGATTGTGATAAAGTATCATCCTTAAAAAATATTTGAGCCTTGGCCTCACTAGCTTTTAATAGTTTGACGACACCCATAAATAGTTTTCATTTTGATCTTTGTGCTAGACATTGTCATTATTTGATTTCAAAGTAACTTTGAAATTTGAAATTTAGTGAAAATTTGAAAAGTATAAATCTTTGCAATTTTGATTTCAAATAACCTTATTTTCTATTTTTTATTATTTATTTAAAAATTTGGCAACTTTTTCACATATGTGTTTTTGGTCTCATTCTAAGTTTTTTATTCCTTGTATAGGTAGAAGTTGATCTCTCATAGGTTACATTACCTTTGCTAAGATGAATACGCTCATCATAATCAATCATGTTGTCTAAATGTAATACATTTTCCTTTGTATCTTATGTTGTCATAGTAACGTAATTTTGGAATTTGAAAATCTTATGGAGCTTAAATTTCATTTGTACTTGGAACTTTTAGGATGTTGTAAACATCACACTCCTTTTTTTATTAACTATCACATATTCTCCATTCACAATTTATGTGTAAATTTTTGTATGTTTTGTCTTTTTTTAAATTAGCTATCACATATTTCCCATTCACAATGTATGTGTATGTTTGGGTAATCTTTTTATAAATGAATATTCCACTCCTTGCAATATATGTTGAATCCTAACATGGAAAATTAAAGCTCCATTTTTTCTAGCCATTGGTATTTTACATTCATAATTTTTAATCCACTACTTTTTTTTTATGCTTGACACATGAGGATTGATGCTACTTGTAATTATTTTGTTACAATTGCAACAAGTATTGAGGTTTAGTTACACTAATCTTGGTTAGTTATTACAATTTTGAGGTAGGTATTGACATAAACCATCTAGTCCAAATTTGCACATACATTTGTCATAATAAAAAAAACAAACACATGGATTGAATTCTACATCTTGTAAATTTGCTAAGTTGAAAAATCAATAACCTTGTATTTGAATTACATTTACATATGTTTATGTACAAAACCTTGATACTTAATACATTGGGTTACAATCAAACATGTCATTTGGTACACACAAAACTACATGTGTTTCTTATGTTTAATGTTATACTTAATGCATTTACCTAACATGAATATAAATTGTTTCTATTTGGATAAGGATTGGCACAATGGGTTTGGCCATGGTCATACTTAACATGATGATTTGATGTTGTTACATATTTATGTCATTTGGGTAAGCATTCAATGCATTTTTTTTATTAATGTTTTCTTTTTCTTGTCATGAATTTCTATTTGGGTAGGCATTGTCATGATGGGTGAGACCTTTTATATACACGGTTAATTTAATAGTTAATTTGATTCTTATGATCATTTAGTTTCATTTGTATGAAAAAGAGATGAGAACAATGGTGAAGAGGTTGTCGGTTTATTAATATTCATTTTCATAAATAAATTTTTACCATTAATAAGATATGGAATGTATTTTAATAGTTAAATAAATATTTAAGTCTAAAGTTTAAGTTTCAATTTGAAAAGGAAATTTTTTTAAAGGTATTTGAGAAAGATGTAAAGATAATGATAAATGAATTGGAGATTTTGAAAGGGTATTTGAGAAACTTATGGAATGTAATCTAATAGTTAAATAAATATTTAAATTAAAATTTTAAACTTCAGTTTGAATAGGAAGATTTCAAAGGGTACTATGTGAGAAAGAGATAAAAATAATGGTAAAGGAGGTAGATATTTTGAAAAGGTCTTTCAGAAATAGTTGTAAAAGTTTTTTTTTTTCATGTAGGTGGGTAGGGGAGATGAGCAAGCTAACTATTTTAATGGATGGCATAGACATACATACATACATGATGACAAGAATTATGTGATTATTTGGTGAACAGCTTGAAGCCATAGACTTTGGATAAATCCAAAGAATATTTTAAAATTTTAAAAAATTATGAAGTGTATTTTAATAATTAATTAATCATTATCATTTAGTTTCATTTTGAAAAATAAAATTTCAAAGGGTGTGTGAAAAAGAGATAAAGATAATAGTAGAGGAGGTGAAGGTTTTGAAAAAATATTTGAAAAATAGTTAAGATGAAAGTAATGATAAAAGGTAATGTGAATTTTCATATCCATGTAGGTGGGTAGGGGAAAGGAGTGAGATAATTAATTTCCAAAGATTATCTTTTTAGGGCACCCAAGATAATGCCATGAATGGCTTTGAAACCACAGACTATGGATAAATCTAGAAGGAGACTAAACCAAAAATCAGATGAAACGGTCCATATGGATGACATGGCCTATATATCATCTATTTTGGATGAATTCAATGCCACATGGGTGTGAAAATGGGATCATATTTCATCCAAAATGCTTTGTACATGCCATTTTATGGTTGCCTTTGACATGCTTTTAAAAGAAGTTTTGGCAAAATGCTCAATTACAATAACAAAGTTGTAACGAAGTCAAAAATACAAGGTCTGTTTTCCCATTTGTACATGTAGTGATGATCTAGTAGTGGTAGGGTTAGAGCCCGGGGACCCTTTATTGGCCTGGCCTACCAAGAAGGCAAGGATATTGTGTTTAGATTCATTATAGAGTATGGTAGCTTAATGGATTTTTATAGGCCCCTAAATAATATTAGGTCTATTTTTGTTATACGAGGATTTTTGAAAGATGATGATATTTTGGCTTGTGTTGAAACTTGAGATTAGTCATTGTAGAGTTATAATAATATCTTGAAGGATTTTGGTTTCTTTTAGGGGATGTTCTGAAGATTATATTTTTTGCATGGTGAAATATTTGAGTTTCCGTAGTTCTTCTTTTGGCCTTAAGATACTTTTTCAATGTAAATGGCAAGGCCACAGTGTGACACACCCCTTTGTTAATTTCCTCCCACTTGGATGCAAAAGAGTTCAAATTGTCTCTCCATCCATGCATAGTTTATCAAGCCCATGTGTAGAAAATGAATTCTTTCTTGTCATAATCTCTAAAAGAGACTCTAAGCTTTCTACCCAAAAGCCAATGAATGTTTCATTTTGCACCTAAACCCTAAACCCTAAACTCATCTCTTTTCTGCTGACTTTAGATGAGGGTCGAAGGTCCAGAGACCAATGAATTCAAGCAATCTTATTGGTCGGAAGCTTTAAATTGGTTCCAAGGCCTTGAGATGAGGGTCCAAGACCAAAGAGTGGCAAATTGAGGCTAAACCTACATGGCACTTGTTTCAGAGGGAAAATCAATTGGTTTGGACCAAAAAATAGTGCTAAAAGGAGAGCTCCTGATTTAGAGAACCAAGAATCAGGCTAGGAAACAAGGTATAGTCCAACTCAAGGATTCAATTTGCTTCAAATCAATCCAAATTCGTTCCTAGGAAATTGCACTCTGGACCCTCGTCTAAAGTGGGCCTTGAAATGCAAAGGACGAAATGCTATCCATGTCATACACATTCTGTGTGAAATTGGCGCACATGATTGAAACAACACTACACACAGAAAGGCAAACCCTCCCTCTGACTAGTTTATTTGAAAATAATCTGGAAGAAAACATCAAAAATTTAGGTGCTTCATTACTGCAACAACATATGTGGAGCAAATGGACACATGTTGCAGGGTCCTAATGGCTAGCTAACTGGCGAGCTAGCTATGGAGTTGATTTACAGCAAAGGGATCCACAGCTATAGGTTGCAAGCAAGCATGCAAACTGTAGCTATGCAGACCCTTGTTTGAAGTCTGAACAGCAAGCATCATCATTCAAGTGATGCCATCAAAGCTCAAATTTTTTTCAAGTGATGGCTGCAAAGAAATGCTGCGGGATGGATCATGGTGTAAAGATTATACACACCCTTTCTTGGTGAAATTCGATGTGGTGGGTGAATTTTGATTTACTTGATTCATTTTTAAAAATAGAAATCTGCAGTTTCTTCACACTTAAGGCCCTTTCAGAAGGCGTCGACTGCAGGGCTGCTTCTCACAAATGCATCCAGGGTATGGGTTTGAATAGAAATACTCCTCTAATTTGGGCAGCTCTTTAACTTGTCGATAATGTGGTGCTCCTATTCGAGAAGCATGGATTTTGAGCATGTCCGTTTCTAGAGCTTCCCATGTAATATTCCTTGCTTCATATCCATCCACCAGCCTTACAATAGCTTCCCTGGACAGATTGGAACACACAAGTCTAAGGAACACATTTTCTCTAAAACCTCTCTAAACAAAACCCCAATCCTGAAGACAATTGAAAGCATATACATCCAAAGATGGAAATCAGTAGCATCAGCTCATAAATGTGTCTACCTCGACAGCCCCTTTTGGTTTGACAACCCATTCTTCCTTTCTACCTACCAGTGATAAAGTCAATTAAAAAGGGTACCTGTCAGGGCTGATGGTCTTCCGATAGTCTTCAAATTGGCGATGGCCTTGGACAGCCTTTGCCATATTCCCATCATACGTGTAAACAAACACATCACTCTCAAGCGCCAAAATGTAGTCCAATCCTGCCAATCGGTTTTGGAACTTCTTCAGAGGTGCGAGTTCTTCTTCTGTAGCAAGAGTTTCATGTGAATACACATTCGGAAACTCCTGCTCCAGAAACTCCATACTTCCATTCCCATAGATCTCACCTGCAACAATGTAAATTTTGGTTGATGATGGGTAGCCTAAAGCCTTGAGGAGAATGGCAGTTTCATGTGGTGTCATGGGGCAACCCCCTTGTTTCCGCTTCAATTCTCCATCAATCTCCTTCTCTTTCCAGTGCTTTACAGAATACCGCATCTGTCGTAATTCATCTGCTTCCTCTGAAGAAAGTCCATGCGCACATCCTGTAAATGCTAACATATCCTTCTCATACCTGCACCATCATGCTTTCCTCTAGAATTAATTACTGACTGAATGTTGGACCACTACTCCATTCACCCATACCACCTTTGCATCTCACAAAGAAAGAATCAGTCTTGTGCTTTTCACTTGCCCAATTCTTTTTAGGTCAGCATCACCTACTAAGTACACCTATCAAGCAAAGATTTACTTGGAAAGATGCAGTGAAAAGGGCTTACCGGAGGTGTAGAGCAATGTAAGGATTCCCATCACGCAAGCGAGATATTAATGTGGTAGCAAGCTGACGAATGGGCTCTGCATACTTCAGTGCATGGTAGTTGACCCGACACCGTAAACGTTGGATTGAGTCAGGGATATCATTATTTGCCAATCGGGTGTCAGCATGAGTAAAATACATTACTTTGTTTTGCTTTAGCAGTGGGACCAATTTCTCATAATAAGCTGCCTACATTACCACCACAAAGGAAATCAGAATAAGACATTGCAGGCAATGCTTCTAAGGACGGCTGCTGATGTTCCATCCAAATCAGGAGGTTTGATTTGATGTCAGAGTGCAACAAACTGCTCATCTTCTTAAGTACCTTGGACCAAGAAATGGGCGCTTTTCTAATTGGATCAACCCCCAAGTAATTGTCTGGCAATGCTTCAACAATTTGGACATCCTCTTTAAGTGTGTCAATAAAGTGTTTCACATTAAAAATGTCATTAAATTCCCTGTGTGCCCCCCCCCCCCCCCCCCCCCCAACATCAACCCCCATTTCAGGTTAGATATCAAAAAATCCCGCTCCACAAATCATACAAGAGGAAGGAAGGGCCCTTCCCTTTCCTTCAAGATATGGATCTGTTATGCCTGATGATCATAGGAGGTTGAAAACCCCAAATGGAAACCCCAAGGCTTTTGTGTACCTTGGATCAGCCCAAAAGGAGCTATGGTCAAGTGTTGGAACAACAAGAGTCACATTCATTATTCTCGCAACTGCCACCATATCACAAATCTGTCAAACAATCATACAACTGTCAGGACAATATCTCAAAAAAATTTGATACCAGTCCCAAATTTTAAGACTTTAGCAAATGAACTACTTGTCCAGTAGTAATCCACCACATCATAGACAAATGGCCCAGAATGAGATGATAAAATTCAGCGCTCCAACTGGAAGAACATCGTGATGACGACGACTGCATATTTTTGGGCATTCAAACTGCAATATATTCACCTCATAGTTGTAGTGTTTAATATGGCCTTCTGATTTCAGTTCAGCTGAAGAGATTTGAGATGTAGTGAGATAAAAAAAGGATCTTCACTGACCCCTGCTCGCATCTGGTTTAAACCTCCATTTGCATTGACGAGAAGGTAACCATTAGTGTGCTCCCCAGGTGCTGCTGTCAAAAGTGGCATTACAAACCATCACCAAAAAAACAGTCAACCATCATGATGCGCATATCAGAATTGCAGTTTCCCTTCATATGAAATAATCGGTAAGCTTTCATGCTCAGTTTGTATGCCTTTTAGTGTGGTTGACTGTTGAGCAGTATGCACTTGTCTTCCCAGGTTCCCACCTATTTATGCATATACGTCTTCAGAGTCATCCAACTAGTCCACTGTTTTCTCAAAGAAACTATTTCACTCCAATTATGTATATACTAAATATGGAGAGATGAAGAGAAACCTTACATTTGTAAGACTTATCACGGTCAATGCACTGCTCGTATTTATCACTGATTGGCTTTCTCCAAAGATCAGCTTCCCAATATTGTCCCATCTGCACAAAATGGGCTTCCACCTAAGCAAAACAGATGAAAAGAGAGACCATGACTGACTTTTCCTCTAATGGGTGTCAAACTAAACTACTTAAAAACCACAGGAAAAACATATACAAGAGGCCTGCCCTAATTCCAGAAGAAAAAAACAGGATCAAGTCTGATGCCAACACTTGAACCAAAGAACTTAGAGATCTGCTAATGACTTATTTCAACCTGAAACGTGAGCTGAAACATCATGAGTTCAATGTGGGAACAGCAGATGAAACACACCTGCTGCTGCTGAGGGTTGTTTTCTGATACAGAGAAAACTGTCAACAGATTCTTATCCTTGAAGACTTTGGTCACTAAGTCATCATGAGAGTCACTTAAGTGCTGCTGAAATCCTTCACTGAAAGAACTGTGTCTCTGCACACCCACTCAAAAGAATGCATGTTGCAATGGAGATTGTGCAAGCAATGTATATTCATTTGGGATTTGTTTCACAATGAGTCACTAAAAGTCCCAGTGATATTATTCCATGGCAACCCACCTATCGACAGTACAAAAACCCATTGAAATGAAATGAGTTACGATGACAAAGAATTATGATCAGAGCCCCTATAAAGATCATACCTTTTGTAGTGAAGATGACAGTTGAATGTTGTTGTTGTTGCCATGGAGCAATCCACCAGACATTATTTTGACCACTAAAAACATAAAAATGAGAAGGGCAGAAAGAAAAAATAAACATTGTTGAAGACCTTGTCGTCGTCGTCCACTAACAAGTCGTGTAACCTTAATTGAACTCTCAGCAATGCAATTGCACACATCATAACCTACTGCTACTATGTTCCCCTTCCTGCTGCTGCTGTGGGTCTTCTTTCCATCAGAAGTCAGATTCGCACTAGAGACTGACTCACTGCCACCACTCAAGGGGGACAATCCAGGGGAACTGTCCCGGGGGTCAGGTGGTGTCTTGAAAAAATTGAATACAGCATATGGGTCAGGCTCTTGCAATCTTCTTGTAGACAGAGACCGTCGGCTGGCAGGATTAAATGGACTATTTGTTCCACCCACTCGGGGGCTTAAGATAATTTGAGCTAGGTCTCTGTTTGCAACACCTGCTGCAACTGGCCCCCTTTGTGAAGTCATCTTTTCTGCTGTTTCCATGTGGTCAAAACCCACCCACAAAAACTCTTTCCTTGCTTGCAGCTAGAGATGGCTCAAAACCCTAGTTTCTGCTTTCCACTTACACTGTTGCTCACCACACCACCTTCTTACCCTTCCTTCTTCTGACACCACAAGAGCATTGAAAAACCGGGAAAAAAAAACCCTAAAAAATCCAGACCCCACCCCTCTAACCAACAAACAAATCCTAACACCCACAACTTCTTCTCCTAACTACTATGTATTGTTGATGAGCTTCAACAAATTTTGCACACCATTAAATGAATATAACTACAACCCATTGGAAACCTTAACTTACTGCCTTGCATCTCAAGGCTCTGGCAGCTACCCACAGCAGATTTCTGCACATTCTTTTATTTAAAATTAATACAGAGAATTCCCAACTGATTCCTCACATAAACGCCCAAAAATCCTTCAAACCCTTCTGAATTATCTCAAATTGTTTCTTCATAAATAAATTGTGGACACTCTACCCTAAATGTAACCTTAAAATTACATAAAAATGGGCATTCATTCACTACACTAAAGCTTATAGAAGCTCAACCTTCAGTTTTCCCATATTTGTGAGCTTCAGAATGTATCCCAGCACCTAAGATCCAAGAACTCCAAATCTCTACTGACCCAAACTGGAAAAACCTACTACTACTACTACTACAACAACCATGACCCCAAAAAGTGGTCTATTGGCAACTCACCCAACCAAAAATTGAACACCCCCCCCATCTTTCTTTCTTTCTGCTTCTGTTTGCCACCAGACCACCCACAATCAACCAAGCTGCCTCAACACTATGGAGCTGAATCCGATCTAAAGGAGCATCTTAAAAACCCACCCCCCTTCCCCCAAAAAAAAAGAAAACAACAACAACAACAACAACCAACTTTGTTATGAGAGACACGAGAAGAAACCAGAGGGAGGAGAACAAACACGCTTGCTTGCTGGCTTGCTTGCTGCATCTTTTTGCTTCCTGCAAAGCACCAGCCTTGAGGAATCATCCCTGACAACTACCACCAAATGTCTGAATCTTTTGGAATTATTAGAGTACCTAACACTACTGAGGAATCATGATGGGCAGATTTCTACTGAAATATTTAATCATTAAAAGAATAAAAGAGAGAGAGAGAGAGAGAGAGAGAGGGAGAGAGATCCACCGTCCTGCAGTCACAATTTGGATATTTGAGCTTTTTGATAGTCAAGTAGAACCCTAAAAAAACGCTGGTCTGTCAACAGACAAAGGACTAGAGTATTATTATTAGTGTACTAATATACAGAGGGTGTTGAATAGGCTTTCTGTGTAAGAAATAATGTTATGAAATTGCTGGACTTGGGTGGACTAATTCCAGTGATGAGATGAGAAATTTCGAGGAATTGGTAAAATATATGATGGGAGATTTTGCATACTCTTTTAGAGTTATCGGTAAAGTCACCCTCTGTTTCACCCCCTATCCCCTCTTTCAGTAAAGTATCTGCAAAGTAAGAATTTTTTTTATTAAATCTGGGTATGAAATGTTGAAACTCAGCATTTAATGCACAAGGTTTGAGAGTAATTATAGTACTTGTACAGGTAAGAGCAGTGAAAATATATGTAGCACGAGTGAAGGCACTCAAGAAAAAGGAAAGACAAGATGAAACTCAGTTTACCACCAAAATGGGTGGAAAAACTAGTTTGGGTCCCAGTTATTTCATTTTGTAAAATTTTCATTCCCAGTCACGCATTTGATGCCCTATTATGCCGAAACTGGAGCCGTTCTTGCCCCCTAATAGCTTGACTTTACGGATAACTCTTTTGTATGGTTGTTCTTAGACAATTGATTTTGCATAATGTTTGGTATATAGTTATCTCATTTCAAACCTGATTCTCTCAACTTTTTTCTCAATAATTAAATTTTTTTCCTACTAACTTTCCCAACTCAAGTAGTATTTTTCTTATAACTATCTCACTATGAAATTTCAATGAAATATAAAATTATAATGAAATATTCTTTCAAATTTATCCCTTATTGTTAAAGAATCAACAAATTTTCACCCCCAAAAAAGAAAAGAAAAAAAAGAACTTTTTCATCACTATGCTAAATCTCTCTTGGGATGCTAATGAATGAAGCAACATCAGAAAACTGATATATATATATATATATATCACTAAGTCTCACTGGCTAGAGAGAGGAAAGTAGATTTTTTTTTTAAATCCTCAAAATTATTTTTTTTTTACAAAAATCTTCCAGTATGAGTCAGCACTGGACTTTGTTTTTTAAGAAAAGCGGTAAAAAAAATTTGCCCAAAAAAAAAAA